>Ga0079995_1046829_pt1 | contig 29634 bp, 21 predicted proteins | sample FaiFalFF_MnMetaG_2_FD_69198 | JGI IMG/M metagenome (GOLD analysis project Ga0079995, IMG submission 69198) | Freshwater microbial communities from Yellowstone National Park, Wyoming, USA - Fairy Falls C (FF_Mn_C) (SPADES assembly) (version 4) | ecosystem: Environmental > Aquatic > Freshwater >...
CCCAAAGCCGGGCAGCCCCCATCCAAAATCCTCATCTTCACCCTTAAGAAACGCTCTGCTGAGAATTGGTACAAGAGAGACATTTTGAGCGCCCCGCCCCACAGAGCGGGTGCGCTGGGGGTAGCGTCGCCTGAAAAGAAAATCTATCCCGCAAAATAGTATAAACCCGCTCACCCCCCCACCAACGCCCTATACAAGCCCTCTATCACCATCCGCTCTTCCGCACTCACTTTCTCCCCCCGCCGCGCCTTCACCCGCTCCACCATCCGCAAAAAACCCTCCAAATCCCACACCTCCCCATTCCCCCAGTAAAAGGCCGGCACATACTTCGGCGTAAAACCCGTCCCCACCACATTCGCTCCCACATCCACCACACACCCCGTCGTAAAAGCCGTCTGTATCCCACATCGCGCATAATCCCCCATCACCAAACCACAAAATTGCAAACCCGTATCCCGAAGCTCCCCCGACGCTACATCATATAGCCGCACCGGACCGTAGGTATTTTTGAGATTAGAGGTATTAGAGCCAGCGCCAATATTACACCACTCGCCAATAATGGAATGCCCCATAAAGCCCTCATGGACCTTATTAGAAAAGCCTAAAAAGGTCGTTTGGCCGATTTCTCCGCCGACTTTACAGAGAGGTCCCAAGCTATTGTGCGTGCGCAGGCGGGTGCCCGAGGTAACCATGCTCTTGGGGCCAATCGTATTGTGATGCCCCACGATCGCCGCATCCTGAATATGAGCTCCGGGTCCTATGTACAGGGGCCCATCCGTTGCATCTATAAAGGCCCAGTCCACCCGGGCCCCCTCAGCTACAAAGATATTGTCCTTTCCTCGGATCGCTGGATAAGGCGGCAAGGGAGCCGACTTCTCAGAAAGGTGTTGCCAATCCGTCTCTATCACCTGCCCATTGTACTGGAAAAGGTCGGTAATACTTTGGAGTAGGATCGGATGCACTTCTTGCGGCCAGGGAAGAAGAGTAAAGAAACGTTGCACATATTCCTGCTTCCATTGGAATTCTTGCGTGGTGGAGGGCATTCCTCGGGCCATAAGGATTTCGTTGTGGTACAGGTAGGCGCTTTGGGGGGGTAAGGCTTCTGCTATGCGAGGGAGTTCAGGTGTCCATGGGAGTAGGCGTGTATTGATCCAGAGGAAGCGGCGTAAGCTTTTCGCATCCTCGGCAGCGGGGAGTTGGGCCGGGTAGAGAGGGTGGAGGAGAGGGTTTATGGGTGGCCATAGGGCGGTTACTTCCCAGCCATAGTAACGGGCCCATTTGTGGATGAGGCGGTCCATGCCCCACCATACCTGCCATAAAGGGCGTGTGCGGGTAATAGGGAGAAACGCTAAATGGGCCTGCTCGTCTTCAAAGAGACCTATGCTCATACAGCGCTCGTAGGGCTTGGGCCGTATAACTTGTAGGGTGATGGAGAAGGTTTCGCACGGGTCCTTGGAAGAGGACTTCTCCGCCGCCATCGCCTCCCTCGGGTCCTAAGTCCACCACCCAGTCGGCCTGCGCAATGAGGTCTAAATTGTGCTCAATCACAATCAGGCTATGGCCGGCTTCTACTAGTTTGCGAAAGGCCCGCACCAGCCGCTTCACATCGTCATAGTGCAGACCTACGGTGGGTTCGTCTATGAGAAATAGCGTTGGCGCTGCGTGCGGCAAAAGGTACGGCAATAGCCGCAGGCGAGTCGCCTCTCCACCAGAAAGTTCTACGGTACTTTGGCCTAAGCGGAGATAGCCCAGCCCCAGCTCTTCCAGAAGGGAAAGCCCTTGATCAATATCGCTGAGAAGGTTTTGGGGATAGCCTCTAAGGGATCTAAAGAAGCTCCGAGCTTCGGTGGCCGTCATTTCTAATATATCGCTGATGGACTTTTTTTCTATTTCCACCTCTAAGATGGGACGTTGGAAGCGGCGACCCTGGCAAGTGGGACATGGGAGACGAATATCCGCCAAAAACTGCATAGGACGCACGATGACCCCTTCTCCTTTGCAGGTTTCACAGCGGCCGCCCTCTACATTGAAAGAAAAATACGAAGCGGGATAAGGCGTGCCTTGTCGCTCCGAAGCCAGATGAAAGATTTCCCGGATACTATCGTAAATGCCGCTTACCGTAGCGATGACCGAGCGGCGATTGCGGGGTAGGTTATCTTGGGAGAGCACTTCTACTCGGGAAAAGGCTCGTTCGGGCAGGTGAAAAGTAGCCCAGCTCGTCTGATAAGGCCGGGGCGCTATCAGCAAAAGTCCCTGTACATGCCGAGCCAGAAGGTGAAAAATCAGGGTGGTTTTGCCGGAGCCGCTCACACCGGTTACAACAGAAAAGGCCGGCAGAGGGAAACGAACCGAGATGTTTTTGAGGTTATGTAGGCAAGCGTTTTGGATTTCAAGGAAGGTGTGGTAAGATTGAGGGGGAGGTGGAGAGGGTGGGGGTGTTCGGAAGTAGCGGGCGGTGTGGGTATCACTTTGGAGAAGCTGCTGGAAGGTACCCTCAAAGACGATTTTTCCGCCGTTTTCGCCAGCTTCGGGGCCGAGCTCCACTATCCAGTCGGCAGAACGGATGAAGAGCGGGTCGTGCTCCACGACGATGACGGTATTGGGGGCGGCTTGGAGCTTGCGCACGGCTGAAAGGAGCTGTTCGGTATTGCGGGGATGGAGGCCAATTGTGGGCTCATCTAGCACATAGATAGCGCCTGTGAGCTGGCCTCCTAAGGTAGCTGCCAACTGGATACGTTGGCTTTCGCCGCCTGAGAGGGTTTCGGCGGCTCGGTCCAGCGTAAGATAGCCTAAACCCACCTCCAAGAGAAACTGCGTCCGATGCGTGAGCTCCTCTAAAAGAGGCTTAGCAATGGAGCGGCGAGGCTCCGGTAGGTCTATGCTGGCAAGGTAAGCCGCAAACTCCTCTATTGAGAGCGAAAGCACCTGCGGCAGGCTCCGGTCTGCAATTCGTATCCAGCGGGTGTCGGGGTGTAACCGCGTTCCTTCGCACACCGGACAAGACCCCTCCCCCTGAAAAGCCGCTAAATCATACCGCCACTGACTGGGAGAGCTCTTCTGCGCCCAAGTAAATGTGGAAAAAATGCCGGGGATTTTTTTCAGCGGATCGCCCCACCAGAGAAGGCGCTTTTGCTGCGTAGAATACCGATAATACGGCAAGTCCAAGGGAATATACTGCCCAAGAGCCTCTAAGTAAGAGGGAACATGCTCATCAAAGATCGGCAGCATCCATAGCGCAACCAGACCCTCTTTCAAGCTGCGACGCGGATCGGGGATGACGGCCTCCTCCCGAAGGCTCAGCGCCTTTCCGCGAGCATGGCAGTGGGGACAGGAGCCGTAAGAGCTGAGAAAGTTGAAGAGTTCGGGGGTAGGTTCCCGAAAGGTGTATCCGTCGGCATGGAGGTGGCCCCGAAAGATAAAGTCGCCTTTGTCGGCGATATGGATCCAGACGGTGCGTTCGTGGGCGTACCAGACTTCTTCCAGGCTTTCCATGATGCGGGCGCGCAGGCCTACTTCTGTCGGGTCCAGAAAAACCCGATCTACGACTTCAAAGAGCTCCTCCTCTAAGGGGAATGGGGGTTCTTCGGGTAGCTCGTAGAGCGTCCCTCTGTAAAAAAACCGATCCTGCCCTTCTTCTATGCGCCGGCGATAGCGCTCTTCCAGGGGCCCTTCGCCTACTAAGGGGCGGAGAATGTAAATGAGGGTGCCTTCGGGCTGTTGGAGAATGAATTGCAACACATCTTCCAGCGTGTATCTTTCGACGGGGAGGCCACTTATGGGGGAATAGAGCGTGCCTACCCGCGCAAAGAGCAATCGCAGATAAGGATAGAGGTCTGTTAGGGTAGCCACCGTAGAGCGCATGCCGCCCGTAAAGCGATTTTGAGAAAGGGCAATAGCCGGGGCTAGTCCCTCTATGCGGTCCACCTGCGGCCGAGGTAGTCTCGGCAAAAACTGCCGAATGTAAGTGCTCAAACTCTCTACATAGCTGCTAAACCCCTCCGCATAAATGGTATCAAAGGCGAGACTACTTTTCCCCGAGCCGCTCCACCCGCAAAAGACAATAAGCTGGTGGCGCGGTAGGGATAAAGTGAGGTTTTTGAGGTTATTTTGGCGGGCGCCGATGACCCGGATGGGGTCTTTCAGCATTAGGCGGAATAGACCGCAGAGGGTTCGGGCTGTGCGCTCCGAATCTCGTCAGAAGCAAAGCTCTCGTACTTGCGGAAATTTTCCCGAAAGAGGGTAGCTAAGTGAGCGGCTTGTTTGTCGTAGGCGTTGGGGTCAGGCCAGGTATTTCGGGGGAAAAGATATTCGGAGGGTACGCCGGGCACTTCTTTCGGAATGGCCAAGCGGAAGACAGGTTCTATCTCATAGGGCACATGGTCCAGGGCTCCCGAAAGGGCGGCTTGGATCATAGCCCGGGTATAAGGAAGTGGCATCCGCCGCCCCACACCATAAGGCCCCCCAGTCCACCCCGTGTTGATGAGCCAAACCCGCACTTCGTGGGTGTTGATCTTTTGGCCGAAAAGCTCCGCGTACCGGGTGGGATGCAGGGGTAAGAAGGCTTGACCAAAGCACGCAGAAAAGGTGGCTTGAGGCTCTTTGATGCCTGCTTCTGTGCCGGCGACCTTAGCGGTATAGCCCGAAAGGAAATGATACATGGCTTGGGCCTTCGTCAGGCGCGCTATGGGAGGCAATACCCCAAACGCATCAGCCGTCAAAAGAAAAATATTTTGCGGATGTCCCCCCACCGAAGGAATCACCGCCCCCGGTACATAGCTTAGCGGATATGCTGCCCGCGTATTTTCCGTAATAGAGGCATCGTCAAAGTTGATCACCCGCGAATCAGGATAGAAAGTGACATTTTCCACCACGGTGCCATAGCGGATAGCTGCCCAGATTTGGGGTTCTTTTTCGGCAGAGAGGTTGATGCACTTGGCATAGCATCCCCCTTCAAAGTTGAAGATTCCTTCTTCGTCCCAGCCGTGCTCATCATCGCCAATCAGGCGGCGATTAGGGTCCGCAGAGAGGGTAGTCTTGCCTGTCCCCGAAAGCCCAAAAAAGAGCGCCACATCCCCATTAGGCCCCATATTGGCCGAGCAGTGCATCGGCATCACCCCTCGCTGCGGAAGAAGATAATTAAGGAGGGTGAAGACGCTCTTTTTCATTTCTCCTGCATAGCCCGTGCCTCCAATCAGAATAATTCGCCGAGAGAGGTTGAGAACGGTAAAGTTATGTTGGCGAGTGCCGTCAATAGCGGGCTCAGCCCGAAAACCCGGCACCACTATCATCAAATAATCCGGCTCAAAGCTATCCAGCTCTTCCGCCGTAGGCTCTATAAAAAGATTGCGCACAAAGAGGTTGTGCCAGGGCCATTCGTTGACAATCCGAATACGCAAACGATACTTAGGTGAAGCACCCGCATAAACATCCCGCAAGTAAAGGGTCTTATTCTGGAGGTAGGCCCGCACCCGCTGATAAAGAATCTCAAACTTTTCTGCTGGAAGGGGATTATTCACTTCGCCCCACCAAATCTGGTCTTCGGTAAAGCTATCACGTACCACGAATTTGTCTTTTGGGGCCCGACCCGTAAACTCCCCCGTCCGTACCACCAGAGCGCCATTTTCAGCCAGAGCCCCTTGCTGCGCTCTAAGCGTGTGCTCAATCAATTCCGATACCGGCAAGTTGGCATAAACATAATCCGTCAAGTTACTCTTCTTCGGGCTTGAGTAGGGTATCATAAGAACAAAGGTACGAACTTTGAGAAACTGTGGAGAACGGGTGTTCTCCGAAACTCCTCCGCTTAGGCCTTGCATTCTTGGAAAAGTTGTAACTTTGCGATGACTGATTTGGTTTATCAAAACCAAACGCCTAAGCCTATGAGAATGCGAAGGAAAAGCATGGACAGACTGGACTGGGAAATCCTCAAGGCCCTGGCCGAAAATCCGGCGGGCTCCTACACGGAGATTAAAGAAAAACTCAATGTCTCCATTGGGACCATCTACATGCGCGTAAGGCGCTTGCAAGAAGATTGGGGCGTGATCAAGGGGCAAAAACTCATTTTAGACCCTCAGAAGCTGGGCTTTTCCTTAGTGGCATTAATTCGGCTCCAGGCCTCCGATCCAGCAAAATTCATTGAATCTCTTAAAGCCCACCCCGAAGTCGGGGCCGTATGGATGACTACAGGCGAAATGAATATATTGGTGGAAGCCTATTTTAGAAACCCCAACGAGCTACAAGATTTTCTTAGCAGATTAGTCAAGGCTGGCGCCTCCCGCATGGAAACCCAGCTCATTTTGGAAAAGTCCATAGATAAAGGAGTGCCTATCCTACCTCCTACGAATCTGCCTGAACGCGCCAGCACCAGCTCTAGCCGCAAAGCCAGCACCAGCGCTTCCGCTAAGGGCAAAAGCAAGAAATAACGCCCTTCATGCGGGGGCTCTGGGTAATCCCCACCCCCATTGGCAACCTGCAAGATATTAGCCTTCGGGCTTTGGCCCTTTTGAAGGCTGCTGATGTGATTTGGTGCGAGGATACCCGAGAAAGTCAAAAACTGCTTCGGCATCACGGGATTCAGAAGCCGCTCCGCTCGCTTCATGCCTTCAATGAGCATAAGCAAGTGGGGCGGCTTTTTGATGAAGCCACGGCCAACCAGTGGGCTGTGGCCCTTATTACGGATAGCGGCATGCCGGGCATTTCCGATCCGGGCTATTTAGCCATTCAGGAGGCCCTGCGACGACAAGTCCCCATTGAAGTGCTTCCGGGTCCTTCGGCCTTTGTGGTAGCCTTAGTAGGCAGTGGTCTGCCTGCCCATCGCTTCGCTTTTGAAGGCTTTTTCCCCCGAAAAGGCCACCACGCCTACCTCCAAAAGCTCCAAACCGAAGAACGTACCCTCATCTGGTACGAGTCCCCCCACCGCCTCACTAAAACCCTTGGCCTGCTCAAAGAGTATTTGGGCCCTCAGCGCCTCGCCTGCGTCGCCCGAGAACTCACCAAAAAGCATGAAACCTATCACCGCGGTACCTTAGGCACGCTCCATGAGTACTTTCTGGCGCATCCGCCCCGAGGTGAATGTGTCCTCCTGGTGGCAGGCCCTCACTACACGCTACCCCAACCTCAGTAGCTGGGGCATCGGCCTTCTCTTAGCCACCGCCTACCCCCCTATCTCCCTACCAGGCCCCCAAATCCTCGCATGGCCCCTCCTCTGGCACCTCGCCAAACAACCCAATCCCTTCAAACGCCTCTATCAGGCTCTCCTCAGCTGGAACCTCTTCACCACTTATTGGCTCTGCCTGACCGCCCTCAGCGCACCCAACCTCACCGAAGCCCTCCTCAGCTTCCTTGCTGGCGCCGCCACCATCCTCGCCAACCCCCTTCTTATGACCATTCCCTTCCTCCTCTGGCGAAAAATCCCCCTGCCCCACGCTCCCTACCTCTTCATCCCCCTCTGGATAACCTTTGAGTACCTGCACTTTCGCTGGGAACTCTCCTGGGGATGGCTCACCTTGGGCTTCTCCTGGAGTGAATGGCCCTTCATCGGACACTTAGCCGCGCTCTGGGGCCCCCTTGGCCTCTCCGCTTGGACCCTCATCGCCGCCGCCTGGCTCACCACCTTAAGCCTTCCCCCTCGCCCACGCTACCTCACCTTCCTTCTCTGGACCCTCGGCCTCCCAACCCTAGCCCACCTCCACCAACCCTTCCAACCCCAAACTACCAAACCCGTCTACCTCCTCCAGCCCAACATTGACCCCTATGCCAAATTTCAAGAATTTCCCCCCGACTCCCAGCTCAAAATCCTCCTTCAATACTTTCCTGACACGCTGCCCCCCGGCAGTCTCGTCATTGGCCCCGAAACCGCCATCCCCGTCCCCATCTCCATAGAAACATGGTCAAGCGACCCCTGGCTCGCCCCCTTCATTGAAAAAGCCCGCCGCTTCCACGCCAATATCCTCTTAGGCATTGTAGGCTATAAGCTCTTTCCCGCCGATAAAGCCCCCCCCGACGCCACCCCCCTCCCCAATGGAGGGGCCTACCAAAGCTACAACGCCGCTATCCTCATTCGCCCGGATACCGCCTTCGTGCATATCAAGTCTCGTCTCGTGCCCTTCGTAGAGCGAACGCCCTATTTAGAATACCTGCACTTTCTACGGGGCTGGGAAATAGACCTGGGCGGAGGCTTCGGAAGCTTCGGAAAACCCCTCACCCCCCCACCACCCCTGCCCCTGTATCCCGACAGCACCTTAATCAGCATAGGCGTGTGCTACGAGAGTATTTTCACGCATGACCTGCGCCAAAGAAAAGGTCATCTCCTGACCATCCTCACCAACGACGGCTGGTGGAAAAAAAGCTCTGGCTATTATCAGCATTTTAGTTATGGGCGTCTTTCGGCTCAGAGTCTGGGCCTACCTATGGCCCGCAGTGCTAATACGGGCATTTCCGCCTTTATCCTCCCCAATGGAGAAGTACCCGCTCTCCTCCCCTACAATGCCGCAGGCCAACTCTCCGCCCATATCCCCGTAGGCCCATCGCAAAGTCTGTACGCTATTTACGGAGAATGGGGGGCCTTCGGGCTGTGTACCTTTGCCTTCCTCTTATGGACACTCTGGTGGTTTCTCGACAAGCGCTGGAAGACCTCCTCCGAGAAGTAGGCTCTTATTTGCGCACGCAGGCCCAAACCTTCTCCCGTAGCGACGCCGAATACAAGACCGCCCGAGACCCCGTCTCCTATGTTGACCGTACGGCTGAAGCCCTTTTGCGCCAGGGCTGCGCTCGCCTCCTTCCCGAGGCCGGCTTCATCCTGGAAGAAACCGGCCACTTCAACACCGACCAAGAATACATCTGGGTCATAGACCCCCTGGATGGCACCAAAAACTTCGTCCATGGCATTCCTCTCTACAGCATTAGTTTGGCGCTTTTACACCGAGGCGAACCTATCCTCGGCATGGTTTATGCCGTTCCTCAGGATGAACTCTTCTGGGCCGTAAAAGGCTATGGCGCTTACCTTGGCAGCGAGCGCCTTTCCGTTAGCTCCTGCACCGACCCCGATAAACTCCTCGTCGCAACCGGCTTCATGTACCGAGAACCCCAGCGCGCCGAAAAGTACTTCCAAGTCCTGACCGAAGTCTTACGTCGCTACGGGGGACTACGTCGCTTAGGCTCGGCCGCCATAGATCTAGCCTATGTAGCCGCCGGCCGCCTGGATGTCTTCTTTGAGATGGACCTCAACCCCTGGGATACCGCCGCCGGCAGCCTCCTCGTCCAAGAAGCCGGCGGCCTCGTCACCGACTTCACCGGTCAACCCAACACCCTCTTCGCAAAAAGCATCTTAGCTGGCAACCCCTGGGCCCACCAAGAGCTCCTCCGCCTCCTCCAAGCCCACCAACTGGAATAAATAACCTCCCTCCCAAGGCACACCCGCTTCCCTCACCCTCCCTCCACCAATATCAAGAACCCCCAGCCCCCACAACTCCAAACCCAAAGCGAAACGCCCCCTTGACTTTTATGTATGACGCTCCCCAGGATAGATGGCGACTAATACCATTTCCCATTATAAACTTTCTTTTTGGGCGGCGGCCAGCGCCCAAAGGGCGCTGGCCGCCGCTGTAAGGCCTCGCCCGCCCGCAGGGCGGGCGAGGCCATCCCCTCTTCGCATTAAGAAAGCCTTGGCCTCAAAATGGTATAAGAGAAGGTACACTTGCCCTTTAGGGTCCTACATTCATCATTCGTAGCGTCTGAGCGCCTCCACTCTTTTCTGGCTTTAGCACTACCAGATACATAGCGGTTGTTTGGCCTTTCAGGAGCCGTTCGGAAGTCCCCTCTTTTCCCACCCAGAGGGTTTTATGCTCTACGAGATGACCCTGTATATCGTATATTTCCAGTTCTACCCTTTGCGGCTCTGAGGAAAAGACCCATAAAGTACTTCCATAGAGGTAAGCGTTGAGCCGGGGGGCTTGAGCCTGAGGAAGCGCATTGGCGGTGTCTATGGTATCGGGTGGAGGGGTATAACGTTCCACGATAAGGTCGTCTATGTAGATGTTATTGCCCCAGCCGGTTTGGCCTTCTATGCGGAGACGGACGCCCCGTATGCCCCGAAAGGCGGATAGCCGCACTGTATCCCGCTTCCAAGTAGCACTATCGGGTAGGCTCAACGAGGAAGAGAGGTTACCCCGTACCACAATCGCTCCCGTAGGAAGGGTAGAGAGGTCCAGCCCGCCTTTTTCATAGACCAGCTCCCAGGTTCCGCCTCCATCCCGAGAAGCCCATATCCGTAAGGTATCTGTGTAGAGCAGGGGCGCTGAAGCGCTGCTTCCCCAATCGAGGGGCGCATACCAGCGGGCAAAGGAAAGCCGAATATCCTCACTACTATCTACCCGAAAGTCTAGTGCTGGGGTGAGGAGGTAGTCTTTTTCGCCGTAGAAGCCATAAGTGAAGGCTGGGAAGCGTGCGCTCTGGAGGGAGGCGGCAAAGGCTCCGCCGGGTTTGCCTCCCCAGCCTGCCCAGCGCTCCCAGGTGCGCCGGCCATCGGGATTCTCTATGGTGATTCCTGCTGGGGGGAAACTCCCCTCAAAGTCCACCTGATAAGGGAGGGGCCAAACAGAGTCTTCCACGGTGATATAAGAGGCTCGCACCAGGGTATCTGCGTGTCCAGTGGTATTCGCGGCAATGAGAGTAATGCTGTATGAGCCGGGTGCGGGAAAGGTCGCTGTGGGGCAAGGCTCCGTAGGATCGGAGCTTTGCCCGCCCCCAAAGTCCCAAGTGTAAGTCGTAGGAGCTCCTTGCGCTTGACTGTAAAACTTTACCGGAGTAGTGGTAAGGACTCGTCGGGAAGGCGACCAGAAATATACTCGTACAGGGCCATAGGGGCCTACTCCTGTGAGAGGCTGATTAGCTACGTCGGCAAGCGGGTACAAGCGAGAAGTGGGGTCCTCTATGAAGGCATGGGCTCTCTCTACTTGACCGGGAGTGAAGTGGGTCATAGTTGCGTCATCCACGTAGTCCATGTAGTTGGTGGGATTATCGGGGCGGTCAGGGTGGTCGGTGGTGCAGGTATTTTGGCGGCGCAGGGAGAAGTTTTCCTGGGCAGTGGGAGGGGTATCGCAAACCAGGTCGCCGCTCAAAAGGCAATCGCTAGTCCCACACCCCCCCTCAAAAGGATGCGCTAAGCCTAAGTTATGGCCGAGCTCATGTACGAGGGTACGCCCTCCGCGCCCCGTGAGACGACCTCCAATAAATGCCGCCCCTACGACACTACCATACAACACAGGGTCCCCGATATCAGGGTAATAGGCATATCCAGCCACCCCATTACAATCGTTACAATCCCCAGAAAAGCCGCAAATAGCAGGGACGACCCACACATTCAGATAGCGGTCGCGGGGCCAGCCCGTCGCTCGTTTCATCGCGTATTCGTCGTAGATGCACAAGCCGGGTCGGCTCCAGCTCAGCGGCGGCTGATCATAGCGCCAGTATACTACTCCTGTGGTGGGAAGCCCTTGGGGATCCTTCGTCGCCAGCTCAAAGGAAATCTCGGTATCTGCCCCCCAGGGGGTATAGCCCAGGGTTTGCGGTAATGCCAGAAAATCTTCAAAGAGCCGCTGCATCTGGTCTTCAATCATCGCTAGGGGGAGACTATCGCTTCCTCCACTGTGAATAACATGAAACACCAGAGGTATGGTGTAGCGGGGCCGGGCGCAAGAGGCCTGATCTCTCCGAGTATAGGGACTACGTACGGGAGTAAGGGGCGCTGTGGGCTGCAAAAGGGAAGTCCCACATATCTGCGCCCAGAGAAAACCCGCAGGCATTACTATGCGGACTATCCACATTCTACAAAGATACAGAATGCGGACTGTGCGCCTACTCTATCTGGTTAGGCGAGGGCTGTCAAACCACCGCATCACTTGCTATCCAAGTGCGGGCTTTCTTGAGCTTACTAATGATAAACCGGAAAAGTTCCTCCAGAAGAGGCATATCAAACCAGAACCGCACGCCGGCTGCCTCGTATATTTCGGGCACTCGTCTCGTATAGCCCAGCGAAAGCGCGTAGAGGTAGCGCTCCAAGGTCTCTCGGGGATGGCGGTCGTAGTTGTACCACAGCTGTAAGGCCCCTATCTGCGCAATGCCGTATTCAATGTAGTAGAGCGGATAATCAAAAATGTGGAGCTGCCGTTGCCATAAAATCTCCAAAGTCCCTTCTGGCCAAGCGACATCGTCTCCATGAAAGCGCCGATAAATCTTCACCCATGCGGATCGTCGCTCTTCGGGTGTGTGGTGGGGATTTTTGTACAGCCACTCTTGGAAGGCATCCACAGTGGCGATCCAGGGCAAGATGGTGATGATGCGGGATACTTGCTGGAACCACGCTCGGCCCTGGTCTCGCAAAGAGGGGTAGAATACTTCCAGGTGATACATAGCCATTAGCTCCAATCCCATGGAAGCCAGCTCCGCTACCTCTGAGGGATAATCGCGTAAAAGCACATAGGGAATATGCCGAGACTGAAAGGTATGCACGGCATGTCCCGCCTCGTGAATAAGGGTGACCAAGTCGCTATGTGAGCCGGCTGCATTCATGAAGATGAAGGGCAGTCCGCTTTCTTGGAGGGTGTAGTTGTAGCCGCCGGGCGCTTTCCCGGGCCGGGAGAAAAGGTCTAAGTGTCCGATCTCCTGCAGGTAGCGCATTTGGGCGCCTATCTTAGGATGTAGTCGGTCAAAAAGCTCTAAGCTTTTCTCTATGAGTTCGCTTTCAGTCTGGAAGGGCCTGAGGGCGCCGGTCCCATCGCACACATCCACCTGTAAGTCCCATGGATACAGAGTCTCCAGTCCCAACCGGCGTTGCCGATACAAAAGCAATCGCCTGTACAGACGCCGCACCACCTTTTCCACCACACGATGAAACTCATGGCATAAATCTACGCTCCAGTCAAACCGCCCCAGCTGACGAAAACGATAGTCATAGTAGTTATCAAATCCCGCATTTTGGGCAATCTGGGTGCGGATGGCTACCAGCTCCGACAGGATCTCGTCTAGTCGGGCTTGGTGAGCCGCGCGCACCGCTTGAATCTTCTCCCATACCTCTTTTCGCCGCTCCCGATCCTGCGACTCTAAAAATAAACTCGCTTGCGGCAGCGTGAAAACCTGCCCATCCACCTCTATGGTCATTCCCCCCACAATCTCATTATACTCCTTAGCTAAAAGCTCAGCTTTCGTCTCTAAAGCGATATTTTCCGGATTGTAAAGAGAGAGGAAGTTCTGAACGGTGCGGTTGAAGTTGAGAAACTCCTCTTCTGGGAGGAGGGAGCGCCAGGGGGATTCCCAGTAGCGCTTATAGAGCTGGTACCGGGCCTCCGAAAGGCGCGGCTGCACCTCCGTGATATATCGCTCATAGGCTAACTTACTCGCTTCATCTTGCGTATTTTGCGTGAAGCGAATGAAGTTCCAGGCTGCTTCTTCGCTAATAACGGCTTCTACCTCGTTGAGTCTTTGAAGCCAGCGGTGAAAGTCGGAAAAGCTGCGCCATTCAGCGGTTATGAGGGTCTCCACATAGGGTGCTACACTGCTCCACCCCTCTATGCGAAACTGAGGGGGAAGCCACTGACGCACAGGCTTTTCAAACATGGTTGCAAATAAACAAAATTTCTCTCAACGAAGTTTGAGCTCCTTCTCGGAGGGCACGGGATAACGTTTATTTTGGATGCGCCAGTAGCCGGCGCGGGCTTTTTGCAGGATAGCTGGACGACCTATTTCCCGGGCGATGGTTTGGGCCTCGTTGTAATATAGACGCGCATTGTGCCAGTCTTTTTCCCGCTCGTATAGCTTAGCCAAATAATAGGCGGCATAGGCGCGAACCGATGTATTTTGGGCAGTTACTTGACGAGTAGCTTGGTAGTAGGCGAACTTGGCTCCGTCTGGGTTTCCCATTTTATCGTAGAGTCGGCCGTAGAGGTAATAGAGCTGGGCTTTTTCATGGCTTTGGAGGTAGGAGAGGTTTTCGCGGAGGGGTTCTAAAAGGGCTTTGGCTCGGGCATACTGAGCTACTTCTATGGCGTGGCGGGCTTGCCAGAGAGTGATTTCGGTGGGCGAGGGCGGTGTTTTGAGCCATTGGCGGGCTAAGTTTTGGAGCCAGAGGTCTTCATCCCAGAGGGGTTCGTAGGTCAGGGTTTGGCCCCAGTAGCGCTGAGCTAAGCTGGTATCACCCTGTAGCCAGGCTTTGAGGCCGCGCCACCCGTATTGCGCCGCTAAGCCATGCGGCTCCCCCTGTAGGATGACAAAGCGCTGCCAGACCTTTTCTGCCTGGTCCCACTCTCCCCGAAAAGCATAGAGCTTACCCAGCCAGTAGAGGGGATAGGGGAAACGCTGAATCTGCGAACGCTCGGTAAGTCCAATAAGAAGCGTCTCAGCCTGCCCGATCCTACCCTCTTCCCAGGCTAAAAGCGCCAGGGCAAACTGCCATAGGTAGGGGGGAGGCTTCTCTGAAAAAAGACGACTCTTACAAGTATCGGCCCATGAGACGGCGGTGGTATCAAAGTTTTTGAGGACGGAGAGATACAGGAGGGCAGACTCTACGGCGGTGTAGGATTGGGGATCGGCGGCTTGGCGTAGGAGATGGCAAGCTTCCTCGTAATACCCTTGGGGCAAGGTGGGCAAGAACCGGTCGTAAGGAGGCGGCAAGGATGCAAAAACCATTTGCCATAACGCCTTGAGCTGAGCGGTCAGAGGGTCCCGGGAAAGCCCTTTACGCAGAAGGCTCCAGCTTTTCCATGCACTTAGGCCCGCAGCCACCCACTCCTTTTGAAGGACATGGATAATAGCTCGTTGCAAATACACATCGGCGGTCAGCTCAGGCAACACAGGGGCAATCTGTCGTTCAAAAAGCCGTTCCGTCAGCTGCGTATGCGCCCAAAATGCCTCCCTTTCTGCACGACTGATAGGAAACATCGCTCGAAAAAAGGCAATCCGATGTTGGTCCCAGCTCTGATAGGAGGCATTCCACTCTAAGAGGGCTTCTCGCTCCGCCGCCTCAAAGTCTAAATCCCACAAAGCATAGAAAAACCCAGGGCGCTGTCCCCACAATAAACTAAGGCAACCGAGCAGCCACCTCCTCAAAAAGCCCCGCATCTACCAAGAAACGACCACAGCTCTCACATAAGTACAGGGCATTGCGGTTACCAATCTCCCATTCCAGCTGTCGCGGCAAAAGCGTAAAACACCCTCCACAGGCTACCCGCTTTTCATTCTTATCGGTAGTGACCTCTACAACCGGAACTAGCGCTTTTTCTTCTCGCAGAACGCGAATGCGCCGCTCAAAAAGCCGATACAGCCGCGGGTCTCTAGTTGCCATTTCATTCTCTAACCGACGAATCTGCATCTCAACGGTTGCCCGCTGCTCCGCCGTCTGCGCCTTAATCGCATCCAGTTGGGCCTGTTTCTCCGCTTGTCGAGCTTCCATTTGGCTTAATTGCTCTTCCAAATCCGCTATCTCATTTCGCAAAACCTCTACTTTCTGCGAAAGAATACGAATGTCTCGCCTATTTTTTTCTATTGTGAGCCTTGCTTCTTTGATCTCCGTCTCAATACGAAATACATGCTCATCGGACCGCAGCTGTAAGAGCGTCTTTTCCAGCTTCTGAATGTGGTCTTGGAGCGTGTCGTTACTTACATGGAGCTGGGCGATTTCATTTTCCATGTGTCGGAGTTCTGCCTTTCGGTCAGAGATTTGCTTGCGGAGCGCCTGCACCTGGTACTCCAGCTCCTGAATCTGCTTAGGTAAATCCCCTTCTCGCTGTAATAGGGTGTAAAGCCGATTGTAATAAACTTGCAGTTCAATGAGTTGTACCAGCTTCTCTTTGGTATCGGTTGTTTCTACGGTAATCATATGGCGTAGTGAATAGGGTTGGTGCGGATGCGGGAAACATAGACAGGAATGTCTGGCCAGGCTTCTTTGATGCGCTGAGCGAAGACCTTAGCGATGAACCGTTCTGACTCAAAATGCCCTACATCTACGAGCCACAGATGGTCTTCCGCCTCAAAGAAGCGATGGTAAGGGATATCGGCGGTCAGGAAAGCCTCTACGCCGGCTCGGATAGCTTCCTCTAAGAGGAAGCTGCCGGCTCCGCCGCAGACAGCCACCCGCCGAATAAAGGTAGATCGGCCCCGACTATGCCGCAAAACAGGCACTTCCAGCCGAGACCGAACGTACGCCCAGAAATGCTCTATGGGCATCCCTTCTGGCCATTCGCCGATGTAACCCATGCCGTGCTCCTCCGAAACAGCCTTTAGAAAACCAATCGGACGTAGTCCCAGCGCCTCACATAAGGCATAACTCACGCCGTCCCGGGCTTGATCAGCATTAGTGTGGGCTGCATAAACAGCTATATCATCCCGAATAAGCTGATAGATCAAGCGGTCTGCATATCCCCCATACTCCAGCCGTTTGCGCGCCCCAAACCAGATCGGATGGTGAACGACTATCAGGTTAGCTCCTAATTCCAGGGCTTCTTGATGGACGGCTGGGGTGATATCTAAGGCAGTCAAGACCCCTCGGATAGGGGCCTGGGCATCCCCCCACAAGAGACCCACATTATCATAAGACTCGGCCCATGCAGGGGGTGCCCAGGCATCTAAGGAGGCCGCTACGGCTCCAATAGTACTCATGAAGAGGAATTCTTAGAGGAGCGGCGCGCACGAGCAGAGGCTTTCTTCGGGGCGGAGCTCCCTACCGGTGAAGGCACTTCTTGAGAAGTTTCCACGGCTTCTGGCACCAGAATCGGCACTTCGGGCAGACGCTCTTGATACCGCTCGAGGTAACCGGTGCCCGCTGGAATCTTTTGCCCTGTGATCACATTTTCTTTGAGACCTATCAGCTCATCGGTCTTAGCCTGTACGACCGCATCTATGAGAACCTTCACAGTTTCCTGGAAGGAAGCTGCCGAGAGCCAGCTGCGCGTCGTAGAAGCCGCCCGAGAAATCCCCAGCAGAATCGGCTCCGCTATGGCTGGCCTGGCCGGCCGAGCTTCTATGGGCCGCTTCCCACTGGCCTTTAGCGCCTCATTGTAATAAGAAAGCTGATAATAAGTGAGCAAGCTCCCCACTTCCAGCCCTTCCTGATCGCCTGGGTCTGTAACAATATATCGCCCTGAGAGAAGCGCATTTTCTTGCTGCAACTCTACCTTATCTACCGCCTCATCTTGCAAGAAAATTGTATCGCCGGGGTCTACCACTCGCATCTTTTGCATCATCTGGCGGAGGATGATTTCTAAGTGTTTTGTGCTGATTTTGACCCCTTGAGGAGCATAAATAAGCTGGATATTCCGAAGGAGGTACTCGGATACGGCCGTAATGCCTAAGATACGCAGAATGTCATGGGGGCTGATAGGGCCATCACAGAGGGGCTGACCAGCCCGCACCTTATCTCCCGTTTGCACTAAGAGAAGACGGGTAGTAGGCACCTTATGAAGGACCCGCATACGGCCATCCGGAGACTCAATTTCAATCTCGTGGTTATTGGAACGTCGTCGTCCTACCTTTACAATACCGTCTATTTCGGCGAGGACGGCGGCGCCATTCGGCGAACGCGCCTCAAAAAGTTCCGTTACCCGTGGCAAACCTCCTGTAATATCCGCTGTCCGGGCCGCTTGCACCGGTGTCCGAGCTAAAATGTATCCTGCTGGCACCTGTGCTCCATCTGCTACCGCAATACGCGCCCCCACCGGCAATGGATAACTCTCCACCACCTCGTCGTACTCATTCAGAATCTCAATGGCTGGCGAGAGAAACCGATTAGACGACTCAATCACAATATACTCATCCTGCTGGACTTCCTCCAGCCGCTCTCGCCGATAGGTTTCATTCTCTTCGAGACCTACCCATCTCACTCGGCCTGCCCGCGTACTCAAAATATGGCGCGCATAAGGGTCCCAAGAACAGATTTCTTGGCCCTTCTGCACCAAAGCGCCGGGCTCTACATGCAGAATCGACGCATAAGGCACATCGGCCCGCTGTAAAATATGACCCGTCTGAGGGTGCTTGATATAAACTTCGGTCGTGCGGCTGATCACGACAACCTCTTCGGTTCCCCGATAGGTGCGCACCAGCGTCTGGAGGTTATCTGTGAATTCCACTATACCATCATGTTTGGCTTTGATGCTGCTCTGGCCAGTGATACGCTGGGCGGTCCCGCCGGTGTGGAAGGTACGCATTGTGAGCTGGGTGCCCGGCTCGCCAATAGATTGAGCCGCTATCACACCTACGGCTTCACCAATTTCCACGAGCCGTCCAATAGCCAGGTGTCGCCCATAACACTTCTGACATATACCCCGCTCCGCTTCACAGGTAATAGGCGAACGCACAACCACCGACTCAATGCCCGCCTCTTCTATAGCTTTTGCTATCTCGTCGGTAATTTCTTCACCAGCGCCGACCAGCTTCTCACCCGTAGCCGGATGGAAAATATCATTGAGCGAGAAGCGCCCCGCAATCCGACTGGCTAAGGATTCCACCAGCTCTTCATTTTCATCGTAGAGCGCCGTAAGGCGCAGTCCCCGCATCGTCCCACAATCCTCCTCAGTAATCACCACATCCTGCGCCACATCTACCAGCTTACGGGTGAGATAGCCCGCATCAGCCGTTTTCAAGGCTGTATCGGCTAAACCTTTCCGAGCCCCGTGCGTGGAAATGAAGTACTCAATCACATTCAGACCATCCCGCAAACTGGATAAAATGGGCGTCTCAATGATCTCCCGAGCCCCCAGCCGCCGCTGCGGCTTATTCATCAGGCCCCGCAAAGCACACAACTGCCGAACCTGCTCCCGAGAACCCCGCGCACCCGAATGCATCATCATGTAAATCGGATTAAACCCATCCTGGTGCTGCGAAAGCTCCCGAATCAGCTGGTCGGAAATCTCATTAGAAATCTTCGTCCATAGGTCAATGATTTTATTGTACCGCTCGCTGTCGCTAATCAACCCCATCCGATACTCTTCCCGAATCTGCTCCCGTTCTTCCAGCGCTTTTTCAATCAAAGCCTGCTTATTAGAAGGCTCTATGACATCGTATAAGGTGAAGGAGGCGCCACTCTGAAAAGCCACTTGAAACCCTAAGGTTTTGATTCGGTCCAAAAACTCAGCCGTTATCCGATGGTCTGTGCGGCGAAATACCTCCATGATCACATCTCGGATGGCATTTTTGGTCAGGAGCTGGTTCACGAAGGGCATGCCAGGGGGAAGGGTCTGGTTGAAGATGATTCGCCCGATGGTGGTAAGGACTTTTTCGCCGGAGGGGAGTCGGACGGTGACTCGGGCATGGAGGGCCACTTTGCCCGCGTCGTAAGCTTGCAAGGCCTCCGCCATGCTCCCAAACATCGCCCCCTCTCCTTTGGCCCCCGGAAGCTCCTTCGTAAGGTAGTACAGCCCCAGCACCATATCCTGGGAAGGCACCGCAATCGGCGCCCCATTAGCGGGATGGAGAATGTTGTGGCTGGAAAGCATGAGAACAATAGCCTCCACAATGGCGGCTTGACTAAGCGGCACATGAACCGCCATCTGATCCCCATCAAAGTCGGCATTGTAACCCGTACAGACTAAGGGGTGTAGCTGAATGGCTTTGCCTTCCACGAGCTTAGGCTGGAAGGCCTGAATACCTAAGCGGTGCAAAGTAGGAGCTCGGTTCAGCAGGACGGGATGGCCTTTGAGGACATTTTCCAGGATGGGCCAGATGCGGGGGTCTTTGCGTTCTACTAAGCGGCGGCCACTTTTTTCGGTGCGGACGATCCGCTGCGCCATCAAATCCCGAATGATGAAGGGTTTGAAGAGTTCTACGGCCATGTCCTTGGGGAGGCCGCATTCATGGAGGCGCAGGTGGGGTCCTACGACAATGACGGAACGGCCCGAGTAGTCTACGCGCTTACCCAAGAGGTTTTGGCGGAAGCGTCCCTGCTTACCGCGGATATTGTCGCTGAGGGAGCGATACAGGCGGCCGGAGGCGCTTTCAGCGGCGGCTCGGGTCTGATTGCGTTTACGGGAGCTATCCATGAGCGCATCAACGGCTTCTTGAAGCATGCGCCGCTCATTATTGAGCAAAATGGTGGGGACGCGGTTTTCCATCATGCGGCGCAAGCGGTTATTCCGCTGAATAAGCGTTCGGTAAAGATTATTGAGGTCGGAAACGGTGAAGCGCCCGCCTGGCAAGGGAATGAGAGGCCGAAGTTCGGGAGGCACTACGGGAATTACCCGCAGAATCATCCATTCGGGGCGGTTCTCAATGCGGCGGTTGGCGGAGCGAAACTCTTCTACAACCTTGAGCCGCCGCAGTAAGTCCGCGCGCCGCTGCTGCGAAGGCTCATTAAGGATCCGAGTCCGCAGCTCCTGCGAAAGCTTATCTAAGTCAATCTTGCGCAGGATTTCTTCTAAAGCCTCTGCCCCCATCTTCACGACGAGGCTGTCCGGCCGAATACTGGGGTCCCGCTGCGCTTCCTCCTCCAGCTTACGCCGAAGTGCCTTGTACTCCTCCACAGTGAGTAAAGACCCTACCTCTAAGTCTTTCTTGATCCGAACAGCATCGCCGGGGTCCAGCACGACATACAGGTCATAATATACGACCTTTTCCAAGTTTTTCGCCGAATACCCTAAAAGGAGTCCAAGCTTAGGTGGTATATGCCGAAAGTACCAGGGATGCACTACGGGCACTTGTAAAGCTACATGCCCCATCCGCACCCGCCGCCACTTCTTTTCAATCACTTCTACATTACACCGGTCGCAGCGCAGACCTTTATAACGAGCGCCTTTATACTTGCCACAGGCGCACTCATAATCCCGTACAGGCCCAAATATCTGCTCACAAAATAGCCCTAAGGGCTCCGGCTTGTGCGTCTTGTAATCAATGGTTTCGGGGCGTTTGACTTCACCCCGGCTCCACTCCAAAATCCGATCGGGAGACGCTAAACGCAAAGTAATCCGCCGAATCGGCGTCGGAATCGTAATGACTGTGTGCTTACTGGTTTTCACTACTTTTTCCATAGGATTATTGGCAAGTGATTTTAGTCGAAGCGGACATCAATGGCCAGTCCTCTGAGTTCATTGACTAAGACTTGGAAGGAATCCGGCACTCCATAGTAAGTGATGTTTTCCCCTTTGATGATGGCTTCGTGGGCTTTCATACGGCCATCCACATCGTCGGACTTGATGGTGAGCATTTCTTGGAGGAGGTTGGCAGCGCCGAAGGCTTCCAAGGCCCAAACTTCCATTTCGCCGAAGCGCTGACCACCAAAGTGGGCTTTGCCCCCTAAGGGCTGCGAAGTCACAACCCCATAAGGCCCCACCGAACGGGCATGCATCTTATCATCTACCATATGGTCCAGCTTAAGCATGTAAATGACCCCCACCGTAGCAGGCTGCTCAAAACGTTCTCCCGTCAAACCATTGTAAAGGTACACCCGCCCGTCTTTGGGAAGGCCTGCTTTTTCCAGTTCGGCGTTGACCTGCTCATATGAGGCTCCCGCAAAAGGCGGCACTTCATAGCGCTTGCCTAACTTATACCCCGCCCACCCTAAGATAGCCTCAAATATCTGCCCAATATTCATACGAGAAGGTACGCCTAAGGGATTGAGCACAATATCCACGGGTGTGCCGTCCTCCAAGTAGGGCATATCCTCCACGGCGGCGATTTTGGCGATAACTCCCTTATTGCCGTGGCGCCCCGCCAGCTTATCCCCCACTTTGATTTTGCGTTTAGTTGCTACATAGACCTTGGCCATTTTCAGGACGCCATTGGCCAGCTCATCACCAGAAGTAAGATGATGTTTCTCTCGCTTGAGGTCGGCCTCATAACGGCTATACAACGCCATGTAATTTTGGAATAGACGTTCAATGAGGAGGTTTGTATGCGGGTCATCTGTCCAGCCCGTGGGGCTAAGCTCTTCGTACTTGAGGGTGGAAAGCCAGCGGCTGGTTACTTTTTTGGAAGGGGGGAGCAGCTCCTGATTGTACTTGTCGCGGATAGAGACGAGTCTCTTTCCTTCTAAGAGCTTAGAGAGTTTTTCATACATGCGGGCTCTAAGGGCGAGGACTTGACGCTCAAACTGGGCTTCTAATTCTTTTTCTTTTTGTTGTCGGAGGGCGGCGTCTTTGATTTTTCGGTCTTTTCGGTAGAGGCGGGTGCCAATGACATAGCCATGAGTAGCTGGGGGCATGACGAGAGAGGTGCTTTTGACATCGGTGCTGCGTTCACCGAAGATTTGGCGCAGGAGTTTTTCTTCTGGGGTGAGGTCGGCGGTCTGGCCCTTAGGGGTAACTTTCCCTACGAGGATATCACCTTCCCGCACTTCGGTGCCAACCATGACGATGCCTTCTTCGTCTAACCATCGGACGCGTTCGGCAGATTCGTTGGGGAGCTCCCGGGTAAACTCCTCAGGCCCCGCTTTGGTCTCGCGAGCCTCTACTTCATATTCATCAATAGTGATAGAAGTCAATACATCGTCCTGCACGAGCCGCTGCGAAATGACGATGGCATCCTCGAAGTTATAGCCCTGCCAAGGCATGAAAGCCACAAGGAGATTTTTACCCAGCGCCAGCTCCCCATTTTCAATGGAGAAACCTTCCACTAAGGGCTGGCCCGCTTCTACCCGCTGCCCGCGGGAAACAATAGGCCGCAGGTTGAGGCAAGTATTCTCATTGGTGCGCCGAAACTTCGGAATCTCGTAGGTTACGACATCGTCCTCAAAGCTTACCAGCGCTTCTTCGTAAGGGCGCTCATAGCGGATGCGAATTTGGGTGGCATCTACGTATTCTACGACACCAGGGTATTGGGCATAAATGAGCACGCGAGAGTCTTTAGCAACATATTTTTCCATCCCAGTGCCGACGATGGGAGCTTCGGGGCGCAGGAGGGGGACGGCTTGCCGCTGCATGTTAGAGCCCATGAGGGCGCGGTTGGCATCATCATGCTCTAAGAAAGGTATTAGCGAAGCCGAGAGCCCCAGCATCTGGTCAGTAGCGACATCGGTGAAGCGGACTTCTTCCACAGAGACTTCGGGATATTCGCCCTCGTAGCGCACTTGCATTTCTTGGGGAGTATGTCCATTGAGAAAGAACGCTAAGGGCGCAATCGGATGTTTTTCTTCTTGGTCGGCTGTCAGGTAAACGATTTGATCAAACTGTGGCTTGCCGTCTTTGACAGGGTGGTAGGGGGTTTCCAAGAAGCCTAGTTCATTGATGCGGGCGTAAATGGCGAGAGAGTTGATGAGGCCGATATTAGCGCCTTCGGGGGTTTCGATGGGGCAGAGGCGGCCATAGTGGGAAAAGTGCACATCCCGAGCCTCAAAGCCAGCATGTTCTCGGGAGAGTCCGCCAGGCCCAATAGCCGAAATGCGCCGTTTGTGCGCTAACTCGGAGAGGGGATTGGTCTGGTCTACAAGCTGGCTGAGCTGCCCCCGAGTGAAAAACTGATTGATAGCACTGAGGAAGGCCTTGTGGTTGATCACGTCGCTGGGCTTGAAGTCTTCGGACTCCATAGTGCTCATTTTTTCGCGTACGCCCTTAGCTAAGCGGGAAAGGCCCACGGAAAACTGCTGATACATATGTTCGCCCACGGTCCGAATGCGCCGATGGCTAAGGTGGTCTTCCTCGTCGGGTTCTATTTTGCCCTGCATGAGCAGATGGAGCCGCTCAACGATGGCGACAAAGTCTTCTACCCGCAAAAGACGGTCCGAAAATCGCTGTTCTCCAAAGAGTTTTCGGTTGATCTGATAGCGACCTACTTCGCCCAGGTCGTATCGCTTATCGGAGAGGATTTGTTTTTCCACGTATTGGCGGGCAGTCTCGGGGTCGGTTTGGCCTTCTGTGCCTCGGAGGAGTTTGTAGATTTCCTGGCAGGCGGTCGTAACGGAGTAGGAGGGATCCTTCCGCAAAGTGGCTAAGATGATGTGACGTTCGTCTTCGTATTCAGGCTTGATGAGGTAGAGCCGGTCAATACGCAGTTCGCTTAAAGTATCCCAGTCTTCCTCAGTGAGCACATGCCCTACATCAAAAAACTGTTGGAAGCGCTGGACGGCGGTGGTTTCGCTGGTTTCGGGGTCTACAATCTCTTCTTGGTGGGCAGCGACAATACGAGTGGCCAGCTTACGCCCTACATAGGGCAAAAATGACTTGATGGAGTTTAGTTTGAGGGGCACTTCTTCGGCGATGTTGAAGAGCCGTACCAAGTCAGCATCGGTGCCATGGCCCATAGCGCGTAGGAGTAGGGTAATGGGAAGGGCTTTTTTCCGGTCCAGGTATACCCGCGTGTAGCCGGTGGCGTCCGTAGCCAGTTCGATCCAGGTGCCCCGAGCAGGAATGATTTTGGCCCCGTAGGTCTTTTCAGAGGTGCCTGCCCGCTGCACCGCAGTGAACAAAATACCAGGAGAACGGTGCAGCTGATTGATAACGACCCGCTCCACCCCACTCACAATAAAAGTGCCTCGCGGCGTCATATATGGGACCGTCCCTAAGTACACCCACTCCTCCTTGGGCTTGAAGATTTCATTATCGGGTTTGAGCGGATATAAGGCAAAGCGAGCCTTCAGCTGCACCCCATAGGTCAAGCCGCGCTCCTTGCACTCTTCTGGACTATATCTCGGGGGGTCCAGAATGTACCCCCGAAAATCCATCTCATATTCTTCCTTGGAGTCTCGTACCGGAAAATTTTCTCTGAAAACCCGGTACAGCCCTTCTTTTTCTTGCTTTTCGGGCGGCGTATGAAGGTCCATGAATGCCCGAAACGAATCTAACTGAATAGATAAAAGGTCCGGCACCTCTACGGCCGGCCGATGCACACCAAAACGAACCCGCTCAATACGCATACGATTGAAACCCATTGGTATAACAAAAAGCCGCACCTACCCCATCCAAAGACAGGGTAGATGCCGACCGGAGGAAAAGGAGTGTAGCGAGGCGAGAACGCACTTATTTGACTTCCACCTCGGCACCCAACTCAGCGAGCTGCTGACGAATGGCTTCCGCTTCCTCCTTGGAGATTTTTTGCTTGATAGGCTGAGGCGCTTTATCTACCAGCTCTTTCGCTTCTTTCAGGCCGAGACCTGTGATGTTTTTCACCACTTTGACTACATCCAGTTTCTTTTCGCCAGGGGCTTTTAGGATGACATCAAATTCGGTTTTGGCAGGGGCCTGCGCTTCGGCAGGAGCCGCCGCTGCCGCTGGAGCCGCAGCCACCATCACTGGTGCCGCCGCCGCAGGTTTAATGCCATACTCATTCTCCAAAATAAGCGCCAGCTCATTCACCTCTTTCACGGTGAGATTCACCAGAGTTTCTGCAAGGGCTTTCAAGTCTGCCATATCTATTTAGGATTTAGGAATTTCGTTCGGATAAAGTTTTGAGTACGCCCGCTATCGTCTGACCAGCTCCTTGAAGCATCGCCACCACATTCTGTATAGGAGCTTGCAAACGTCCTATCACCTCGCCTAGCAACTCATCCTTCGTCTTGAGACGCGTAAGCGCTTCTAACTGCTCTTCACCCAAAAAGACCGACTCCTCTACATACGCCGCCTTGAAAAACGGCTTTTCCTTCTTATTCTTTTCCCGAAAATCTCGCAAGATCTGGGCCGGTAACTTCGGATTTTCGGAGACAAATATCACGGCTGTTTGGAGCTTGAGGGCCTCCTTGAGCTCTTGTCGGACTGGGATAGCGGCTATTTCCAGCGCTTTAGCCAACAGGGTATTCTTAACAACCCGTACGCGAAGCCCTTTCTCATAACAGGCTCGCCGAAATGCCACCGTATCTTCGGCATTGAGCCCTTCCATGTTGAGCAAATAAAAGCCCTTATGGGATTGCACAAGCTGGGCTATCTCGTGAATCAGCGCCGTTTTTTCAGCCTTATTCATAGGCGATTTCTATCTATAAGGATGGACGGACTCATGGTCGTAGAGACATACACCGATAAGATGTAAGTCCCTTTCACACCCGCAGGACGAAGGCTCTCTATGGTACGCAAAACCTCCTGGGCGTTTTCCCGCAGCTTCTGCGTATCAAAAGAGGCTTTCCCAAAAGGAACATGGACAACCCCCGTCTTGTCGTTTCGTATTTCTATTTTACCTGCTTTAAGCTCTCGTATCGCTCGAGCAATATCAGGGGCAACGGTGCCACTTTTGGGGTTGGGCATGAGCCCTCTCGGCCCCAGTATCTTCCCTAAGCGAGCCACCTTGGGCATCACATCTGGCGTACACACCACCACATCTACGTCCAGCCATCCCTGCTCTATCTTGGAGAGATACTCGTCTAACCCCACATAGTCGGCCCCTGCTGCTTGGGCTTCTTTCTCTTTATCGGGAGGCACTAAGGCCAGCACGCGAACCGTCTTGCCCGTCCCATGCGGGAGAGTGACTGTGCCCCGCACCTGCTGATTGGCCTGACGAGGGTCTATATTAAGGTCCACCGCCAGCTCAAAAGTCGCATCAAACCGCTCAAAGCGAATCTTTTTCAGAAGCTCTATGGCTTCCACAAGGGGATAAGGCCGCTTCTCTATCTGTCTAAGGGCCGCAAGGTATTTCTTTCCGTGCTTAGGCATGAGGTTACTAAACTTTTTCTCCTTCTATCACCAGTCCCATGTTTTTGGCCGTACCCGCAATCATATTCATGGCAGCCTCCAGAGTGTAGCAATTGAGGTCGGGCATTTTTTTCTCGGCGATTTCTCGGATTTGTTGCCAAGTGACTTTGCCTACTTTTTTGCGATTGGGTTCGGGGGAACCTTTTTCTATCTTAGCGGCTTTTTTGAGGAGCTCTGCGGCAGGCGGGGTTTTGATGACAAACTCAAAGCTTTTGTCTTTATAGATGGTGATGACGACAGGGAGTAGCTCGCCTTGCTTATCTTGGGTGCGGGCGTTGAACTGTTTGCAAAACTCCATAATGTTGACGCCCTTAGAGCCCAGGGCTGGGCCAATAGGGGGGGCGGGATTAGCTTGCCCACCTTTGATTTGGAGCTTGACAATAGCTGCTATTTCTTTCATAGTTTTTCCAGTTGGTGATATTGGATTTCCACAGGGGTTTCCCGATTAAAGACTTTGACATGGACACGGGCGCGCTGTTTTTCGGGATAGAGCTCACGAATGGTGCCTTCAAACCCGGCAAAGGGACCGTCAATAATGCGTACAAGGTCCCCCACGCTGAGTTCATGCCAGGCTTCGGGAATGGCTTCTTTGGAGCGGGCCCGAGAAAGGATAGCACTGATCTCCTGCTCCGAAACCGGCTGCGGCAGCTGGCCCCGGGCCGGCGAAACAAAATACAGCACATCCGGAATAGACCGCATCACGGGTATCAAATCCGGCACATACGACTCCGAAGCAATCTCCAAAAAAAGATACCCCGGCAAAAATATCTTCTCCTTCTCCCGCTTCTTGCCGCTTTTACTACTTTGCAGCACCCGCTCCATGGGAACCACCACATCCTGCACCTGATGAGATAGACCCAAACGTTCTATCTCGGCTTGAATGCGATGGGCCACCTTTTTCTCTTGAGAGGCCCGAACTTTCAGCACATACCAGGGCATCGTTAGAAAAGCGAATATAAAAACCGCATGATAGTGCTAAATACCAAATCTATGGTCCCAATCACCAGAGCAATAAGGAGGCTTCCAACTAACACGGCTACTGTCGTACTGAAGAGCTGAGGCAGAGTAGGCCACTCCATCTTCTCACGCCACTCCACCGAAGAGGCCTTCCACCAAGATCGCAACTGCTCAAGCATTGCACGGGTGGCAGGACTCGAACCCGCAACCTGCGGTTTTGGAGACCGCTGCTCTACCAGTTGAGCTACACCCGTGTACGCTCCGCCAGATGGCAGGGCGCAAAGGTACAAAGAAATTTTTAGTCCAAAATTTCAGTGACCTGACCAGCGCCGATGGTTCGGCCCCCTTCCCGAATAGCAAAGCGAAGCCCTTTCTCTATGGCAACAGGATAGATCAGCTCCACCTCTATGCTAACATTGTCACCAGGCATAACCATAGGCACATTCTCAGGGAGCTTGATGGTGCCGGTCACATCGGCTGTGCGGAAGAAGAACTGCGGCCGATAGTTAGTCGTGAAGGGCGTGTGACGGCCGCCTTCTTCTTTGGTGAGGATATAGACTTCGGCCTTGAAGCGCTTGTGGGGAGTTACAGTATTGGGAGCACAGACAACCATACCGCGCCGCACCTGATCTTTGTCAATACCCCGCAAAAGAAGCCCCACATTATCACCAGCCAAACCTTCTTCCAGGGTCTTGCGGAACATCTCAATACCAGTAACGACAGAGGTCAATTTCTCCTCACGCAGGCCTACGATATCCACGGGCTCATTGAGCTTGATTTTACCCCGCTCAATCCGACCAGTTACGACCGTGCCCCGCCCCGTGATAGAAACTACGTCTTCTATCGGCATGAGGAAGGGCTTATCCGTGATCCGTTGAGGCGTAGGAATGTAGTTGTCCAGCACATCCAGCAGCTCAAGGATTTTGGCTTCCCACTTGGGATCGCCATTGAGGGCCCCCAAGGCCGAACCCCGGATAATAGGGGTAGTATCCCCCGGATAGCCGTAAAAGTTGAGAAGGTCCCGAATTTCCATTTCGGCCAGTTCCAAAAGCTCTTCGTCATCTACCAGGTCTACCTTATTGAGGAAGACGACGATGTAGGGCACGCCTACTTGACGGGCAAGGAGAATGTGTTCGCGGGTTTGGGCCTTCGGACCGTCGGTCGCGGCCACCACCAGAATAGCCCCATCCATCTGGGCCGCTCCCGTCACCATGTTCTTTACATAGTCCGCATGGCCCGGGCAGTCAATATGCGCATAATGCCGCTTCTCCGTCTTATACTCCACATGGGAAGTATTGATCGTAATCCCCCGCTCCCGCTCTTCCGGCGCATTATCAATGGACTCATAAGTCCGTTCCTGCGCCAGCCCTTTCTTGGCCAAAACCTTGGTAATGGCTGCCGTCAGCGTCGTCTTCCCATGGTCCACATGACCAATGGTCCCTACATTAACATGTTCGCGGTCGCGAACGAAAACCTCCTTAGACATATAGCGCCACTGGCTGGACTTGAACCAGCACCTCCTTCTCTCAGGAAAGAGAAGAAGACCCTCCTGGCAATGGCAAGGCGGTGCAAAGGTACAAAAAATTTCCCCCCGCAAGAGAGAGGCTCATGAGCTACCCTCTCTTAGTCGGGGCGCCCGGATTTGAACCGGGGACCTCTTCGTCCCGAACGAAGCGCGCTACCGGGCTGCGCTACGCCCCGAAACCTCCCCTCGAGCCATTGGCCGGGATCGAACCGGCGACCTCTTCCTTACCAAGGAAGTGCTCTACCACTGAGCTACAATGGCTTTCAGGCGGCACAAAGGTAAGAAAAATCCACCAATCTCACCCCAAATCCCCTCACCCCACAAACCCACAACTTTTGGTGTATCTTTGGGGAGAACTCCCATGACAGAGGTCGCCCAACGAATCTTAGAAGCCGCCGTAGCTGAATTTGCCCAGTACGGATACGATGGCGCACGTTTAGCCCGCATCGCCCAAGCCGCCGGCGTCCACACCTCCCAAATCCACTACTACTTCGGCAGCAAAAAAGACCTCTACCAAGAAGTCCAAAAACACCTCCAACCCGCCGACACCACCAGCATCACCGAAGTCCT
>Ga0079995_1062474_pt1 | contig 29626 bp, 29 predicted proteins | sample FaiFalFF_MnMetaG_2_FD_69198 | JGI IMG/M metagenome (GOLD analysis project Ga0079995, IMG submission 69198) | Freshwater microbial communities from Yellowstone National Park, Wyoming, USA - Fairy Falls C (FF_Mn_C) (SPADES assembly) (version 4) | ecosystem: Environmental > Aquatic > Freshwater >...
GCTGCCCGCACCCACAATGCGCCTTTTAGCTTCACGCGCATTCCCGGCTCCAAATCGTAGGGGCTAAGGCGTTTCCCCTCAGGCGATATAAAGCGGGGGCTATCGGGGTAAGGGCTATTGGATTCAAACTGGAGTGCCTTCCATTCTATAGGAAGGGGCAGCACGATGAACTGGTGTTCTTTCAGTCCCAGTTGAGGGGCACTCGGTTTGACAGGAACGAAGCGCATTAGCATGGAGCTGTGCGAGAAATCCACCAGCATCGCGACGAGAGTGACTTGCTTGCGAACTGTTGCGGGGCGTGGTGCTGTCGGGTTCCGTGGCTGCCCACTGTACCCGTAGACAAGCAGAGCCAGTATCAGCCCGACCACTTGTTTTATTCTCATCTCCAGAATCCCTCCGCACTCCGCTTTAGAGGACGATTCGAGTTGGGTGAACCGATTCCTGCTGTTCCGAAGCGTGTCAACCACCAGCGAGCAGGGTATAATGGAGTGGGTGTTGGGTGATGAACCTGCGAATTGCGTTAACAGACGAGTTGCTGGCGCATGCGGAGCTGGTCGCGCAGGTGTTCCTGCAAGCGATGTATACCTCTATTGGCGAGCGGATGCTGGAGGAGTTGGCGGAGACCGAGGTGACCTATTCCCAGATGCAGGCGCTGCGCTACTTGCGCACCCATCGGCGCGTCACGGTGGGCGATCTGGCAGAGGGGCTGAACATCTCCTATCCGTCCGCCACCAACATGGTGCATCGGCTGGAGAAGAAGGGGTTGATTCGGCGGAGAGCGAATCCGCGCGACCGCCGACAGGTGGGCTTGGTGCTGACCGAGGAGGGACGACGCCTCATCGAGCAGATTGATCAGGAGCGTCGCCAACGCTTTGCGCGGGTGCTGGCGCAGATGGAGGAGCGCGACCGCCATGCGTTTATCAATGGGCTGACCGCCTTCATCCGTGCGGGGCTGGCATCGGGCACACTGCGCGTGGATGAGGTCTGCCTCCACTGCGGCACGGGCGCCGACCCACTCTGCCCCCTCGTCGAACTGCACTCCCCCGAAATCTGCCGCTGAACGCAGAGAGAGTGCGAACCGAATGCCTGCCCCGTTGTATAGCCGATTCACCCTAAGATGGAGTAATGGCTCGCTGCTCCTTGGCGGGTATAATCCCTTTGCGGGCGAGCGAGGCAACAATCAATGTCAGGGTCCGAACAGGTTGCTGGGATTGTGCTGGCGGCGGGCAAGGGCACGCGCATGAAGTCGGAGCAGCCCAAGGCGCTGACACCCCTGCTTGGTCTCCCCCTCACCGCCTATGTGCTGCGCGCCCTTCACGAGGCGGGTGTCAGCCCCATTATTGTGGTGGTGGGGCATGGCGCCGAGCAGGTGCAGGCAGCGTTAGGCGACGGCTATCTCTACGCGCTCCAGACGGAGCAGCTGGGCACGGGGCACGCCACCATGCAAGCGATGCCGCACCTGCCAGAAGGTATTACACGCGTGGTAGTTGCCGCTGGGGATGCTCCGTTGGTGACCCCGGAGGCGATTCGGTCACTAATGGAACACCATCGCTCCACCGGGGCGCAGGCGACGGTGGCTACCACCTTGTTGGATGACCCCACTGGCTATGGGCGCATCGTGCGTGACGGGCAAGGACGCATCCTGGGTATCGTGGAGGAGCGCGACGCCCTACCGGAACAGAGAGCCATTCGCGAAGTCTGCACCTCTTTGTATTGCTTCGAGGTGTGCGTGCTACGCGAGGCTTTACCGCGCCTGAATAACCTGAACGCGCAGGGCGAATATTACCTGACCGATGTGATAGGCATCATCGCCCAAAGCGGTGGCACGGTGGAAGCATGGTGTTCACCTGACCCAACCTTGCTGATGGGGGTCAATAATCGTTGGGAGCTGGCGCAAGCCGCTCAGGTTCTGCGCATGCGCCTCCTGAAGCGGCTCTGCCTGGAGGGCATCACGATTGTCGATCCCGCCACCACCTATATCGACGCCACCGTGCAGATTGGGCACGACACCACCATCGAGCCGAACACCTACTTGCGCGGCAAGACCTATATCGGCGCAGGTTGCACCATCGGTCCCGACCTCTATCTGGAGGACACCCAGGTGGGCGACGGCTGCCGATTGTTTCGCTCGCACATCGTGGGGGCAACCATCGAATCGGATGTCTCGGTCGGACCCTTTGCGCATCTGCGAGCGGGCACGGTGCTAAAACGGGGCGCACGAATCGGCGACTTTGTGGAAATAAAGAACACGGAGGTCGGTGAGGAGACGAAGGTGCTGCATCTCACCTATTTGGGCGACGCCACCGTGGGCAAACGCAGCAATATCGGTGCGGGCACCATCACCTGCAATTATGACGGGGTGCGCAAGCACCGCACGGAGATTGGCGACGAGGTTTTTGTCGGCTCGCATGCCACGCTGATTGCGCCTTTAAAGATTGGCAACGGCGCCTATATCGCGGCGGCAAGCCCTATCACCGACGATGTGCCCCCCGATGCGCTCGCGATTGCCCGCTGCTACCAAACCATCAAGGAAGGATGGGCGCGCAAACGGCGTGAATCGATTAAACAAACGGGAGGCGAGACCGATGGCTATTAATGGACAGGAAATCCTGCTTTTTGCTGGCAACTCCAACCATGAGCTGGCGGAACGGATTGCCCACTATATTGGGCGACCGTTGGGGCAGATGATTTGCTCCCGCTTTTCGGATGGCGAGGTGCGTGTGCAGGTGCTGGAGAGCGCACGCGGCATGGATGTGTTTGTCATCCAGTCCACCTGCGCCCCCGTCAATGACAACCTGATGGAGCTGCTCATTCTGCTGGATGCTTTCCGCCGAGCGTCGGCACGACGCATCACCGCTGTCATCCCCTACTACGGCTATGCCCGCCAAGACAAGAAAATCAAGCCGCGCGAACCCATCAGCGCTCGACTGGTGGCGGACCTCATCACCGTCGCAGGCGCCACCCGCGTGGTGACCATCGACCTGCACGCCGAGCAGATTCAGGGCTTTTTCGACATCCCTGTCGACCATCTTTACGCTGGTCCGATTATCGCGGACTATCTTATCAAAGAGGGCTATCGCGACCAGAACATCGTAGTGGTCTCACCCGATGTGGCGGGTGTGCCCCGCGCCCGCGCGATGGCAGAGGCACTCGACGCACCCCTTGCGATTATCGCGAAGCGACGCCCCGAACCGAACAAGGTCGAAGTGATGGAGATTATCGGCGATGTGCAGGGGCGTATCGCTATCATGATTGACGATATGATCGACACGGGCGGCTCCGTGGTGCAGGGAGCGGAGGCGTTGCTGCGACGGGGCGCCGAACGCATCATTGCCGCTTGCACTCACCCTGTCTTTTCGGGGAATGCGCCCCAGCGACTTGCCGAATCACCTATCGAGAAGGTCATCTGCACCGACACCATCCCCGTGCCACCACACAAGCAGTTCGACAAGCTGGTGCGCCTGTCGGTGGCGCCGCTGCTGGGCGAAGCCATCTCGCGCATCCACCGTGATGAATCGGTCAGCGAGCTGTTCGAGAACTATCGGTGAACCGTGAAACATATTGTCTCGGTCAGCTTGGGTTCCTCGCGACGCGACAAGCGGAGTGAGGTCGAGATTGCCGGCGAGCGGTTCCTCATCGAGCGCATCGGCACCGATGGCGACCTGCGTCGGTTCCAATCGCTCTTTGCCGAGCTGGATGGCAAGGTGGACGCGCTGGGCATCGGCGGCGCCGATTTACACATCTGGGTCGGGAATCGGCGCTACACCTTCCGTTCCATTCAGAAGCTGGTTTCGGTGGCAAAGAAGACGCCCGTCGTGGACGGCAGCGGCTTGAAGAACACGCTGGAGCGCGAGGCGGTGCGCTGGCTGCAAGCCCAGGGGATTATCGATTTCTCGCGCAGCACCGTGCTGCTTGTGGCCGCTGTGGACCGATTCGGTATGGCGCAGGAGTTGGCGCGCTGTGCGCGACAGGTTATCTACGGCGATTTTGTGTTCGCGATAGGGCTGCCCATTCCCATCCGTTCCTATCGCACGGTGGAGTGGCTGGGGCGCATGTTGCTCCCCATCATCACACGCCTGCCGTTCCAGTGGTTCTATCCGACAGGCGAAAAGCAGGAGCAGCGCACACCCCGTGCGCCTCGCCTGTTCCAGCAAGCCGATGTGATTGCGGGCGACTGGCACTATATCCGTCGCTACATGCCCGACCAGCTGCCCGGCAAGCGGGTCATCACCAACACGGTGCGCCGCGCCGATGTGGAACTGCTACGGCAGGCGGGCGTAGCCCAGCTTATCACCACCACGCCCGTGATCGAAGGCGAGACCTTTGCAACCAATGTGATGGAGGGTGTGATTGTGGCGCTCACCGGTCGCCATCCCGACGAGCTGACCGCGCAAGATTATCTCGATATGCTCCATCGGCTGGGCTGGCAGCCGGGCGTGATCGAACTGGGGCGTGAAACCTACGCGGCATCGGAGCGTCCCTCTTCATGAGGCACAGCGTGCCGCGGCAAACAGGAGGGCGAAGCCAATGCGAATTGCATGGGGTTTTGTGGTGGCAATGATACTAAGTGGGTGCGGTACCAGCGGCGTAGGTCCACCACCTGCCAACCAGCAGGGCAAAAAAACCGCACCTCAGGAGACGACGGTGAAAATAGAGCCGCTGTATGTGGAGGCGAATCTCCAGTTCGGGTTCAGGTTGCTGCACGAACTGGACGAACGGCGTGAGGCGCCCAATCTCTTTTTCTCGCCATTGAGTGCGTCGCTCGCCCTGACGATGGTGCTGAACGGTGCGCGCAACGAGACCTATCGGCAGATGGCTCATGCGTTGGGTTATGGCGAGCAACCTGTGGAGCGCATCAACACCGAGAATGCGCTGCTGCTACACTTGCTGCGCTCGCCCGACCCCAAAACCGAGACGCTGGTCGCCAACTCGCTCTGGGTGCAACAGGGCTTCTCGCTCCTGCCCAGCTTTCTGCAGGCATGTCAGAAACATTACGAGGCGGAAGTGGACAGTGTGGACTTCATGCAGGATCGGGAGGGGGCAGCGGAGCGCATCAACGGCTGGGTGAAGCAGAACACGAAAGGGCTTATCCCCAAACTGTTCGAGCCCAGCGATTTCAGCCCCTTGACCCGCCTCGTGGTGGTCAACACGCTCTACTTCAAGGGCAAGTGGCAGAAGCCGTTCGATAAGCAGGCGACCCGTGAGGAGGAGTTCCATCTGGAAGGGGGCAAGGTCAAGCGCGTGCCGATGATGCATCAGTCGGGCAAGTTCGACTACCTGCGGGGCGACGGCTTTCAGGCAGTGGCGTTGCCCTATGGTGCGGGTGAGCTGAGCTTCTATCTCTTTCTGCCCGATGAGGGGCGCTCGCTGCAGGCATTTCTGAAGGAGCTAACCGCCGAGCGGTGGGCGCAGTGGCTCAAAGGGTTCAAGCCGATGGAGGGCGATGTGGGGCTGCCGCGCTTCCGCATCGAAGCGACCTATCCGCTGAAGGAGCCGCTTCAGGCGATGGGCATCACCGATGCCTTTGACCCCGAAAAAGCGGACCTCAGCGGCGTTGCACCCCTGACCGATGGGCGACTGTTCATCACGAAGGCGCTGCAGAAAGCGGTCGTAGAGGTGGATGAGGAGGGCACCAAAGCGGCTGCTGCCACAGGCGTGGTGGTCAGCCTTACCGCCTATAACCCGAACCGCTTCACCCTCATCGCGAACCGTCCCTTCTTCTTCATCATTCGGCATAACGCCACCGGCGCCATTCTGTTTATGGGCATCGTGCGCGAGCCATGAAAAACTCTCGGCACCTGCAAGTCAAACGAGTCCTCATCACGGGTGGTGCGGGCTTTATCGGCAGCCATTTCGCTCTTTATCTGCTGCGCCACTATCCCGCTTACGAGGTGGTGGTGTTGGACGCGCTGACCTATGCAGGCAACCGCGCCAATCTGCAGGAAGCGGACGAGAACCCACGATTCCACTTTCTCCATGCCGATGTGCGGGACGCGCAGGCGGTGCGCGAGGCGATGCAAGGGGTGCAGCTGGTCGCCCATCTGGCAGCCGAGACCCATGTGGACCGCTCCATTCTCAATCCTGACGCCTTTATCACGACCGATGTGTACGGCACCTTTGTCATGCTGGAAACGGCGCGCCAGTTGGGGGTCGAGCGGTTCCTGCATGTGAGTACGGACGAGGTGTATGGCGCGGTGGAGGCGGATGCATGCGGTGAGGATGCTCCTCTGCGCCCATCCAGTCCCTACGCTGCCAGCAAGGCGGGTGCCGATTTGCTAACGCAAGCCTACTATAAGACCTACGGGCTGCCCGTGCTGATTGTGCGCCCCAGCAACACCTTCGGACCGCGCCAGTATCCCGAGAAGCTCATCCCCTTTTTCGTCACGCGTGCGCTGAACGATGAGCCGCTGCCGCTTTATGGCGACGGGCAGCAGCGACGCGACTGGCTCTATGTGGCAGACCATGTGCGCGCCCTCGATATCGTGCTGCATCGGGGTCAGCCGGGCGAAATCTATAATATTGCCGCGCACAACGAACGCACGAATCTCGAAATCACGCGTCTCATCTTGCAAGTGTTGGGCAAGCCCGAAAGTCTCATTCGGTTTGTGCCCGATCGACCCGCCCACGACCGACGGTATGCTCTGCGCACCGAGAAGATTCGTGCGCTGGGTTGGCAACCGGAAGCCGATTTCGAGGCGGCGTTGCGCGAGACTGTTCTCTGGTATGTGCAGCACCGCGATTGGTGGGAGCCGATACGCCAACAGCAAGCCGAATATCGGCAGTTTGTGCAGCAGTGGTATCACGAGCGTTAGGGGATGGGGTCAGGCAGATACAGCACGAGGCATTTGCATGCGCCACCCGACTTGATAAACTCGCTCATCGGCACTTCATGCACCACAAAGCCGCGCTCTTCCAGATGGAAGCGCAGGATGGGGCAATTGGACGGCATCACCACATGGTTGCCGACCACGACGGCGTTGCAGGCGAAGCGCATCGCCTCTTCTGGGCTGACGGGAATGACCTCGAAATGCTCCTGGATGACGCGCCGGGCGTACCAGTCGAACGCTTCGGGGTAGTAGGCGACCAGACGCCCGCCCAAGGGGAGGAAGCAGGTGTCCAGATGGTACCAGCGGTCATCCACCAGTTCCAGGCTGAGTGTTTCCAGCCCGGTGAGTTCGCTCAGGTAGCGGTGGGCACAGATGTCGGTGCGCTTGCGATAGCCTGCCACGATTAAATCGCCCAGATAGAAGGCGTCGCCTTCGCCTTCGAAGCGGCAGTGGGGTGGCATCAGATGCACTTCGAAGCCGTGCGCGCGGAAGAACTGCTCGAAGTAAGGCTCTTCGACTTGGCGTTCGGGGTGGCGGAAGCGCGAGAGCAGGATGCGCTTGCCCGGCAGGGGCAGCCCCGCGTTCGCCGTGAAGACCATATCGGGCGCCTCTTGTGCCTGCTCGATCAGCACCACCGGCACACCCACCTGCTCGGTCAGCACGCGGTAGAGCTGCTCCCACTGCTGCCAAGCAAGCCGCTTATCAGGGCGGTTGCTGAGGTGCATCCAGGCGTTAATCTCATACAAGAGATCGTACGCGCTGGGCGCGCACATCAGCAGTTGCGCCACCTGAAGCGAGCCTGCGCCGCGAATCGGCAGAGTCTGCATCCTCGTCTCCACTACAGCCCGTTTTGACGGCGACGCCGTCGTCCCGTGTGCTTGCACAGGCATTATCGGTATACGATTCCCGCTTATGCAGGGTTTCCATGCAGAAGCGGCGGCTTAGCGAGGTTCGGACGGCTCGGCGACGAGTTCGAACGCGCTGCGCGGTGTCTCATAGAGGCGCACCCTATAGAGCTGAACGCGCCCGCTCAGATGGGGCGCCAACCGCTGATAGATGAACTGCACCAGATTCTCGGTGGTGGGGATACACTGCTGGAACTCGGCGACCTCCTCGTTCAGGAAGCGGTGATCCAGCAGCTCCAAAACTTCCTGCTGCACAAGGGTGTCCAGCTCGCTGAGATTAATAATCATGCCCGTGATAGGGTCGGGTTCACCGCGCACCGTAATCTCGAGCCGATAGTCGTGTCCGTGTCCGTAAGGATGGCTACATTTGCCGAAGAGGGCGCGATTCTCCTCTTCGCTCAGTTGGGGATGATAGAGCCGATGCGATGCCGAGAAGTGATAAGCGCGTGTGAGATAGACCATAGGCACCTCCTCGCCATTCGGGTGGCGCCGGCGCTCGCCCCGATAGGTAGCCCAGAGCCAATCCGATTCGTAGACCTGCACCTCCTCCAGCTCGCCGGGTAACACCGAGAGCAGGTCATGGTAGAGGTAGACCGCCAGGTTCTCGGTGGTGGGCAGATGTTGACGGAAGTAAGGATGTTCCAGATTGAGACAGCGATGGTCGAGCTGGGGTTCGAGATGGGTGCGCAGGCGTTGCTCCAGCTCCATCGGGCAGCGATGTTGCTCTGGATGCGGTTGGAAGCGCAGGCAGACGCAGACACGGTAGTTGTGCCCGTGATGGCGTGCCGCCTTACCGAACAGCTGCTCATTCTCTGCCAAGTCCAGATGGGGCAGCCGATAGAAGTGCGACGCCTCAAAAGCAAACCATTGGCTGATGCGCCAGCGCATCTCCCTTTCAGTGTACCTAACCTCGTGTGAAAAAACGGCTCGCTCTGTGGAAAGATTCGGTCAGGTCAAACGGTTCGGAAGATTCTGGCGAGTCCAACAAGGAGGAAAGCAAGATGGCGACACCGACACGAGCCTTTGCATCGGCGGAAGAGGTGATTCAGCGGTTGCAGGATTTGCCCAGTCTGCCTGCTGTGGTGATGCAGGTTTATCAGTTGACGGCGGATCCAACGGTGTCAGCCCAGCAGCTGGCGTTGGTCATCGGGAAGGATCAGGGCTTCACGACGCGGCTGCTGCGTCTGGCGAACTCCGCCTATTATGGCATGATGCGTCGCATCGGCACGATTGAAGAGGCGGTTGTGGTGCTGGGCATCAACACGGTGCGCAACTTGGCGTTGATTGCTGCGACCTATCCGCTCTTTCGGCGCGCCCTGCTTGGCTACACGCCACAGGTGAGTGGGCTGTGGTGCCACTCACTGGCGGTGGGGTTAGTGGCGCAGACGGGCGCACGCCTTTTCGATGTGCCGGCGCGCAATGAAGCCTTCACGGCAGGGCTACTGCACGATGTGGGCAAGCTGGTGATTAGCACCGCGCTCACCGACTGGATGGGCGAGCTGCATGATCTGGTGCATCAACAGCGGATGCCGGTGCATGAGGCGGAACGCGCCCTGTTCGGCTTCACTCACGAAGAGATCGGCGCGCTGGTGGTGGAGCGGTGGAACTTCCCCGCTGCCATCGTTCAGATGATTCGCTACCATCACCGCTCGTTGGAGCGGCAGGACGCCGGTTGCGCCCTCATCGAGTTCGCCGACTACTGTGCGAACCAGGTAGGCTACATGATGAATCCCGAAGCGGCACCGGAGCCTTTTGACACGCGCGTGCTGAATGTGCTGGGCATCGATATCGAGGAGGCGGATCAGTTCGTCGCCCGTGCGAAAGAGGTGCTACACGCTTCGCAGACCCTGTTCAGCCTTTCGTGAGCCGCCGCACCAGCCTTTGGCAGCCCAGCACGAAACCCAGCACCAGATAGGGCTGGAGGGGCAGCATCGGACGGCTGCCCCCCGCATACACCCAAATCAGCAGCCACACCCACCCTGCCAATAGCAGGAACAGCCCTCCCACGAAGCGAGCCTGACCTGTCAGGGTGGGTGCCCAGCACACCCACCCGATAAACCCATACACCGCCATAAGCAGATAGAGCCAGTAGAGCAGGTCGGCGCCGCGCAACGCCATCGCGAGTCGCCGATTGCCGGGATCTTGCAAGCCGAACGCAGAGAGGCTGAGCCGAGTTTTGAGCCACAGTAGGCGAGCAAATGCACCCGGATTCTCCCGAATCCATCGAATCGCCAGTTGGAGCGCTCGTCGGTCGCGCTCCACCGGGTTCGTCGCGGCAATGGCGCGCGGCACCTCCACCACTTTCCCGCCCACCACCATCGTGGCGGGCAGACCGGGCTTGAAACCGCCATCCGCTTCGGGATTGTTCGCCCATAAAAACACATAGCCACCCAGCCCGATGGGGATAAAGTGTCCGAATCGACCGTAGAGATACGCCACATAGGGCGCGATGGTCAAGCCTGCACTGACCAGCAGCACGATGGCGTTGCGTACACCCCAACCCAACCCTCCCTGTGGGTGGGAAGAGCGCGCTGCCCACACCAGCCAAACCGCCACAATCAGAACGAATGGCAGGAAGCTGGCGCGGGTAAGCGCAAGCAATCCCAGAAGTAGCCCCACCAGTCCCCAACGCCCGAGCGACCTGTTCAGCCCCTCCCCAACGGCGCCAACACTCAGCGTGATGCTCCATATCAGCAGGGGCAGCATGAGGTTCTCGGTGTAGAGCCAGCCCGTTATCATCAGCAGATGGGGATGCACCGCCGCAAGCGCAACGGTCCAGTTCGCCACGCGCTCGTTGAAAAGCCGACGCCCCATCACCCAAAGCCCCAGCAGGGCAAGCAGACCGAGCAACCCATTTAGCAGGCGCACCGCTTGGGGCTGATGCCCCACCAGGGCATACACACCTGCCATCAGCCAGATATAGGCGGGAGCAACCTGTAGCCCCTTCTCATACACATAGCGTCCCTCCGAGACCAGCGTCCACGCGATATGGTCATGCACCGCTGCATCGCCATGCAACGGGTCGCGCCGCAAAAAGGGGTCGAGATGCACTGCCAGCAGTGCGTAACCCAGACGCAGCCCCACCACGAATAGCCACAGCCAGAACACCATTCTCATTGTTCTGGGTCAGACGGGTCGGACAGGGTGTAAACCACCACGCCGCGCGCCGCAAAGACTGGTTGCAGCCCCCCATGCTGGATGGCATCTTCATAGAGGGCACGCCACGGCTCTGGCGTCCCCTGCGGCGTGAAGCGCGTGTTAATCAGCACATAACGATAGCCCGCGCGCCGCAGCCAGTCCATTAGTTCGCGCCACGATTGAAACCGCTCATAGGGGATCAAGCGATGATGCCCTGCATTCCCCCACATATAGGGGCGATTCAGGTAGTAGCCGCGCGTCTCGTCCAGCAGAATGACCCCGGCATCGGTAGGGGTCTCCGAGTTCAAAAAGCGGATGGCAGGATAGATTTGCAGCCGTCGCTCCAGATAGGCATCGCGGTTGTGCATTGCCAAAGGCAGAAGGGATAGGTAACTGCTGCCGAATAACCACAGCGTATAAAGGGCTTGGATGGTCAGGAGGGTGGCATAGGAAAGGCGCAGCCAGCAGGGTGCGCGATGGGCCCATGCCGTACCCGCCGCCGTTAGCAGGGGCAGCACCGCAATCAAATAGCGCACCTGCTGCATCAGATAGAACCAGCCCAGCGTGTTCAGCGCAGCGAGCGCCATCAACCACCCTGTGCCCGGCGCCAGTCCCGTGCCGGCGATTAATCCCAGTGTTGCCAGATAGCCCATGCCAATCGTGGGTAAGAGATAGACCTGTTCCCCGATATTGGCGCCGATAGGGTCTGCAAAGCGGAGTGGATGCGCTGTCAGGTTCCACGGCAGCATGAGCAGTTGGGCTGGCTCGCGCCCCATGCCAAACCTTAGTTGGTCGCCCCGATAGGCAATTGCTTGCTCGCGGCTCCAGTTCTTGCCCCCGAATAGCTCATAGGCGAAGGGATAGACGGGATTGCCTGTCCAGTACCAGTTGCGCAGGTACCAAGGCGCGCCTATCGCCAGCGCGAGCAGTGCCGCGATACCCACCATGCGCATGCCAGCCCATCCGCACTTGCGCCCGCACCAAAGGAGTCCCATCAGCCCCCACAATCCCCACGCCAGCAAGGCGGTGTATTTAGTCGCCAGCGCAAATCCCATCATCCCTGCCGCCAACCAGAGCCAGTAGGGGCAGACCTGTGTGTCTGCCCTCATGCCAGTCGTTGAGACAGGCGTAGGGCGCTTATGTGGGGCAGCGGTCTCTCCCATCGCACTGTAAAGCGCGAAGGCTCCCAGCCCGATATAGAGGGCGCTGCTCAGATCGATATAGGCACTGAACGACTGCCACATGATAACGGGCGTGCCCATCAGCAGGAGCGCGCTCCAAAGGCTCTGCCCGCCCAGCCGTTGCACGAATGCCCCTGTCCCCACCACCATCAGCACCGCCATCCACCAGTGGAACACCTTCGCGCACGATTCGCCACCCAGCCACAACCCCAGCAGATAGAGCATATCCAGCAAGGGTGGAAAATAGCTCTGGTGCATAAAAGGGATTTCGCGCATCCCGCCCGCTTGCAGGTAGATGCGGGGAAAGGCGAGATGATAGGCGAGCGCGTCCCATTCGTTGCCATCAGGTGGCAGCAGACAAAGTGCTAATCCCATCAGCAGCAGCACTCCAACCAGGCACCATCCTGCCACGGTTGGCAAGCGTATAACGGTCAGGTCGATCTTGTGAGAACGCGGGGAACCTGTAGGAGGGGGGGCAAAATCTGGCTCACTTTCGGCTCGCCCGGAAAAGTGCCGTGTTGCAAGCTCACTAAAGGGGGATTCACCACGCCCCTGCTTGCGGGAAAGGGTGATTGCCCAGCCCCACAGCCCACCTACTGTCAGCAGTCCCAGCAGCAGCCAGAATCCGTTCAGCCAGTGCAGAGCGGCAAGCAGCGCCACACTATATGCCAACAGTCCCAACCCTGTGGCGCCACCAAACGCCACCCGCTCCCAAAACAGAAGGGGCAGGCGTGCGAGCAGACGCATGCCCACCCCTATCGCAAGCAAGCCGATTATCAGCCCCAGTATCAGACCGGTCATTGGCACAGAGCCTATAAAGTATATTCTCGCAACTCATATTTGCCCGGTTGGAGTCGCACGAGCAGCCCCATGCGGTCGGTGTCGCTGTCATAAAACACATAGAACGGCTCCTGTTCCAGTTCCGCTTGCAGCAGTGCTTCCTCCACGGGCATCGGTTTCAGCCCGATGGTACGACTGCGCACCAGTTCTGGGTTCGTCTCGACCGATTCACTCGATTCGGGGCTGGTTTCGGCGGGGAGAGTACCCAGCGCCTCGCGTGTGAGCCGATTGGTGCCGCGTTGGAGCCGCTCCTTGTAGCGGGCAAGCTGATGCTCCAGTCCCTGCACCGCGGAATCGACCGCCACACGCAGCTCGGCAGCCCGCTCCTCATAATGGAAGCGATGCCCATCCGCGCTCTCCAGATGGAGGCTCACGATGTGTTGCCCACGCTGCAGCTGGTGCGTCACCTCAATCCAGAGAATGCGCGGGAAGAAGCGCGTGAGCTTTTGCAGTTTGCGCTCGATATAAGCTTTGGCATCGGCAGGTAGGTCATCGTGCGGACTTCGAATCGTGATTTCGCCAATCTCGGTCTCTTTGCGTTTGCGCTTTGCCATGGTCGTTCCTCCTATCTTCTCGATGAACTGGATAAGGCAATAGCCCTGACGATATGAGGGCAGACACGCAGGTCTGCCCCTACAATTGGTGTCCGGCACGATACAGGGTGGCGACTGCGTGGCAGGCAATCGCACGCTGCGCTCCCACTGCATCCATGCCTTCATTCGTGGTCGCCTTCAGGCTAATCTGGTCTAACGGGAGCTGGAGTGTGTCGGCGATACGGGCGCGCATCTGGGGGATATAGGGTGCCAATCGGGGTGCTTCCGCCAAGATGGTGGCATCGATGTGGGCAATCTGCCAGCCCTGCGCCGCCACCATCTGGTGAACTTGACGCAGCAGCTCCAGGCTACTAATGTCCCGATAGCGCGGGTCGGTATTCGGGAAGTGCTGTCCAATGTCGCCCAGGGCTGCCGCCCCCAGCAGGGCATCGCAGATGGCGTGCAGCACCACATCGGCATCCGAGTGCCCCTTTAGACCGCGTGCGTGTTCGATCTCCAGACCTCCCAGAACCAGCTTGCGCCCCTCCACGAGGGGATGTATATCATACCCGATTCCCGTGCGGGTTTGCGTTGGTGTCGTCAGGCGTAGCAGCATGGCGTAGTCATCGGGCGTCGTGATTTTGAGGTTCAAGGGGTCGCCAAGCACGGTATGGACGGGATAGCCCATCCGTTCCAGCAGGCTGGCATCATCGGGGGCGTTTGCGTCGCCTGACTCGGCTGCGCGCTGATGTGCCGCGCGCAGCCAATCTGCCCGAAAAAGTTGCGGGGTCTGAACCCGATAGACGCCCTCACGCGGCAGGGTCTGCTCCACCTGTCCATCGGGTGTGATGCGCTTAAGCGTATCGTGCAGGGGCAGCACCGGGATGGCGGCGCCATGCTGGTAGGCGCAGGCGAGCAGGCGATCGAGCAGCGCGTGGGAGACCATCGGGCGCGCAGCGTCATGCACCGCAATCCACTCGGTTTGAGGCGGTATCGCTTGCAAGCCGTTATAGACGCTCTGCTGGCGTGTTGCTCCCCCAACCCCCACCACCTGCACGCACTTATCCCCCTGCGGTGCAACCATCTGGCGGTTCTCCCCACGGGTGGCGGGAACCTGCAGGAGGGGGGCAAACGAGGTGGCAGCCGACTCCAGCACCGCTCGGAAGCGGGCTTCATGTCCGGGCGCCACCACCAAGGTTGCGTCGGCGACCGCTGGGTGCATCAGCAATCGCCAGAGGGCATGCCACCAAAGCGGTTTGCCCGTGAGGGGTTGCCACAACTTGTCGGGGCTACCGAACCGGACGCCGCTTCCGGCTGCCAGGATAAGCGCGTGAACCATACTCTGTGCCACCTTCAACCAGCTCGTCGGCTGACTTCGGCTCTGCGAAGAGCATCTTGCCGCGCGTCGATTGCAGCACGCTGGTGACCACCACATCGATGGCTTGATTGATAAAGGCGCGCCCGCCCTCCACCACGACCATCGTGCCATCCTCCAGATAGGCGATGCCCTGATCAGGCTCCTGCCCCTCGCGAATGGGAGTGACGGTCAATTCCTCGCCGGGCAGCACATGGATGCGCACCGCTTCCGCCAACTCATTGATGTTCAGCACGCGCACGCCTTGCAGCTCCGCCACGCGGTTCAGGTTATAATCGTTGGTAACGATGTCGGCTCGCAGCGCTTTGGCGAGCCGCACCAGCCGACCATCCACCCCATCGTTGGCAGGCGGAGCGAGACGGTCATGTGTGCGCACCTCCAGCTCGGCTTCCTGCTGCAACTGCATAAGGATATCGAGTCCGCGCCTGCCGCGTGCGCGACGCAACGGGTCGTCCGAATCGGCAATATGCTGCAGTTCGTCCAGCACGAAACCGGGCACATAGAGCCGCCCCTCCAGAAAGCCTGCCCGATAAATATCCCGGATGCGCCCATCGATGATCACGCTGGTGTCCAGCACCTTGATGCCGCGTGAGCGACGCGCCATCTGCGCCGTGAGAGGCAGATACTCCTTCATACTGAGAAAACTCACCACGCTGAGATAGACCAGCACCACAAACGCCAGCAGGGTGAGCGCCCAGCCCAACCGGGATCCCCCTATGGCGAAGAGCAACGGGTAGAGGGCGAAGGTGATAATCGCCGCGGAGAGCAGTCCCAGCCCAATCGCAACTTTTTCGTCGGGTTCCGCTTCCTCCAGATGCTGGGCGACTTTCGAAAGCAGCTCAAAGCCGTGATTGCCCACCAAGATGCCCAACAGCAATCCCGCTGTGGTGAACCCGATGCGTGTCCAAAGAGGCGAGAGCGTCACATCTTCTCCCCATCGTTGGCTCACCAATCGCAGAAAGGGTTCGGTCAGCAGGAAACCAATCGTGGCGAACAGCACCATGCCGACCGCCACGAACAGCCAGTACATCAGGCGATGAATTGTCATCTCAGAGCCTCCCTATAATTATACGCTCCAGCCCCTTCGAAAGTGGCGACTAATCCCAGCGATGATAGGCGGGGTGCCCAGGTGGAACCGCCACAAACACGCCGCGGCAAGTGGCACACACCTGCCCCTTCGCTATCAACTCACCCTCCACCACCACCCGATTGCCCTCCGACTGCACCGCACGCGCCCGCAGCTGCACGGGCGCATCGGTCGGTGTCGGACGCAGCAGCCGAATATGATACTCCGCTGTTACGGTTGCCGGTGGGCGTTCCAGCCCCTGCGCCTGCATCAGGTGATAAGCGGCTGCCCAGTTGCAGTGGCAATCGAGCAGGGTGCCAATCACACCGCCGTTCAGCGCGCCCGGAAATGCCTCATGGTGCGGTTCAGGCTGCCACTCGGCAACCACCTCCTCGCCCTCCACAAAGCTGCGGATATGCAGCCCTTTGGGATTCGCCGGTCCACAGCCATAGCAGGTGCTGTTCGGCGCATAGGTCTCCTGCAAGCTCTTCCGCTGGCTCATGGTCGCCCATTTCGCTCCTGATAGCAGGAATCCTATGCGCCAAATGGTATACAAATGTCTACTATTCTGCCCTTGAATCGATGGAGGTTGAAGCGATGGAACAGCGAGAACCGATGGAGCGGGAGTTTGTGATTGCATCGGAGCGCAAGGGCGAATACCCGTTCACGCGCGAGGATTCGTTCGAGCGCAAGATGCGTCGGCATCGTCGTCGCCATGCGGAGCTGGGTGAGCAGATGGCGTCGCCCCAGACCGCTGTGGAATACTTTGAGCAGGTCGAGATTCAGGCGATGCTGGATCGCGCCCAGTTGACCCCGCGTCAGCGCTATGTGTGCGAGCAGTACCTACGCGGCTGGACGCTGCAGGAGATCGGCAACAAGCTGCGAATCTCGAAGCAAGCGGTGGCGAAGACGCTGAAGTTCGCTGTTGCCAAGCTCAAACGCGCTTGGGAGACCAACCCCTATCGGGGATTGGCAGAGGTCTATCGCTACGAAGTCACCCGATATAGTGGGGTGCGGCGATGATGACACTTGACACCCCGTTCGGGCGTCTAATGCTAATGAGGAGGGAAGCGGAGCCGCTGAGGGGAACTTCTCGCCACCCACCGCCGTATAACCCTATTGATGGAGGCGGGAATGGTCTATACGGCGGCAGCGAAACGCATGGAAGAAGAGATTCATCGGGAATTCGACGAGCTGGTGCGTCGCTACTACCGTCAAGCCTATAACCTCGCCTACCGCCTCACCGGAAACGCTGCCGATGCAGAGGATCTGGTGCAGGATGCCTTTTTACGCGCCTACCGCTTCTTTGACCGCTATGACCGCAGCATGCCCTTCATGAACTGGTTCAGCCGCATCCTGACCAACCTCTACATCGACGAGTATCGCCGTCGCGGGCGACTGAAGACCGTCTCGCTGGATGAGCCGCTTCAGACCGAAGAGGGCGAGGAAGGACCTGCAACGCTTGACCTGCCCGATCCAGGTCCCAGCCCCCTGGAGATTGCCATGGATCAGGAATATGCCGACGCTATCCATGAGGGGCTGCAGCGTTTAGCACCTGAGTTCCGAACCGCCGTGATTCTGGCGGATATTCAGGGACATTCCTATGAAGAGATTGCCGAGATTATGGGCACCTCTATCGGCACGGTGCGCTCGCGCATCCATCGCGGGCGCAAGCAACTGCGCGACTATCTCTTGAAGCGACATCCCGAACTCTTTAAGCGAGGTGATTTGAAATGAACTGTCGTTATGTACAGGCGCATCTGTCTGCGTATGCTGACATGGAATTAACGGGAGCCGAACAGCAGCGTATTCGCGCTCATCTGGAGTGTTGCATCGAATGCTCGGCAGAGTATGAGACCCTGTTGCGAGTGAAGCATTTAGTGCGTCACCTCCCGCCGATATATCCGTCGCACGGGGGTGAAGCCATCCTGCGGCGACTTGACCAGTATCGCGTCCTACAGGTTTCGCGTCCCTATCGGCTCTGGCAAACGCGCTGGTGGCGATACGCTTGGGGGGTGGTTGCCGCCGCGCTGGTCTTTTGGTGGACCTCCAATAACGAAGCAAACCCCACGCGCCCCATCCAAAGTGATGCTTTAATCCCCACCTTGACCAGCCCCTATCCCAAACGCAGTTTTAGCTTTCCCCTCTTTAACAATAAACGCTCCGAACCCACTTCATTAACCAGCCCCCAATTCTCACCTGTTCAGTCTCCGTGGATTATGCCGGTTTCCTCTTCTCCCTTCGAACCGAACCCGATGCTGGTGCCCGTCGTCGAGAATCGAGGTACAACCGGCACACTGCAGCCCGCTTTCGAGATGGGAACTCGATAACTCAGACCAGTCCGACAAGTCTGACAAGTCCGACAAGTCTGACAAGGAGGTGGAGACGATGAAACGATGGTGGCTTGTGTTGGGAACAGTTGTGGTATTGAGTGCTGGCGTTGCGCTGGTGGCGTTGCGCTCGCCTCTGGGCGCTATTGCCCAGGAGCGACTGGCAACGGTCGCCTTCACACCCCAAGAGCGCACCACACTGGCGAGCCTTGAATCGGCACTGTCGCGGCTTGTGGAAACAGTGCAACCGACGGTGGTGCATATCCGGGTCAAAAAGCGACTGCCCCAGGTGCGCGAAGACCGCGACATGCGCCAGTTCTTCCGTCGGTTCGGCATTCCCGATGATGAGTTGCCCCCATTTTTTGAGTTCACGCCGCCGCGCGTGATTCGGGGCGAAGGCTCCGGCGTGATTATCCGCAGCGACGGCTACATCTTGACAAATGACCATGTGGTCAGCGGTGCCGACGAAGTGGAGGTCACCTTCGCTGATGGCAGCAAGGCGAACGGCACCGTGCTGCGCGCTCCTAATGTGGACATCGCGCTGGTGAAGGTGGACCGCAAGAATCTGCCCACCGCCGTGTTGGGTGATTCCGATTCCGTCAAGCCCGGTCAGATTGTGTTCGCCTTCGGCAGCCCGTTCGGACTGGAGAAGACCGTCACGATGGGTATCGTGAGCGCAAAAGGGCGTAGCGAACTGATTCGGGGTTCCGATATGCCCCGCTACTACCCCGACCTGATTCAGACCGACGCCGCCATCAACGGTGGCAACTCCGGCGGTCCGCTGGTGAACACACGCGGCGAAGTGATAGGCATCAACACCGCCATCGTGAGCGGCTGGACTGGCGGCAATGTGGGCGTCGGCTTCGCCATTCCCATCAACCGCGCCAAGGGCGTGGTGCGCCAGCTCATCGAGAAAGGCTCCTATGTGCGCGGTTATCTCGGTGTGGGGCTGGAGGACCTAACACCTGAGACCAAAGAGGAGCTGAAGGTGGAGCGCGGCGCACTGGTCGTCCAAGTCGAAAAAGGCTCACCTGCCGATAAAGCGGGCATTCAGGCTGGTGATGTGATTATCGAAATGGATGGCAAGCCTGTGGAGAACCAGCTCGCTTTGCGCGACATGATTGCCGAGAAGGGACCCGATGCGGAAGCGCGGTTCAAGATTGTGCGTGGTGGGCGCACCCTCACCGTCTCGGCGAAACTGGCGACCCATCCGGAGGATGTCAAAACGCCGCCTGTGCGTGGCAAGGCGGAGATAGCCCCCCAGACGCCGCTCGATAAACTGGGTATCCGTGTCAGCAGCGTGCCCGACGATATGCGCAAGACGCTCCAACAGTCGCAGGGCGCCTTCGTCACCGAACTCGATCGCGATAGTGCTGCGGCGGAAGCGGGCTTGCGAGTGGGCGACCTCATCGTCGCCGTCAACGACAAGCCCATCCAATCGCCCAGCGACTTCGAGCAGGCGATGCGGGGCATCAAAAGCGGTCAGATGGTGCGCCTGCGCGTGCTGCGCCAATCGGAGGAACGCACCTTCGAATCGCTGGTCATGTTCCGCATGCCATAGAGATTCTCTTTGCTGGGGGGCGATGGCATTTCGTTCCATCGCCCCCGTGACTTAAAAGGTACAATCGCTTTTGTGTGGCGAAGGAGGTGGCTGGGCGCCGGCGGATTGTTTCTGGTGGCGCTGGGTGTGCGGTGGGTCGGCATCGATTGGGGATTGCCGAACGCTTTCCATCACTATTCCTATCACCCCGACGAGTGGCTCTTGCTGGCGGTCAGCTACGGCAATCTGAATCCCTATGCGGGTGATTGGTTGCCCCATTTTTACAACTACGGTTCGCTTCCCCTTTACCTGTGGAGCATCTGGTTGCATTGGCTGAGTGCGGTGGGGCTTCTGCCCGCTTTGCCCGACTCTCCCGACCCTGTTCGGATGGCGGCATGGCGTGCGGCGGCGCACTTTTGGGCGCGGGTGCTGGTCGCGCTGATGGGAGCAGGTACGGCGGTTGTGGTGGCGCGCACAACGGCACGGGTGGCAGGTGAACGGGCGGGCAGGATAGCAGGGTTGGCGATGGCGATCGCTCCCGCTTTGGTGGTGCATGCGCGCTTCCAAACGGTCGATGTGCCCACCACTTTCTTCGTGTCGCTGGCGCTCTGGTGCGCGGTGGCGCTATTTCACTCGCCCCGACCGGTACGGACGCTGTTGTGGGGTGCGTTCTGGGCGGGTTGTGCTGCTGGTTGCAAATACAACGCGGGGCTGGTGCTGCTGGCACCGCTGGTGAGCGCGTGGCTCTATGGGCGTCAATCGGGCTGGGAGTGGCAGCGACGGCTAATCGCGAGCGCAGGCGCAGTGGGGATAGCGGGGGCAACCTTTTTGCTGGTCTGCCCAGGGGCTTGGGCGGAGCCGCAGGCGTTCTGGCGCGACTTCCGCTACGAACTGCTCCATGTGCAGCGGGGACACGGCGAAATTTTCACGCAAACGGGCGCAGGCTGGTTGTTCCATATTTATCCGAACCTTGTGGTGGGCTTTGGTGGGTTACCACTGTTGGTCAGCCTGATGGGATGGCTGTTGGTCGGGCGGCGCCATCGCGAGATGGTGGGGGTGTGGGTCGCCGCGCTCGCCTATTTTCTGCTGATTGGCAGTGCCGAAGTGCGCTTCCTGCGCTACACCTTTCCCCTGTTTCCAACGCTGGCGATGGGGTTGGGCTGGCTGGCTACCGAGGGCTACTCTCTGCGCTTGCGCTGGGGTGAAAACCTCGTGAAGCGGCTGTTGCCCGCGCTTGCCCTCCTGTGGCAGGTGGCATGGACGGTTGCCTTGACCGCTTGCATGCTGCGCCCCGACACGCGCGAGCAGGCACTCGCATGGTTCCAGCAGCATGTGCCCCCAGGGCGCGCGGTGGCGTTTCCGACGGTGCCGTGGTTCTACACACCCCCTTTTTATCCTGATACAGGCGAGTTGCGCTGGCAAGATCGGCTGCAGAAGATGCGGGAGGCGCAATCTCCCTATCGGCTCGTTGCGCTTGCGCCTCCGGAATGGGATGTGGCGGCGCTCCAGGCGGAAAAGCCCGACTATGTGGTCATCAGCGATTTTGAGGAGCGGGATGTGAAACGCATCGGGCGAGCGGATTATCGAGCCTTTATGGCGATACTCCAGCGCGACTATCGCCTTGTGAGCCAGTTTCGGAACGATCCCTATCCGCTCGCCCGTGCCGACAGCCTTCCACACGACCTGCTTTACATCTGCCCCGCCGTTCGGGTCTACGCGCGGTATGGTGAGAGGAGTACTAATTCACACCAGCCGATAGCCCCCACAGAGGCCAATCTTGCCCGCAGGTAAGAGGCGAATTGATGGTCCACGCCATGCCGCTGGGGAAGAACTGGAGCGGGCTGGGGTTGCGAGAAACTCCTGTGCGTTCGTTCTAAACCAATGAGGGTGTACAGCGTGTTGAACCCAACCCCTGTGTTGTCCACAAATGCTGCAGGGACAGGAAACGAGGTGTCCTGGCGTCTTGTGGGCGATGCCCTGCGCTGCTAGCCAACTCAACAGCGCGTGCCAACGATCGTCAGAGATGGTCTGGAGGCGATCCTGCAGTGTGACCAGTGCCGGTAGGGGTCAGTCAGGCAGCACTTCAGGGGCAAAGCAAAAGAGCAGGTGACGGTACGAATCGCGTCGGGCGGTACGTAGGAGGGCGAGAGTGTGGATGAGGGCTTCTGGGTAGGTGGGTTCGCGTCCTTTGATGCGGGGATGTGGATGCTGTTGGGTAAGCTGGAGAACGATTTGGTAGATGAGGTGTGCAGACAGGATGCTCAGCGTGATTGGGCGGGCGCGGCGTTTCATATTGACAAGCGTACCCAATCCTCCCTTTATTTTGGGACACCCTCCACACCCCTTGACAAAGCCCTTTCCAATGTGGTATAATAATAGCCGTAATCGAGCAGAAGCTAAAAGCGGAGGGTGAATGATGTTTGGTAGAACGACGTCAGTAAACACGCAGCATGGAACGGAATGGCCTGTTCCAAGGGTAACTCTTAGGCGTTGTTCCTTATTAGGTGTGCTATTATTTCTTTGCGCTATATTGACTACTGCTTATAGCTTTGGTCAGTTAAAGTGGCTTGAACCTCCTCCTGGGTATCTCGCAAGCTACGCCGCAGGTGTATCTGATGACGGGCACATCGTCGCAGGCTTTGTCTGGGATGGACAGCAACAATATACCGCTTGCATCTGGCAAAATGGTATGATTCGGTTACTGCCCACTCCAGATGGGGCTATCAGTCAAGCATATTCGGTGTCTAGTGATGGTCAGGTTATTGTTGGCACGGTACGCCCTATGAATTCGGTGCCAATGGCTGTGTACTGGCAAAATGATCAAATGTATATTTTGTGTCCTGGTACTGCATATGATGTATCAGCTAATGGGGAAACCATTGTTGGTGAAGCAATTATAAACGCAGGTCTCGGGCAGACCAAAGGCTTTATTTGGAGGGGAGGGGATTGCTATCTTTTTGACCTCGCAGATGACCCTGTGGCTACGACAGTTTTTGGGATATCGCCAGATGGTCGCTGGGCTGTTGGTGTATATGTTGCACCAAATGTTGACATGCGCTGTCGATTTACCGGCGTAAATCGGGGTTTCCTTATGGATACATATACTTTTGCCTGGGTGGATATACCATCATTAGCTGACGGTAGAACAGAGGATGAAATCTGGTGCTTGGGGCATAGTTATGCGTTTGCTGTATCTAATGCCATGCCCACAGTTACTGTCGCTGGTACTTCAGATTTGGGCGATTGGCAGCGATCAGCCGTCGCTGCCCAATGGTTTCCACCGATGCAAATAGGTAGTCATTATTCTGGAGAAGTCGATATAAACAGCTATGCTTTCGATGTTACAAGAAATGGATTTATAAAAGTTGGTCTCCATGATCGATTTGGCGCAACGCGATGGGTAGGTATTCAGGAGGAAGATTTAAATACAGTTTTCGCGCCTGTTCGCCCTTGTGGTTCTTCTCTATGGTGGGCAGATTCTGTTTCTACAGATGAGAATGGAAGGTTCATAGTAGGATGGGGACATAATATAGTTACAGGGCAGCCTAGAGCATTTCTAATAGATTCGACCCGCGTTTTGGAGGGCGATGTTAATATGGATGGCTGTGTCAATGATGTAGACTTACTCGCAGTTATTATGAGTTTCGGTGGTTCCGATCCTTATGCTGACTTGAATTGCGATGGAGTTGTTGATGATGCAGATATTTTGATAGTAATATCAAACTTTGGTGATTGTTAATTTGATACGGGCGCAGTTGGAATGCTGCTGTGCAACAGCTCGCCTGCAAAGCCGTTATAGAACCGTAGCTCCCCTCTTGCTATCAGGAGGGGAGCTGATTAAGGGAAAGGAAGAACGAACATTCCTCATCGCAATGTTGCCATTTCGCCATACATTCCCCATAGGGGCCAGTCGCCACGCCATTCGGGTGGACGATTATTACCATTGCCTGGATTTTGCCATGCCATCTGACTTGGAAGCGCGTTCAGACCTAAATCTGGTTGGTAATCTGCCCCAGCGGGCGACTTGGCTAAGAACTCACGCACATGCAGCCATTTGGCGTGCCCGTCCACATAAACCAGATTGAACCCGTCCATAAGGTGGCGTTTCCGACGGTGCCGTGGTTCTACACGCCTCCCTTCTATCCCGACACAGGCGAGTTGCGCTGGCAGGATCGGCTGCAGAAGATGCGGGAGGCGCAATCTCCCTATCGGCTCGTTGCGCTCGCTCCGCCCGAATGGGATGTGGTGGCGCTACAGGTGGAAAAGCCCGACTATGTGGTCATCAGCGATTTTGAAGAGCATGATGTGAAACGCATCGGGCGAGCGGATTATCGCGCTTTTCTGGCGGTGCTAAGGTGCGATTATCGCCTGGTGCGCCAGTTTCGCAACGATCCCTTATCCGCTCGCCCGTGCCGACAGCCTTCCACACGACCTGCTTTACATCTGCCCCGCCGTTCGGGTCTATGTTCGAAGCGATTTGCAGGCTACGGGTAGACAACTCCTGGGATATTCGGGTTCCAGTTATCGACCTGACCCGCCCCAGGCGGACCAACTTCCCGACGTGTGGTCAGCACATTCCAGTAGTCGGGGTTCCACGACTGCACATAGCTGTTTGTCGCTGTGGTCCAAGTGGTGTTCGGGCGGCGCCATTTCACATGCCCATCACAGAAGATAAAATTGCTGCCTTGTGAGTGATAAATTGTGGGGTTGTTCACAGGAATAGGGGGATGGGCACTGTTTGCACCCAGACTGAAGTAGATACTGCCGTTGCGGGCAACGCTTCCGTTTGGGCGCTGTGCGCCTTCAAAAACCAGGATGACTTCTGCGGGCTTCTCGATCTGGGCGTCAGAGGCACCGTCGAAGTAAAGCGCATGAGACACACTACACGCTGTACGCGTATATTGTTGTCCCGGATGCCCCGCGCGAACATAATCGTTCATAATGTAGTTCTGACCGGGTGAGAACACATTGTTCTCGCCAGGTCGCGCGTTGGGGCATGACCAGACATTTGAGCCGGGATTATTGCTGCGCTGTTTGACATAGGGCCATATACCGCCCACATCCTGCCCCAGCCCTGGTCCAGCCGATTGCACCCAGCCGTTCTGCGGATATTCGCACTGCCCTGTGGCAGGGTTGATTAATCGCTGCCCGCCAGGCGTAGGGAACTTCCCGTCGTAATCGGTGGCGTACATCATGAATGCCATCCCGATATTGCGCATGTTGCTGGTACACATAGCTTGACGCGCTTTTTCGCGCGCCTGGGCGAACACCGGGAACAGAATCGCCGCCAGAATCGCGATAATCGCGATCACCACCAGTAGCTCGATCAATGTAAAGCCCTGTCGTCTCATAGAGAACCTCCTGTACAAGTTGATTATACCCCCACAGCGTGTTAAAAGCGGGTAAAGCCTGCCCTACTATCTCAGCCCTTCGTTCAACATGATGGCTCACGGATGGATAACGGCTCGAAGGGCTTCGGCGAAGCGGGCGTTTTGCTCCGGCGTGCCCGTGTTGACCCGAATGAAGGTGGGCATGCCGAAGATGTCGCCGGTGCGCACCAAGATGCCGCGCCGCAGCAACGCCTGAAACACCGCACGACTATCCCGCCCCACATCGATCATCACGAAGTTCGCCCACGAGGGGATGTAGCGCAGCCCCAACTGCTCGCAAAGTTGGTAGAAAAATTCCAACCCTTGTCGGTTCAGCGTGCGCGTGCGTCGTATATGCTCCTGATCACCCAGTGCTGCTGCGGCAGCGACCTGCGCCACTGCGTTCACATTGAACGGCTCGCGCACGCGCTCTATGGGCGCCAGAATCTCAGGTCGTGCGATGGCGTAGCCGATGCGCAAGCCTGCCAGCCCATACGCTTTGGAGAAGGTACGCAGCACCACCACATTGTGCCCCGCCCGCACATAGTTTAGCCCATCGGGGTAGTCGGGATGGTCCACATATTCGAAGTAGGCTTCGTCCAGCACGACCAGCACATGCTCGGGCAGCGTATCCAGCAGCTGTTCCACCTCGTCCCGATAGACGAGCGTGCCTGTTGGATTGTTGGGATTGGCAATAAAGAGCAGCTTGGTGCGTGCGTTCACCTGTGCCAGCATCGCGGGCAGGTCGTGGCGGTAATCGGCGGTGAGAGGCACCCGATGGAGAACGGCGTTATTCAGCAGTGCGGTCGCATCATAGCGCACAAAGGAGGGGTTCGCCACGATGACCTCATCGCCCGGCTCCAGATAAGCCAGCCCCAGGAAGTGAATCAGCTCATCGGAGCCGTTGCCAAAGGCGAAATGGTCGGGTGGCAGTTGGTAGAAGGTGGCGAGTGCGTGGCGCAGGTGCTGACACGCGCCATCGGGATAGAGGTGAATCTGGGGCAGGAACTGCTGGATGGCTTGCAGCACTTGGGGCGATGCGCCCAGTGGGTTCTCGTTGGCGGAGAGGCGGATGATGTCGCTTAGCCCCAGCTCGCGTTGGAGCGCATCCAACGGCTTGCCGGGCTGATAGGGTTCCAGTTGCATCACATGGGGGCGCGGGCGCATCGTTCACCTCTATTGTTGCTTGGCTTGCTGCCAGAGTTGCTCCCACTCCGCTTCGGAGAGCGATTCGAGCGGTCTGCCCTGCGCCTGCGCTGCGGATTCCATCCAGCGGAACCGCTGAATGAAGCGGTCCACCATGCGGCGCAGGCTCTCTTCGGGGTCGATGCCGGCATGGCGTGCCACATTCACCATCGTAAAGAGCAGGTCGCCTATCTCGGCGTCGATACGCGCGGTTACCCCTGATTGGAGGGCGGAGCGCAGCTCGCTTTCCTCTTCTTCGAGTTTGTGCAGCACGCCCCCTATATCGCGCCATTCGAAGCCGGCGCGCGCCGCGCGTTTGGAGACCTCCAGCGCCCGCAGCAGGGCAGGCATCGAGCGCGGGATGCCCTCCAGAATGGAGGCGTGCTGCTTCTGCTCGCGCTTGAGACGGTCCCAGTTGCGCAGCACCTCGTCCGCGTTCTCCAAAGCGATATCGCCGAACACATGGGGATGCCGTTGCACCAGCTTCTCGTTCAGCCGCTGGATGACCTGCTCGATGTCGAACAGCCCGCGCTCCTTCGCCAATTGGCTATGCATCACCACTTGCAGCAGCAGGTCGCCCAGCTCCTCGCAGAGTCGCTCCGGGTCGCCTGTCTCGATGGCGTCGATGACCTCATAAGCCTCTTCGATGAGGTAGGGTTTGAGGCTTTCGTGGGTCTGCTCGCGGTCCCAGGGGCATCCTTCTGGGCTGCGCAGGATGGACACAATCTCCACCAGCCCGCTGAAGCCTTCGAAGCGTCGCTGTCGCGGGGATGCAGGCGGGATGAAGAGGCTGGTGAGCGGGTCATATCGCTGTCGGTCTAACTGCTCGAGCGGAATGGTCTTCACCTCGGTTACGCCCTCCACGCCGGCTGCATGCACCAGCGTCACGGGGAAATCGGGTGGGTAGTAGCGCAGCAGATGGGTTTTGACGCGTTGAGCCAGTTCGGGCGTCTCCAGCTGGTAATAGATTTGCGCCAGATTCGGGTTCGGTTCCACGCGGGGCAGGGTGCCGGCATCCAGCACCTGCAGTCCGTGGCTCATGGCGTAGCCGACCGCTTCCAGCACCGGCTCGAGGAAGCTGCGGCTGGGCACGATGCGCGTGGGGATACCTGCCTGCTGTGCCATCTCCAGCACGAGGCGCACCGATTCTTCGGCGATGAGGGGATGTCCGGGGGTGGCATAGGCGACGGGAGCCGCCTCGCGAGCAGCGTTCAGCACAAACTCGGCTATCTGACGGGCACGATCGGGATTATCTGATTCATCGAGCGTTTCGAACTCGATGCCGGCGAGGCGCAGGGTGGTGGCGGCGGGATGTTGGGCGGTGCGCAGAATCACGCGCCGTGCCCGCCGTAGGGCGCCTAACGCCTCCGCGCTGATCTCCCGCGCACCGCCCGCACCTAATCCGACCAGATAGATCATCGCTTCTGGCTGGCTTGCTTCTGTTGCTGCTTCTCGTACTCTTCCAGTGCCTTGCGCAGCTGCTCCATATCCTTCTCGTAGCGGTCTTTCCACTGGTCGCTCAGAATCTCCACTTTGGCGTTGAGGGTGGCGCGTGCAATTTCGGCGTTCAGGTCTTTATTCTTCTCGCGCCCTTTTTGGAGCATCAGCCCTTCGCGGATATTATCTTTCACCTCTTCGAAAGGCAGTTGGCGTCCGGGTGTGCGCGTGATAATCTCCATGCGCACTTGGGCGTTGCCGTAGGGCACCCAGTTGGTCACTTGCCCCACTTTGGCGTTCTGCAGCACCGTGCGCACGCGCTGAATCAAAGCGGCTTCCTCTGGGTTGCGTGCGTTGATGGGACCTTCCAGCGGCACATCGCCCTCGTTGGCTTGGATGCCGGCGGCGGGGTTCTGGCTATATTTCTGCACGATGCTCTGGAAGCTGAAGCCGCGTTTGAGGTCGTCGTCGATCTGCTGGCGGATAAGCGGGTCTTGCACCAGCACGAAGCGCACCCGTGCCGTTGCGGGGCGATAGAACGCCTGCTTGTTCTGCTCGTAGAACTGCTTCACCTCCTGCTCGGTGACGGTGACGCCGCGCGTGAGCAGGTTGAACTCTGCCAATCGCACCTTGACCTGTCGGCGAAAGTCGTCCAAGGTCATCACTTTCAGCTCGGTGATGGCGCGCTTGATGTCGGGGTTATTTTTCATCTCCCGCTCCACCCGCTCATCCACCTGTTTGTCGGTGGGTAACACGCCCTTCTCTTTCGCCATCTGCAGCAGCACCTGCTCCCGAATCATCTGCACGAGGGTGGTGTATCCGGCGGGGGCGGTGGCGGCTTGACCCTGCCCGATAATCACAGGGGTCGGCGTAATTTCGAGGCGGCGGTAATACTCTTCACGCGGTAGCGGGGTGTCATTCACTTTAGCGATGGGTTGCTCGCCTGAGCGACAAGCGCTAAGTCCCAGCATTGCCGCCAGCCCTATAGCAAAAGAAACTCCGATCGAATGCTTCATATCTCCTCCTCCGTTTGTCGTCGTTGCAAACTGAGAATGAGTTCCACCTCGCCGGGGGCATAGCCCGTTTGGCGGGCGATCTCCGCGATGCTCAAGCCTTGCTGGGCTAAGAGCGCCACCATGCCGAACGAGCGCGTCTCACTCTCTGATAGGTTATACCCGATATCGGCGGGCGAAGTTTCCATATAGCGATTCAGGGTGGCGATGCAGGCTTGCACGCGGGCTTCTGCCGCCTCTGCTTCGTGTGTCAGGCGTTGCAGCAGCATCTCGACGGAGCGGCGTAGCTCTTCCAATTCTCCTGTGAGCGATTGGCGTGCCGCCTGCGCGCGCAGCTCCGTCTGGGCACGCAAAAAGAGCAGCCAGCCTGCCACAAGCAGCAACGCCTGCAGCAGCACCATCATCTCTGCCATAAGGTTGCCTCCTCAAATCTCCACATCCAGCTGTTGCGGCTCAGGGTCGAGCGCGCCACCGTCGGGAGTGTGAAGCGGTTCCTCCGCTTCGGGCACAGGCGTTGGCGGGCGACGCGACGGCAAGCGCTTCGCCTGCTCCCGTCGGGATTGGTTCGACTGCTCCCGCGTCGGCTGCACCCGCACCGGCTCGGCGGGCGTGACGCGCCCCGCTGGTCGAATACCCTCGGACATCTTCACTCACCTCATGAGAATTATCGGCAAAGAGGCAAACAGGTTGCACCTGTGATAGGAGATTGAGGGTACTGCGCCATAAAAAGGGGTATGCCCTATCGTGGGCATACCCCTCTGAAGAGTGACAACGCAGATTTAGTCGCCTTGACGCCCGAAATTGAACAGCACAATCAGCAGGTCAGCGTCATCCACCATGCCATCGCCGTTCAGGTCCTCCGGGCAATCATCGCATCGCTGTCCAAA
>Ga0079995_1048155_pt1 | contig 29618 bp, 31 predicted proteins | sample FaiFalFF_MnMetaG_2_FD_69198 | JGI IMG/M metagenome (GOLD analysis project Ga0079995, IMG submission 69198) | Freshwater microbial communities from Yellowstone National Park, Wyoming, USA - Fairy Falls C (FF_Mn_C) (SPADES assembly) (version 4) | ecosystem: Environmental > Aquatic > Freshwater >...
TGTAAGCCAGCACTAAGGTGGCGTGTTGTTGTCGTCCCAACCGACACGCTAACTCCACCGCCCGCTCGCTGTAAAACAGGTCAAGGATGGGCACGACGATCACCCGCGCCGCTTCCACCGAGTAGACGGCACGGGCAACTTCCTGCGGCAGCGGTCGGGGCAACCGCAGCATCCAAAACAGCGTCGCCCCTAAGGTCACCAGAAACCCGATAGCAATCAAAACGCCCAACGGATGCGGTTGCAAGGTCAATCACCTCGCCCTGACGGTCAAATGTCCAAGATAATTCGCAACGCTTCGTCAACCTCTCTCATTTTCTCCTCTGGACAATTCGCCCAGTCGGGTGATGGGACGCCCTTTGTCAATCACACGAATCTGCTCACATAGCACAACGGAATCATGCTTCAAGCCTCCCTCTCCAGCCGGGACGAAAACATGGCTTGGGAGTAATTTTTGCCTAATGCGCGTCGTGAATGGCACGATGATGGTGTGGGGGCTATAAGGATTGGCTCTGTCCGTTTGGACAATGAGGACAGGTCTAATGCCCGCTTGTTCGGTGCCTTTTGTCGGCGATAGGTCAGCCAACCAGACTTCGCCCCTTTTCACGACCAATGAATTTCACCCCTTGACAACCGCTCCTCGTAATCAGTCAGTTGAGCCAGATAATCGCCCAAGTCTGACACTCCCTCTTCGGCTTCCCCAAGAATGGTGACCATTACCCGCATCGGTCGTTCGGGCAATTCATCTGGTGGCAGTTCAATTTTGCCGTCTGGATAAAGCACACCCTCTAAGGTTTTGTAAGCCATGCTCCGTCACCTCGTTTGCCAATAGCGCCAGCGGGCGATGCCCAAGGCGATAACCAATGAACCAATGACCAACGGCGTAATGATGGCGTGCCAACCCATGTTATGCGCAACAGCGTAGTAAACTCCGCGCACAACTACGAGCGCTCCAATGACCACCAACGACATTGCCGTGAACTGCCGAAAAGTTCGCAATGGTTTCATGTCGTTGCCCATCACCACCTTAGTCCAACACCCGAACTCTCACAATTGTTCGTTGCGCAATTACCAATTTGCCTGACAAACCTCTAACTCAATGACATCGTGAGCGAAAGCGATACAGGCGAGGATGGCTTCTCGACTGATGTGAGGATACTCGGCGAGGATTTCGTCCACTGTCATCCCGCCCGCCAAGTAACTCAGGACAAGGCTGACAGGGATTCGTGTCCCTTTGATGACGGGCTTGCCCTGCATGATTTTCGGGTTAACTTCCACAAACTCCTTCCAGTTGACCATTTTTTGTCACCCCATTGCGAGGATTTCGCATGAACTGTTCTGCCTCTCATTTTGCCTCAACTCTCCGCCGCTTTCTTCGCTCCAACTCAATGCGGAAGCGCTCGTAAAGTTCCCATTCGCCCGTGTCAGCTAAGATTGCCAATTGTTCTTCGTCCCAATTTCTGGGCAAGTTGCCGAAGATGGGCTTGCCAGTCCTGTGGCGATACCAGACATAGTAAGCAATCCACGCTGCCACCCAAAGCGGTCCTGTGATGCGAGCAATTTCGTGCGTCCACAAGACGATGACGACCATCGCGAATGTGCCGATAACGCCCAAGACCCCCAAAACAGGAATCTCCGCCTCGCCGATGCGAATGTTCAACGGGACTTTGTATGGGCGAGGCGTATGTGGCTCTTTGATTCTCAAAGCAATCAAAGCAACCGTGCTCAAGAAGTAAGCCAGCATCGCCCCGAAGGCATACATGTTCGCCATCGTTTCCATCGCCTTTCTACCGCTGAAGAAGGCGAAAATTGCTTGAGCCGCAGCAACCGCCGAGAAGAAGACGATGCTTCGGACAGGCGTTCGGAACTTGGGATGGACATGGCTGAGCCAATCGCTGATTAGCCCCAACTCTGCCATGCTATAAGCCAGCCGCGATGAACCCATCACGCCCGTGTTGGCAGAGATTAGCACAATCGTTGCTGCCAAAACCGCTGCCATCGGTCCAGCCAGAAAGCCGATATAAGGCAGGTGAGTCGCTAAATAGGCAACTGGGTCACCTTCGCGCCGGGCAATGTCCTGCCAGTTGACAATGCCCAGAGAGACTGTCGGGAACGCCAAAGCGAACATCAACACGATGATGATGAGCGCCAAAGAAGTGCGTGGGATGACAGTGGCGGGACGAATGGTTTCCTGAGCCGCTTGGGAGACCGATTCCAAGCCGACATAAGAGATGACAGCGATGCTGACAGCGTAAAGCAATTGCCTTGTTGTCGGGAACTCATTGTGCCACTGGTGCAAAAACAGTTCTGGACGCCAAGCGAAGGCGAAGCCGATGACGATGATGGACGCTTCCATCACCATGTCCAGCGCACCCAACACTTCGTTGAAGAGCGACGATTCTCGGATGCCCTTGATGTTCAAGACGGCAAGGAAAGCGATTAGCACCAAACTCTCCGCAAGCCAGACCAAGTTGACATTGTGGAACGGACCGATGTTGACGGCAAATTCTCTGGCAGCAGGAAAGAAGAAGTTGATGTAGCCAGCCGATGCTATCGCAAACAAGGCGACATCAACGGTGTAGTCCAGCATCAATGCCGCTCCCGCCACTAATCCCCAAAAATCGCCCAAGCCCCGCAAAGTGAAGTAATGACCGCCGCCTGCGACTGGGTAGGCAGATGCCATTTCGGTGTAAGCCAAGCCGACGAAGATGTAAACGATGCCGGCGATGGCGAAGGCTAAAGGCGTTGCGCCTTGAGCCGCAGCCATCACCAACCCCAACGCCACATAGACATCAGCCCCGACATCGGCATAGCCCCAACAAAACGAACCCCAAACCGTGACCTCTCGGCGCAACTTAACTTTTGTGAACGAACTTTCTCGTTCCTCCACAGAAATTGGGCACGGGGGCTGTCGGCTTCAGCCGACAGAGGAATGCGCCCTTTACACCCCCTTTCGTTTGCGTTACAACTTAGCACGGCGGGCTTTAAGGCACTCTCCCCTTCGGGAGAGAAACGGCTGTTTGCCCGCTGGGTGGTGAGCGACCTATGCTGTCTGAGCCTTTTGGCTTGGGCAGTGGGCTGGTCGGGGGCGACCCGACATCACAGTCACCCAGCCCCCTGCCGAGTTCGGCGGCGAGCATTGGCTAACCGCCGAAGGTAGGCAGGCGCCCATAAGGGCGGAAGTCCTGTGCTCATTAGCGCAAGGGCAAGCCGTCGGCTTTAGCCGTCGGTAGGTGACGCTCGCTCACCTGCTTCACCGAGCATATTCCACTGCCCGAACTTCCCTTATGACGGTGACTTTGATTTGTCCCGGGAATTGGGTTTCAGTTTGGATGCGGGCGGCTATGTCCTTTGCCAGTTTCGCCGCCATAACATCGTCAACTTGGTCGGGCTTAACGATAACACGGACTTCCCGTCCCGCTTGAATGACATAGGCTTTGTCAACGCCCGGGAAGGACTTGGCGATGCTCTCAAGTTGTTCAAGCCTTCGGATGTAGGCTTCAAAACTTTCACGGCGAGCGCCGGGTCTTGATGCGGATAGTGCATCGGCAATCAGGACAAGCACAGCCTCAACGGTTTGAGGCTGAATATCGCCGTGATGGGCAGCGACGGCGTGGATGACTTCCTCGGGCTCGCCGTATCGGCGAAGGACTTCTATGCCGATTTCAACATGGCTGCCTTCCATGTGATGGTCCAACGCTTTGCCGATATCGTGGAGCAACCCTGCTCGCCTCGCAATTTTGCTGTTGACTTTCAGTTCGTCAGCCATCATGCCAGCGAGGTGCGCTACTTCAACGGAATGGTCGAGGACATTTTGACCGTAACTGGTTCGGAACTTGAGCCGACCGAGCAACTTCAGCAGACCTTCTGGCAAGTTATCAACCCCTGCAGCCCTCGCTGCTTCCTGACCAGCCTGCAGGATTCTTTGCTCCATCTCTTGCCTCGCCTTCTCCACGACTTCTTCAATTCGGGCAGGGTGGATTCTCCCGTCAGCGATGAGCATTTCCAAAGCCAGCCGAGCCGTCTCCCGCCTGATTGGGTCAAAGCAGGAAATCACGACGGCTTCGGGCGTATCGTCAACGATTAAGTCGACACCTGTCAGCAACTCAAAAGTTCGGATATTGCGACCTTCGCGACCGATGATTCGCCCCTTCATCTCTTCGGACGGGAGCGAAACGGTGGTCACGGTCATCTCCGAAGCCACCTCAACGGCACACCTTTGCATCGCCGTGGCGATGATTTTCTTTGCCCTTTCCTCCGCTTCCCGTTTGATTTGCTCTTCGGCTTCGTAGATTCGGCGTGCGATTTCGCTCTGGAGTTCCTCTTCAACCCTCGCCAAGATGATTTGCCTTGCTTGTTCGGGCGTCAATTCGGCAATCCGCTCAAGTTCCTGTTGTGCCTTTCGGTGTAGTTCCTCAACTTCCGCTCGCATCGCTTGAATTCGCTGCTCCTCCCGCTTGAGCGCTTGTTCCCGCTGCTCAATTTGGCTCATCCTTCGGTCAATTTGTTCCTCACGCTGAGATAAGCGTCTTTCCCACCTCAAAAGTTCCTCCCGCCTCTCCCGATACTCTTGCTCGAGCCTTTCCCTTTCGCGTTGGAGTTCCTCTCGGACGAGCAAATTGGCGTCCCTCAATTTAGCCTCCGCTTCCCTCAGTTTCGCTTCAGCCTCGCGTTGCATCTTGTCGGCTTTACTTTTCTCCTCGTCCACTTTTTGCCTCAAAGCGTCCAAGCGCTGCTGCTGTGGGATAAGGAGGGTTCGCCATGCCCAGAAGACAATGCCTGCAGCGATGACGATGCCGATAACCAGTCCAATCAAAATCGAGACCCAAAGTTCCATCCGTTCTCACCTCGCTGAAGGACAGCCACCAATCGCGGAGGCGAGGTCATTCCTCTTCGGGGAGGTCACCGAAGGAGCGAATAGCGGAGCGGATAGCGTTTAGGTCAAAGCCTTTTTGCATCGCCGCTCTGAAAGCGCGCGAGATGTCTTGCTTGCTGGGTTTAGCGATGCCAGCCAGACGGCGGTTTATGTATCGCTCCGCCATCTGACACTCAACCTCATCCGTCCAAACTGACATCGCTTCGTCAATGATTTCATCCGAGATGCCCAAAGACTTGAGTTTGTATCGGACTTCAAAGCGGGAGTGAGGCTGAGTGTCAGACAGCGCACTTTGGACGAAGGCTTCCGCCATCTGGCGGTCGTCCACCAAACCCACACGCTTTAGCCGCTCAACAACTTCCTGAGCGACAGAGGCATCCCATCCCTTCGCCTGCAAGCGCGTTATCAACTCGCGCTCGCTGCGAAGGCGGTAGCGGAGCAACCTAAACGCTGCTGTTTTCGCTTGTTCTATTGCGTCGGGTTCTCGGCTCAAATCTTTTCTCCTTCGGTGACCTCTCACAATTCAACGACCTCGTCTCCCGATTGGGGCTGTTGGGTTTTGTTGCGTTCTGTCGTCCAAATTGTCGCTTCCAAGTTGAGACAGTTTCCGCCAATTCACTTCGGCTCTTTTATGGGCAAGGGAATGCCAGCCTTCTCCCGAACGGCTCGGTCAATTTCCGCTGCAATTTCGGGATGGGCTTCAAGGAAGGCTTTGGCATTCTCCCTTCCCTGACCTAACCTCTCGTCGCCGTAAATGAACCAGTTGCCAGACTTCTGGATGACGCCATACTTGACCCCTGCCTCAAGCAGGCTGGTCGCCCACGAAATCCCTTTGCCGAAGTAAATGTCCACAGTCGCATCCTTGAAAGGCGGGGCAAGTTTGTTCTTGACGACTTTGATTTCGACTCGATGCCCAACGGTTTCGTTCCCGACCTTAATTGGCTCACCTCTGCTTAGCCTCAACCGAACGGAAGCGTAAAACTTGAGCGCCAGCCCGCCGGGCGTGGTTTCAGGGTTGCCATAGGTCACGCCGATTCTCTGCCTGACTTGGTTGATGAAGATGGCTGCTGTCCGAGATTTCTGGATAGAACCAGCCAACTTCCTCAATGCCTGCGACATCAACCTCGCCTGTAGCCCGACATGGGCTTCGCCCATCTCACCTTCAAGTTCCGCTTTGGGCACAAGGGCAGCAACGCTGTCAATGACGATGACATCAACGGCTCCGCTTCGGACGAAGGCGTCAGCGATTTCCAAAGCCTGTTCAGCGGTGTCCGGCTGCGAAAGTAACAACCTGTCAAGGTCAACGCCGACATTTTTGGCGTATTCGGGGTCAAGGGCATGCTCGGTGTCGATGTAAACGGCAACGCCACCCAACTTCTGAGCCTCAGCGATGATATGGTATGCGAGTGTGGTTTTGCCCGAGCCTTCCTGCCCGAAAATTTCCGTGACCCGTCCCCTCGGTATCCCGCCGATGCCCAAAGCGATGTCCAGTTCAATTGCCCCCGTCGGGATGGCATCAACCAAAAGTCGGGAAGGCATCTCCGTCAACTTCATGACCGCACCCTTTCCGTGCCTCTTCTCAATCTGGGCGATGGTCGCCTCCAACAACTTCCGACGCTCGTCATCCTTACTGAGCGCAACAGTTTTCTCCTCGCGTTCGTCTTCAGTTTCGGTTTTTTCGGGAACGGCGAGCCTTCTTGCCATCTTTCTTCACCTGCCTTTTTCAGCCATCTCAAATTTTGACTGCCTCAAATGCTTGGGGCAAGATGCTGGTCACAACTGAACCTCGCCGACCAATTTTTTGACCAACCCTTCCAACTCCTCGTCGCTGAAGAAGCGGATTTCCAGCACCCCGCCTTTGCGTCCCCGCCTCAGTTTGACCGGGACTTGCAACCTCTCTTCCAAAATTTGCTGCAATGCGAGCAAGTTTGGATCAAGGGTTCGTTCGCGCTTCTTTCGTTTGCTTGTCAGCCTTTGAATGAGCAATTCTGTTTGCCTTACCGACAGGCTGTGCTTGATGACTTGTTGGAAGACTTCCATCATCACGCCCTCATCGGGTGCTCCGAGCAACGCGCGGGCATGTCCCTCAGTGATTGTCCCGTCCCTAAGGGCTTGTTTGATTGGTTCTGGCAAGTTTAAGAGCCGTAAAGTGTTGGCGACGGCGGCGCGGCTTTTCCCCACCCTTTCGGCGATGGCTTCTTGGGTTAGCCCAAACTTCTCCATCAGCACCTTGTAAGCCTGAGCCTCGTCGAGGGGGTTCAGGTCCTCCCGCTGCAAGTTCTCAATAAGCGCCAAAGCCAAAAGTTCGTCATCGGAGCAGTGACGGATGATGGCAGGAATTTCGGTTAAACCTGCCAGTTGAGCGGCTCGCCATCTCCTCTCGCCCGCCACCAACTCGTATTCACCGTCCTTCGGGCGAACGAGGATGGGCTGCAGCAAGCCATGCAGTTTGATTGATTCAGCGAGGGCTTCAAGTTCCTCAGGTTTGAACTGTTGGCGGGGCTGGAAGGGATTGGGACGAATTGCGTTGACTGGCAAGTTGGTCACCGTCTCACCTGCAGTTGTTGGCTCACTCCAACTTGTCGGGATAAGCGCTTCCAGCCCACGCCCCAAGCCGCGCCGCTTCATGCCTTTCTCACCCCACAAGCCTGAACTTGAAATCTCGCCATGCTCGCTTCAATTGTAGCGCTGTGCTTTCACCCGACGCAAAGGCTCAAGATGCGTGTTAGCATTGAAGACCGACGGAGGTGACCTTTGTGACCGAAACTTTCACCGAAGTTGACTGGAAACGGTTGCAAGAGGAATTGCAAAAGGCGCAACTTGAAGCGCAGCAACTTTCCGCCGCGCTTTCGGACGCGTGGGAAGAGTTGACATTGCTTTACGAACTGGCGGAGCAAATGAGGGGCGTGCTTGACATAGACCAAGCAGTAGAGTTGGCTATAACTCACGCTGCAGACATAGTGAGCGTTGAGGGCTGCGGTGTTTTGCTTAAGAGCGACGAGGGTTGGGAACTGAGAGGAGCGATTTGCCCACCAGGACGAGAAGAGTGGTTGAGGTTTGAACTGGGCGAAAAGTTGGCAGAGGAGGCTTTGAAGCGCCGACGAGGTTTCCTCTTCAACGACCTCTTTCAACACCCTCAATGGGGCGAGGCAGCACGAATGTTCCGAATTTTCAATGTCGCGATTGTCCCGCTCAACCCCGGAGGGCACGCTCAAGGTGCCTTGATAGCGTGGAACAAAAAACGCGGTGAGTTCACTTCTGGCGACCTGAAACTGTTTTCAACCATCGCTGCTCAAACGGGTGGCGTGTTAGAAAGTGCCTTCCTCTACCAACGACTTCAAGAGACTTTCAGGGGCGTGGTCAGAGCGATGGCAGTCGCCGTTGACGCCAAATCCCGTTGGACGGCAGGTCACTCCATCAGGGTCACTCGCTACGCAATGGAGTTAGCCCAAGCCATAGGGTTGCCTGAAAGCGAAATCGAGAAAATCCAACTTTCAGGGCTACTCCACGACCTCGGCAAGATCGGCGTCCCGGACGCAATCTTGGACAAACCGGGCAAACTGACGGATGAAGAGTGGGAGATAATGAAGCGACATCCCATCATCGGCTACGAGATGCTCAAGGACATTTGGCAACTGCGCGGAACTGTCTTGGATGGCGTGTTGTATCACCACGAGCGCATTGACGGCAAGGGATACCCGTTCGGGCTCAAGGGCGATGATATTCCGTTTGCTGGCAGATTGTTGGCTGTCGCCGACGGCTTTGACGCAATGACCAGCGACAGACCGTATCGGGCAGGTATGCCGAAAGAGAAAGCGTTGGAGATTTTGCTTGAGAACGCTGGAACTCAGTGGGACAAGGAACTGGTGAAGGCTTTCGTTGAAACGCAAAAATCGCAATGAGGGGGATGGGAATGAGTGCTGCTCACCCTGAGCAGCAAGCGACATCGTTCGGCAAGCGCGAAATTGGTCACAAAAGAAGGTGGCGACGGCTGTTTTTGGTGACGGGTATAGCGCTTTTGTTGGGCTTTGGCTTTGCGGTTTGGCATTTTGCGTCGGCGCCGCGACCGCTTGAAAGCGACCATCACAACTTGAGCGTCCCGCCTCAAAGATGCCTTTTGTGCCACCAATTTGGTGGGGCGGCTCCCCAAATGCCTCACCGCACCCTCAGTTTTTGCTTCCCTTGCCACCTGCCTCGCAAGTTGGAGAGGCAAAAGTGAGTTCAATGACTTCGCCGTTGGGTTCAGCCTCAGCGAAAATTTGAGCCTGAAAAGCGTAAACATTCACCTTGCCCTTCCGCCACGCATCTTTTGGCAAGCCTGCTTTCAAGCATGTCTGCTCCAAAAAAGTCACCGCATCAAAGCCATGCTCAACAGCGACTTGAGGGAGCAGCAACCCACGCTGCCAATCAGCCTCAACGAGCAGACCATCGCGACCGATGACGATATGCGCCGGATACTCTTTCGGGTCGGAAACCTCAATCAGTTGCGGCGGGGTGAGGACGCTGACTTCAACCATGACTTTGTCCAACTCGTCAATCTCCAAAGGCGGGAAGCGAGGGTCGCGAAAAGCGGCGTTCAAAGCAGATTCAATCGTCGCCTCAACGAGCGGCTTGACAGGGTAGGGGATGCCGATGCAACCGCGAAGCATTTTCTCTTTCTCAACTTGCTCGTGAAGCGTCACGAAGACACCGCGAGGCTCTCTCAAAATTTCGTCAACTTCCGCTGGTGGCGAAATGACCTCGTTTGATTTGAGCGCCGTCTCTATGGCTTGGCGCGCCAACTTGACCAAAAACTTCCCCTGCTCCAAACTCAGCAACACTGCGACCACCCCCTTTCGTGGTCGCTTAGCGGCAAAAACTGCACTTGCAACCAGCCGACACACAAAATGGTAGCACAATGCCCTTCAAAGCGTTGAGAGCACTTGGCAAAGACAAAAACCGGGGCTTAATTAGCCCCGGCTCAATCTCTCAGGCTGCAGAAATTTAGCGTTCATCGGCGAGGGATTTTGAGGGTGCTGAGAATTTTGCTGGCTTTGCGGGCGTCGGCGTCGCTGTCAAATCCGAAGAAGGCAACGAACTTGTTGCCCAAAACCACAGCCCCGACAAAAGCCAAGTTAATACCTGCTTCCGCCAAAGCGCTGGTCATCAAGTGCCCCAATCCCGGCTTGTTCGTCCCTTCAACGCGAAGGACAACGGGAGAGGTCGCTTCGGAAAGACCTGCAGCCTTGGCAGCATCCGTTGCCTTCCTGCCCTTGACAGGACCAAGATAGACGACGCCGACACCAACCTTAGCAGGGTTTCGCTCAGCGAGGACAACCTGCAAGTCAACACCGGCTTGGGCGAGGGGTTCAAGGACTTTTGCCAACGCTCCCGGCTTGTCCTCAATCTCGCCGCTCCACAGTGCTACCTTCTCCACCTTCAAAGGCATCTCCTTTCACCTCCCATCGTTCACGCGCTCCGAAGTTTGCCAATTGCCAAATCCGCTTTTCAGCATAGCAATTCTTTTCGCATTTGTCAAGAGCCCTTGACTCCACTTGCGAGCCATGCATAGCCGAAAATCGTTCGCAAGTTTTCAACCCGCAAATTTGAACCGACAAGTTCCAGAAACTCTTCGCGCGTGAACCTGAAAAAGTAGATGCCGCCCTTGTGAACGCCTTCCTTCCCGAACCATCGGGTCAAGAGCGAATAGTGGTAGCCGGAGATGGCAAATCGCCCGTTGGGCTTGAGGATTCTGGCGATTTCGGCGATGACCCGTTGCCGCATTCGGTGACTTGGGACATGCTCAATCATCTGGCAACTGGCAACGGCATCAAAGCATTGGCTTCGGAAGGGCAAAAAGGAAGCGTCGGCGTGAACGAGCAAAGTTCGCTCCAACAAGCCCAAACGCGTGAACCTTTCCCAGCACCGTTTCAAGGATTCAAGGGAGAGGTCAGCGCCAACGACAAAATCTGCGTGTTTGGCAAAGTGCTGCAACATTCGTCCAGTCCCGCACCCCACCTCAACCAAAGTCCCAAACCGCTTTCGGTCGCCGAGCAGGGCACCGACGGTCATCCTGACCTCAAAAGGCGTCAGGAAAATCAGACCGAGCAAACGGTCGTAGAAAACTACTTGCTCGTTGCGAGCCTTCATTTCCGACTGTTTCCAAAGCCATTCCTTCTCGTCGTGGACTTGAGCCAAATCCGGGACGACGAAACTGGGGATGCCGTCCACAATCGGAAACTTTCGCCCGCACCCTTGACAAACCAGTTGCTCCTTTTCAAGCCGCAAGGCAGCGCGATCAAAGGGGCAAGCGAGCAATTCCAATTGCCAATCCGTCATCTCAGTGACCTCCTTTTCCCCTCGTGCAAACGCAACCCAATAAGTTTTGCAGCAAAATTGGGTGCGGGTGCGATGTCAAAAGTTTGCAGCAGTCGTGGCAGGTTACCGACGGCGCGGCTGGAGGTGGAAAGACATGACTTTCAAACCGTTGACAGCATGGGTGGTGTTGAGCGTGATGGCGGCAACGACTTTCGCCCAATTTGAGCGACCCCGCAAGAAACTCATCCAGTATGGCTGGGGTGTCCCCTCTCCCGCTTTCGTTCGAGCCAACATCGCCGAGATGGAAACCAAATGCCCCTTCTTTGACGGTCTGGTCATCCGAACGCAAGGCGGCTGGAAATCCTATCCCGCCCATGTCTTCCGCAAAACACCTTTTGACCCAAACGAGTTCACTGAAGACATCACCAACTTGAGAGCGACCGAGTTCCGCCGCTTTACCGAAAACTTCATCTTGATGTGGGGCACTTGCGAGAAGGGATGGGATTGGTTCAACGATAGCGATTGGCAAGCCGCCGAATACAACGCACGGCTGTTGGCTTATGTGGCGAAGGCGGGCGGATGCGTCGGCATTTGTTTTGACCCAGAACCCTACAACGGCAACCTTTGGCACTATCCAAGCCTTCCCAACGCTTCAACCAAATCCTTTGCCGCTTATTGGGCGCGGGTAAGGGAGTGTGGCTCAAGGTTCATGAGGGCAATCCAGAGTGAGTTCCCGAACATCAGGCTCTTGACTTTCTTTTGGTGCAGCCTTTTCAGCGACATCGTTGACATCCCCGACCCAAACGAAAGGATGGAGCGGCTGTCCAAACACAGTTACGGTTTGCTGCCAGCATTCTTGAATGGGATGCTTGATGCCGCCAACGAACAAGTCATCATCGTTGACGGGAACGAACCCGCTTACTACTACCGCGAACCCGAACAATACTTCCGAGCCTACCACTTGATGAAGCATCGCGCCCTTTCGCTGATTGCCCCCGAAAACCGGCGAAAGTATGCGCAACAAGTTCAGGCAGGCTTTGCCCTCTACATGGACCTCTACTTCGGTCTGGTGCCTTTTGAGCACACTTGGGGACGCATCGGGCATTTCTTGAAGCCTGACGAAAGGGCTCGCTGGTTTGAGCACAATGCTTATCACGCTTTGCTCGTGACCGACGAATATGTTTGGTGCTACAGCGAAAGGTTGGATTGGTGGGGAACTCAGGAGAAGGCTCAGTGGTTTCGCTTCGTCCCTCAAGGTGCTGCCGAAGCGTTGCAATCGGCGAGGGCAAAAGTTGAGCAGGGTAAGCCGCTTGGCTTTTCAATTCGCGACATGTTGGCGGAAGCGCAAAAGCGGATGGAAGCAGCGAAAGGGGAACAGCCAAAATGAACGGGGCAAAAATTTGGCTGACGCTTGTCTTGCTTTCGGGTTGCCTCGCTTTCCTGATAACTTCCGTCAAAGCAACGAACCGCTCAATTGCGACTATCGTTGTCAACCCGCGCAAAGTGCTTGGTGGAGTCAACCGCATGATTTTCGGCAACAACCAACTCGGCTACCAATATGACGCGTGGGCTTACACTACGCCCGAATATGCTGACAGGGGAGCGGGAATTTGGGACCCTGAGTGGAATCAACCTGTCCCTGAGATGGTTCGGTTCGCCCGCGAGATTGGGATGACAACTGCCAGATACCCCGGCGGTTGCGGCTCGCACTTGTTCAACTGGAAGAAAGCGGTCGGTCCCATCAACGAGCGACCGAAACAAAGGTTTGGGCTTCCCGAGTTCCTAAGATTCTGCGAAGCGGTGGGAGCAGTCCCCGTTATTACCGTTGCTGACTACTTCGGAACGCCCCAAGACGCTGCTGACCTCGTTGAATACTTGAACGCGCCCGATGACGGCAAGCATCCTTGGGCGAAGTTGCGAACTCGGGATGGTCGCAAAGAACCTTGGAAGGTCGTTTGGTTTGAGTTCGGCAACGAAACCGATCACGGCGCACACAAAGGCATGGATGATTTCGGCAAAAGGCAAAAGTTCACCGCCGAAGAGTATGCCCGCAGGTATCGCCAATATTGGCAAGCGATGAAAGCCGTTGACCCAAGCATCAAGTTGGGGGCAGTGTTGACGAACGATGTGACGCCGCAATTGTCCGAGTGGACGAAAACGGTCATCAAACTCACTGGCGACATCGCCGACTTTTACATCCATCACGCCTACATCCCGCATTACTACCGAAACGATGGGGTGCCCGACGCAAAAACGCTCTTCCGCATCGCTTTCGCCGGACCACGCCAGTTGGCTGCCTACTACCGCGAACTGAGACAGTTCATCCGCCAAACGGCAAAGCGAGACATCCCTTTGGCAATCACCGAGTTCAACGGTCATTTTGTCCAAGAGAAGCCTGTGCCTTATCGGTTCAGCCTCGGTTGCGCCCTTGTCGTCGCTGAACTTTTGCAGGTTTTCATGCAACCCGAATTCAACATCGCCCACGCACAATATTGGCAGTTCGCCAACGAATACTGGGGCATGGTCAAGGGCTACAAACCGCCTTACACTTTGCGACCTGCCTACTGGGTGTTTTGGCTTTACCATCGCCACTTCGGCGATCTGTTGGTTGACTGCCGAGTTGAGTGCGAAAGTTACGAGACCGAAGGTGGCTACGGTGTTTTGCCAGCGAGGGGCAAGCCAACCGAATTTCGCCTTTTCCCCGAAAACTTGCTGCCGCCGCAAAAATGGGTTCTGCAGGATGTCCAAGGTGCTCGCCATTGGGAAGAGCATGACGGGACTTTGGTCGTGGAAATCTTATCCGATGAAGAGTTGAACTACTACCACGCTGTCAAACGGATGCCTGCGGAACCGCTGACAGGCTACCGCGTGACGGCAGAAATCCGCACCGAAGGCTTAGAGAAGTCAAGGGGCGCTCAAATCCAAGTCGGTGACGGACGGGGTTGGCTCGCAACGAAATCGGCTGTGCTTTCGCCAGAAGTCAAAAGCGGTTCGTGGCAAACCGTCACCGCAGATTACATCACCTTGCCTGACACCCGGGAAATTGAAATCCGAGTTCGCAGACTTGAAGGGGCAGGGAGCAAGGGCAAAATTTTCGTCCGCAACTTGAGGGTCCAAAAATTCACGCCTTTCAATTTGGGCGCTGTCCCGATAATCAGCGCAGTCGCAAGCAGAAGCAAAGATGGGAAGCGAATTTGTGTCGCCATCGTCAACAAGAACCTTGACGCACCAACCGATGTCCGCATCTTGGGCATCAATGCTCGGAAGGTCTCGGCATGGACGCTGACAGGTCAAAGCGTGGACGCAACAAACGAAGTTGACCCGAACGCAATTCGTCCCGTGCGCTTAAGCGATGTCATTGTCAAGCGCAACGAGATAACTTTGGCACTTCCGCCACATTCCTTCACCGTCGTTGTGGCAGAATAATTGCCCTCAGCAAGTTTGAGAAACTGGCGAACGGGGTGATTTCCTTCCGTGACTCAGTGGGTTCTTTTGCATCTGGGCGCAGCGATTATAGGGCTTGGGAAAACTGGCTTTGGTGGCGGGATAGGGATTTTAGCGACGCCGTTGTTCGCACTGGCGTTAGGCGGTCGGACATCTGTCGGCGTCATGCTGCCGCTTCTGCTCGTCTGCGATGTGTTCGTGCTGTCGCTCGGTTATTACCGCCGCAGCATTGACAAAAACAATGTCGCCGTTCTGCTGCCCAGCATGTTGGTTGGAATTGCGTTGGGACTGCCCGTCTTGGGCATCATGCCCGATGAAGCTTTCAAGAAGGCTATCGGGGTGCTGGCTTTGGTTTTCGCAGTCGGTCAGGCTTACAAGGACTTCTACCTCAAAGTTGACAAACCTGTCAAGCCAAGCAAGTGGCTTGGAGTTTTGCTTGGAATTGGTGCAGGGTTTGCCTCGGCAATCGCCCACATAGGCGGGACTTTGACCACGATGTATTTGCTCCCGCAGAAGTTGCCGAACGCAGTTTTCGTTGGGACATCAACTCTGCTTTACTTCGTCAGCAATGCCAGCAAGGTTTTGCCTTACTGGAAGATGGGGCTCATCACGGAACAAGGCTTGCGGCTCGGTGTTTCGTTGCTCCCATCCGTTGCAGCGGGTGCTCTTTTGGGTGTTTGGCTCAACAAAGTTTTGCCGCCCCAAGCCTTTTCCAAATTGATTTTGCTCTTCGTCGCCCTGACCGCAGTTCGGCTCCTAATGGGCTGAGTTGCCTCCAATTCACTGCGAGCGCCTTCAAATTCTTGGTTCTGAAGTGGCGAAAGGGATGGTTGTCGCTTTTTGTTCTCAGAGCCGTTTACGGCATCGTTGAAGAGGGCTTGATGTGCAAGAGTTTCTTTGACCCCAACTGGCACGATTTAGGACCGTTGGGAACTTAAGATTCTCGGCAGTGCAGGAGCACCGTCTTCCAGAAAAACTCTCGCCACTCGCCATTCGTCGTCGTTTTGGCTTTTTGAGTTTGTGGTCACCCGCCTTAGGTGGATGTTAACTCTTCCGCAGGTTATCTCAGACGCAAATTTGTCGCCCACCTTGCTACAGCAGCCAGAAGGGTTAGACCGCCACAAACTGCTACAACCGAAGGACCGGCAGGCAAATCGTGAGCGAAGGAAAGCCACAAGCCCAAAATTGCTGAGATTAAGGCAATTGCGATGGCTATGCCGAAAGCCGTTTGAAGCCTTTTTGCCCAAAGCAGTCCCGCTATCGGTGGCAAAACGAGGAAGGCAAAAACGACTAAAGCCCCAATTGCCCTTATGCAAGCACCGATTAAAGCGCCCAAACTCAGGTAGAAAAGGAGGTTGACCCACCTTTCCTTCACGCCAACCGAGTGAGCGAATGTCGGGTCAACTGTTACGGCGACAAAAGCGTGATAAGCGATGAAGTGGATGAAGACGACGAACAAACATGCCGCTGCGAGAAGTTCCATATCGCCGTGCCCGACAGCCAAAAGGTCGCCAAACAAAAGGGCAGTAATGTGGGCTTCACCCACAGGGCTTAGCGCTACGAAAAGCAAAGCCAAAGCGGAAGCGAGAGCGTAGGTTGCACCGAGCAAACTTTCCCGCGAAACTACCCGCTCTTGCTGAGGCATCAAGATGAAACCGAAAACCCCAGCGAAAACTGCCGCTGTTCCGCCCAACAAAGGTGACTGCCCCGTTAAAAGCGCCAAGCCGACACCAGCCGCTCCCAACTGAGCCAGCGCTGCTCCCACGAAAACAATGCGCCTCAAAATCACATACACGCCGACGAAAGACAAAGATGCCCCCGCAATCATCGCTGCTGCCAGAGCATGGCGCAAAAAATCGTGTTTCAGCATCTCAAGCATTTCTGACCCGCTCCTTTGAGCCTTGAACCATCACGACTTTGTAGCCGTTGAGTTCGTGGACGGTGATGGGAGTTTGGTAGGTCGCGCTTAACTGTTGGTCAGTCAGCAATTCGCTGATTTCACCCGCCGTCACGCGACCATCGTGGAAGAGAGCCAAGTGTGTCTGGCTCACCGCCAACAGTTGGGCAAATTTCCACGACCTTTGCTCCAGTCCTTTGAGCGACCATGTTTGGGATGCGGTTCTCGTAAAACGGCTCTTTGAGGATGACCTTCACCTTCTCCTGCCTCATTCGGACAATCAAGTCAGCGAGATGAGAGGCTGACGGCGGAATGCCGGGCTTGGGTTCAAGGTAGCCTATGATGCGGAAGCCGTATCGGTTTGCGAGGTAACTCCAAGTTGTGTGGTAGGCTACGAATTTTTCGCCCCTGAGAGGTGCTGCCAGTTTCAGTGTCTCGTCCAGCAAATCGTCCATCAGACGCTCAAGCCTTTTCAGGTTACGCTCATACTCATCGGCGTTTGCAGGGTCAATCCGTCTTAATCCGTTGGCAATGTTTCGGGCAATGATTTTCATGTTCTCTGGGTCAAGCCAATAGTGCGGGTTGCCGAAGATGTGGACTTCGCCTTGCTCGCGAGTGACGCGACCTTGAGGGATTTCAAGCAGCGGGATTCCGATTGAGGCATCAACATCGCCCACACCGCCCCGCCGAATTTTAGGGTTCCGCGACTCTTCCACCAAAGGCGGCAACCATGTCTCCTCATAGTCAAGCCCGATGCGAACCAGCAAATCGGCTCGGTTGAGTTGAACGATGAAGGAAGGGCGAGGCTGAACTGTGTGGGGATTTTGGAGCGGGTGCATCAAAGCGACAACCTCAACATTCTTGCCACCAATTTGCTCAACAGCCCATTTTAGGTCGTTCGTCGTCGCAACCACCCTAAGTTTCCTTGCAGCGCCCGGCGCAATTGCTAACATCAAAGCCACAAGTGCGACGATAAGCCAAACTAACATCCGCTTCATCTTCGCTCACCTCTCTGCTTCAAAGTGGATGCGGTCTATGGACGCCGATGCTGAATGTCGTTTGCAGCCAAACTTCGTGGACGGTTCGCCCGCCGATTTTCAAGCGGCTCCATTGGAGCCGATAACGACCGAATTCGCTGGGAAACAGAGTTATTGCCAGCGAGAAGCCGCGCCCGCTGAAACTTTTGTCAGGCGCTTGGGCGAAATCGTAACGAGCCCCCAGAAAGAGCGTCCGCGAAAGTTGATACTCAACCATCGTGAACCAACCTTTGGGCTTAACATCGCCGTTGCCCGTGCCACGCCAACCCCAATACGCTTCCGTTTGCCAAACCAGTGAGCGATACAAGCCTTCTTTCAAAGGTCGCCATCGGTAAGTCACATCAACCCCGAACAACTTCGTGTCTTTTCCCAAATCGTTGCGACCGAAAGCGTAGTTGAGCCCCAAGTTCAGCGATTGAGTCAGGGAAAGTTCACGCATGTGCCTCAGCCTGAAAAGCCAAGCAGGGCGACCCGTATCGGCGTCAAAAACTGAGTTGTGAGTGTTAAGTGGAGCGACTGTCAGCCAAGTCAAATGTTTGCCCGTCGGCACCATCCAGTTAAGAGACAGTCCAGTCCCCACAAAACTCCCTTCGGTTGGGATTTGTTCGGGGCTAATTTCGTGTTCGTGCCCATTGCCATTTTCGTTGTCCCCGTGCTTGTGCCCAAACCAAAGCCTGTGGACAAGTGGCGTGTCCACGAAGGGTTGTTCAGGAGGGTGGATGTTGTTCAACTGCCCGAACGGCGCCCGTAGCAGCCCAAGTCGGATTTGAAGGTTTCGTGGTAAACGCAAAAAAGTCGGGTCCAAAACGCTCAGCGTTGCTTCTTCAACCTCAGCGCCATCAGGACCGACAGCGATGAAAGTGTCGAGCCGGGAGAACGGGTCAGTTGCTGCCTGAAATGCTAACTCCGCTTCACTGAACTCAGAGCCTGCAAAGGAAGCGAACGGGCGCTTGCCCCGAAAGGCGGTTCGGAAGTTGGCGATGACAGAAGTATCAGGGTTCAACGCCTGCCAAAGACCACCACCGAAAACGACTGCGCCGTAGGAAGGAGGGGACGAGGGACGAGAAACAGTTGACGGGATTGGTTGCTGCTCCAGTTCCCGCTTCAACTCTTCCTCCAGTTTTTGCTTCTCTTCGTCGGCTTGTTGCTTTATGGCTACCAGATGAGTTCCCAGAGGTGGTGCAGCCCCGTTGTTTTTGAGGGCTGCCAACTCAGCCTGCAAAACCTGAACCAATTTCTCCAACGCCGCCACTCGCTCCCTGAGCCGCTGCAACTCGTTTTCTTGCGAGTTTGTCGGTTCCGAATTTCCTTGTCCCCAAACCGATGCTGCCAGCAAGAAACAAACTGCCCAAACCGACCAACGAGCCATTGAACACCACCTCGCTTTGAGGGCTTTGGGCAGAAATAGGTTGAAGGCACTTGCTACGATGTCAATAGTAGCAACCGCTTTGCCCACATTTGTTGCGCTATATTTTCAGCAGCCCACGATGAGGTGAGAGACCATGCCCAAAGTGAGCAAAAAGGCGTTAGAGCGGCGCCGCCAACAGGCTAAGCGGAAGATGAAGAAATTTGATGAACTGCTCCAAGCCGCTAAAGAAGGCAGGATTTCGTGGAGGGAATTTTGGGACTGGTTTAACCGAAATATTGCCATCAAAGGCACCGGTCCCATCGTGCAGAAAATGATTGAGGAGAAGTGGCGATCATGGGACGAAGCCAAGAAGCGGAGAGAGTGGTAGTAAACGCTTCGGTTATGTTGGCAGTGCTCATCCTTGATGAGCCTTGGATTGCCCGTGAAGGTTCGATGCGGCTTCTTCAGGAAATAGAAGACGAGCGCTTAACTGCCTTTGTGCCTGACCGATTTTTGGATGAGGTCTTAGGCGGAGTGCTTAAGGCACTTGCTGTCCAAAGACCGTTACTTATCACAGCAGACGAAATCTTTCACTTCTTGAGCCGAATTCCGTTTATTTGGTGCCGAGAAGGCGAAATCTGGCGACCTGAGGATGTTTGGGCAGCGGCTCAAGAGTTTGATTGCCCATATGCCGACGCAATTTACATTCAGTTGGCTCGTCAACACCAAGCGACTTTGTGGACTGCTGATATGCGACTGGTTCGGAATTTGAGACGGCGAAGATTTCCAGCGAGATGGATCGGCGAAATCATCGGGCGGTGATAAAGCGATGCGTTGGATGATAGCGGTTTTGCTTTTCTGTCTGGCAGTTTTGGTTGGAAGTCAACCGCCACCGCCGTCAGGCGAGGCGGTTGCTCCCGAAGAGAAATTGGAACCGTTGCCACCTGTGCCGAAACTGCCGCCGCATGTTGTAGCCATCGCTCGTCTGAGACTTCGCGAAAGCACGCTTAGGGTTGACCCGATGAGCGATTTCAACCTTATCCGCAATGTCGCCGAGCGAACGGGTTGGTCTCACCTTTACCAACAACGAGTCGTCGTCTCCCTTGACAACGATGACATCTTCCAATTCCCCATCGTCATCTTCGTCAGCGAACACCAACCGATGAATTTGTCGCCAGCGGAACGGGAAAGGTTGAGGCGTTACCTAAAAGGCGGCGGCTTTTTGTTCATCAGCGAGTGCAACGCTAAGTTGAGGCTTCGCCCCGAACTGCGACCGGAAATTCAAGCCATCCTGCCTGAGGCGAAACTTCAACCTATTCCGCCGAACCACCCGATTTACCGAGTTCCCTATCGCATTGACAAAATTCCCCAAGCCCGAAGGGGCGGGAAAACTTTCCATGAAGGGATGGAATTGAACGGGAGATTGGTGCTCGTCTATTCGCAAAACGCCGAGGAGTGCTCGTGGCAAAGTTGGAAGTGGACGGGACCGATGTGTGCGTGTTTGCCGCCAGACTTTGAATATGCCTTCCGCTTCGGCGTGAATTTGATTCACTACGCACTAACCCACTGAGTTTGAGCGAGCGCCTTAGACCTGAACGGGAGAGATGAGGATGGGTTGGTTTTGGATGTTTTTGGTGGGCATGTTTTTGCCAGTTCACGCTGACGGTCAAACCGCCAAAGTTTACGAACGATTGCCGAGTGGCGCTCAAGTGATTGCTTTCATTCGCCCAGACGCACAGTATTCCGTCGCCAGCCTTTGGGTTAATTGCGGGAGCGGCGCTGACCCAAAGGGAAAGGAAGGAACTGCTCACCTGCTTGAGCACCTTCTGCCTTTGAAACCTTTCAACGGCACGACAATCCAGATTGCGTTGGAACGGCAAGGTGCATTGCTTTTGCCTGAGACAGGTCGTGACTTCATGGCTTTTCACATTCAAGCGCCTGAAAGTGTGCTCGCACAAGTTTTTCCGCTGCTCATTGAAGCCGTTAGGGATTTGGGTTCTGACCCGAAGGTTTTGGAGCGGGAGAAGCGGTTGATGTGGCTGGAAACTTTGGCGCTTTACGAAGACCCACTCTGGCTGATGAAGGCGATGCTGGAGGCGAAATTGTTTGACGGCACTGCTTATGCCCATCCGCCGACAGGATGGCTCGAGACCATTGAGCGGTTGAATTTTGAAGATGCATTGCGATTTCACCGCAAGCACTTTTCAGCCCACAATTTCGCCCTTATCGCCATCGTCCGAAACGAAGCCACTTTGAACGCATTGAAAGCGATACTTGCTGGCAACAACCAAACCTTCACCGCTTCGGCTTCTTTGGAACTGACTTGGGAAGAAAGTTTCGCACCGAACCTTGAGCCTGCACTGAAAAGAGCATTGAGCCGGCACAACGAAGTTTTCTGGGGCATCGGGTGGCGCATTCCTATTTCGGCTCAAGAGAAAGTCGCAATGGACGCTTTGGTTTCGCACTTGAGGCAGACCGCACTCCCTTTTCTGTTCGGTCAACTTGGCGTGGTGCAGGAATGGAGCATGGTCGCCAACCCTGTCAGAGGCGAGATGGCTTTGACGATAAATGCGAGGCTGCGACCTTACACGGACTTGATTGAAAAGTGGGTGGGGCGAGTTTTGCGGGAAATCGGCGAAAAAGGTGTGCCCGATGCGGAACTTGCCCGCTTGAAAAGGAGTTTGGCTTGGGAGCACTATCGGAACTTGAACAACCCGATGCGGCTCGTCCGTGAGTTGGGATGGGCATGGGCTATCTACGGTGACCCGAGAATTGTTGAGCGATACGGCGAAGAAATTGCCAACTTGAGTTCGGAGAAAATTCGGCAAATTGCGCAACGGCTAAATTCAACCCAACCCGTTGTTTCGGTCGTCAGAAAGTGAAGCAACGACAAGAGGTGAGGTGCAATGGCGAGCGTTCAGGTGGTGACTCTCGGCGAAGCGATGATTCGCTTGACGCCGGTTGACCATCAACGATTGGAGACGACTCCGCTCCTTGAAGTCCACATCGGCGGTGCTGAGTTGAATGTCGCTGTCGCTTTGGCTCAGTTGGGTGTCCCGGTTGCATGGGTTTCAAAATTGCCGGATAACCCTTTGGGAAGGCGAATTGTGCGTGAGGCTCAAAGGTTTGGCGTTGACACATCCCGAGTCGTCTGGACACAGGAAGGGCGGGTTGGGCTCTACTTCTACGAGAAAGGAGCGCCACCGAGACCGAGCGTCGTTGTTTACGACCGACGCCATTCAGCAATCAACACCCTTAAGGTCGACGAACTTGACTGGGATTTCATCGGTCAAGCAAAAGTCCTGCACTTGACAGGGATAACGCCTGCGTTGAGCGATTTTTGCCGCCACTTGGTCGCAGGGTGCATCTTCAGGGCAAAAGAGCGGCGCATGTTCGTCAGTTTTGATGTCAACTATCGCTCAAGGCTCTGGACACCCGAACAAGCGAGAGCGACCTTGCTCACTCTTCTCAAAGGCGTTGACTTGCTGATATGCACGAAAGACGATGCGGCAACTTTGTTCAACTTGACAGCGGACATCGAAACAATTGCCCGACAGTTGCAAGCGAGTTTGCGAATCCCGAATGTTGCGGTAACTCACGGCGATAAAGCGGTGGTTGCGACGCCGCAAGGAACTTTCTCGCAGTCAGGCTACCAAATTGAAGAAGTTGACAGGCTCGGTGCAGGCGATGCCTTTGCGGCAGGCTTGATTTACGGTTTTTTGCAAGGTGACTGGGAACTCGGCTTGCGTTACGGTTTGGCGATGGCAGCCATCAAGCACACCATCCCCGGCGACTGGTTTATCGGGACAAAAGCGGAAGTTGAGGGAATAATGCAAGCCCAACAACGGGGTGTGGTGCGATGAAGGCGAAAGTGGTTTGGCTGATATTTGCGATTGCGGGGGCGATTTTGATGGCGAAGGCGTCAGCGGCTGGGCAAAAGGAAGTTGCCTTCTATGTCGCACCGAACGGCAATGACTCTTGGTCGGGAATGTTGCCAGCACCGAACAAAGCGAGAACGGATGGACCGTTCGCAACTTTGCAGCGAGCCGTTGAAGCGATTCGTGAACTGAAGCGAAAACAAGGTGGCAAGTTGAAGCAACCTGTCACCGTTTACTTGCGCGGCGGAACATACTTTTTGAGCCAGCCAATCGTTTTGACTCCCGAAGATAGCGGCGACATGCAAGCGCCCATCACCTTTAGGGCTTACCGAAACGAAAAAGTTGTCATCAGCGGTGGGCAACGGATTGCTGGCTGGAAGCGGAAAACTGTCAATGGCAAGGCTGCGTTGGTGGCTGAGTTGCCAGAAGTTCGTGAAGGTAAGTGGTTTTTCCGACTTCTCAGGGTAGGCAGTGATTGGGCAATTCGTGCCCGTTACCCGAACTTTGACCCGAACAACCCGCTAACTGGCGGTTGGCTGTTCGCACAATGGTGGGGCGAAAGTTGGGAACGAGGCGCTTTCAATGTCGGCGTGGGCAACATTCACAATGTCGGCGACAGGTTGGAATGGGTTGTCAAAGTTCCTGCTTCGGGCGAATACTTCGTTTGGGTTCGCTATGCCCACAACATGAAAGCCTTCGGCGCTGAAACGATGGACGAGCGAACTGTTTTGAGGGTGGGCAATGGCGAACCTGTCCCTTTGAGAAATTTGCCTGACACAGGTGGTTGGGGCAACTTCCGTTGGTCACTTGCGGCAAAAATTTTTCTGCCCGAAGGCGAGCAAAGGTTGGTTTGGGAAAATGTCAAGGGTGGCGGCTTGAACTTGGACGCATTCGCACTTACCGATGACTCGGACTGGCATCCCGATAAAGCCATCCGCATTTTGGGTTGGTGGGGCGAATTCCAAGTAGACCCGCCACAAAAGGGAAAGCACCTTTTGCTCGTTCAAGCGGAAGCGTGCACGAAAGCAGTTGGGAAAGAGATTTCAGTGCCGAAGCCGAGTTTGCCCGGAAGCCGAAACCGAATTGTCATCGCCCGTGACAAGTTCCCCGACTGGCGGGATTGGAGCGGCGCCGAAGTTCACATCTTCCCCGCTTGGGGCTGGGTCAACGCTATCCTGAGGGTTGAAGGTGTTGACAAAGATAAGCGCACTCTGTTCGTCAACTGCGAACAAGACATTCGCCCCGGCAACCGATTCTTCATAAGCGGCGTCCGAGAAGCCCTTGATTCTCCCAACGAATGGTTTCTCGACACGAAAACCGGCGAATTGATTTACTTGCCGCCAGAAGGGTTTGACCCGACGAAAGTTGAAATTGTCGCTCCGAGGTTGGACAGGCTTTTCGTGCTCCAAGGCGACGCTTCAAAGAATCGGTTCGTTGAGCACATTCGCTTCGTCGGCTTGACTTTCACCGATACCGACTACAATGCGCCCGGCGGCTACTATGTCCCTGCCGATGCAGCAATTTGGCTTGTGGCTGCGAGGAAATGCGTCATTGAAAACTGCACATTCACCCGCTTGGGAGGCTACGCCGTCCGTTTGGAGCAGAAAAGTCACGAGAACGAAATCGTGGGCAACACTATGACGAAACTCGGTGGTGGCGGGGTCATTATGCTGGGCGAGACGGCGACACAACCTTACGCCAACTTGGTCGCAGCCAACGACATAAGCGATCTGGGGCTGATTTACAAGCATGTCGCCGGCGTCTATGTGACCACAGGGAGCGACAACAAAATTGTCCACAACCGAATCCACCGAGTGCCCCGCTACGGGATTTCGCTGAAGTCCTACGGTCCAAACGCATCGTCGCACCGGAACATCGTGGAGTTCAACGAAATCGTTGACAGCAATTTGGAGACCAACGACACGGGCGCAATTGAAACGCTCGGTCGGGACATGAAACACTCGGGCAATGTCATCAGGTTCAATTTCATCCGCAATGTTGTGGGGATGGGCACGACACCCGACGGCGAGTTCCTGACACCCTACTTCACTTGGGGCATCTACCTTGACGATTACAGCAGCGGGACAACGGTTTACGGCAACATCGTTATCGGGACAGTGTTGGGCGCAGTTTGCATTCACGGCGGAAAGGACAACATCGTGGAGAACAACATTTTCGTTGACGGCAAGGAGCACCAAATACGGTTGCAGCCGAGGGACGATTTCATGACCGGCAATGTCTTTCGCCGCAACATAATCGTTTTCAGCGACCCGAACGCAGTGGTTTGGTATAGTTGGGCTCACACATGGCGTCGTGACCGATTGGCTGAATGCGACTTCAACCTTTACTGGCACACGGGCGGGATTGACCTGACAAAAGTTGAGCGCCCCATAACTCCTGAAGGCACATTCGCCCAGTGGCAGTTGGCAGGTTTTGACCGGCACTCAATTTTCGCTGACCCGCTTTTTGTTGACCCTGCGAAAAATGACTTTCGGCTTCGCCCCAACTCACCCGCCTTCCGGCTCGGCTTCAAACCCATCCCGATAGAGCGGATTGGACCGAAAGGTTTCAAACGCTCTGACCGCAGCCAGTAGAAAACTATCCATGCCATTGGCTTAGCCAGTGGACAGGTCTCAAAACTCCTCTGACGGCAGATTACCACTTTGGCTTTCGTAGCCTGACTTCTAATTGTTCAGAGGGTTCTGAGACGAGTTCGTGGGCTAAAGCCCATAGCATTGGTGGTTTCGTTGCATTGACAGAAATAAACAAAGCACAGAGTGGCGAGCCGAGACCTTTTAGGACGCCCTCCTTGAGTGTTGACAGGTAGGAAACTTTGTGGCATTATAAAAATGCCTCACGACCGCTCCGGGGTAGCTCAACAGGCAGAGCGGCGGGCTGTTAACCCGCGGGTTGCAGGTTCGAGTCCTGCCCCCGGAGCCAAGTTTGCTTTTTCCCTGAACAGGACCTCGGAAGCGTATCATTATTCATAACGCATACTAAGTGGCAAAAGCGGGAGAGTTTCAGGATGAGGGTTTTCCTTTCCTGCTGTGGGCTTCTGCTACTGGTCTTAGTGCTGGGGTTAATTTCTGCACAGCGCGTGGAAATCACGCATCTGCAAATTCCCTTCAACCTTGCCTCGCCAATTCGGTTTGCAGTCTTGAGCGACATCCATATTGGTCCTGAAGGACGCGGTGTTAATAAGGCTCAAAAGTTCGTTCAACATGCAATGGCTCAACACCCTGATGCTATCCTGCTGCTTGGTGATTTTGTCATTAACCGCAAAGCAGTTCCGTTTTTAAAATCAGCGCTTCACGGGATTCAAGCACCATTAGGGGTTTTTGCCGTCTTAGGCAATCACGACCATTGGGCTGGTGCTGGTGAGGTTTCTGAGGTTTTGCGAAGCCTCGGCATTGGAGTTTTAGTCAATGAGAGCACAATTTTGCGGAAAGGCGAAACTACTGTTGCTTTAGTCGGTGTTGACGATTTGTGGGCTGGTAAACCTGACTGGCATAAAGCGTTTTCCAATGTCCCTGAAGGTGTGTCTATCGTTTTGCTCTCTCACAATCCTGATGCAACGCTCTTTTGGATGCCAGCATCTGAGCAGGAAAAGTTTCTGACGAAACATGCAGCAGTTTCAAAGGCTGACTTGAAGCGCTATGGAGGTTTCCTGCGGCACCATTCCGTCAAACTTATCTTGTCAGGACACACTCACGGAGGTCATGTTTGGCTACCCTTTAACCGCTTGTTCAGTTACTTGACAGGCATGAGGTTCATTCCTAAGACTGAGTTCGGGTGGCGTCACCCTTATGGCTTGTTGGACATTGGGACAACTTGGGTTTATGTCACCAAAGGGGTAACCGCTGGCAACCGAATGCCACGATGGTTTAACGCACCAGAGATTGCAATCGTTGAAATTCACTGATTTACCTCACTGCAGCCACAATCACTCTTTCAAAGCAGCGGGAAGGTTGGCATACTTAGGAATGAGTAGCCTTTTCCTAAGGAGTGAAAGCGATGGCAGTTCGCATAGTGGCAATCATCACGCTCGGGATTTTGGGAATTTTGCTTGTCGGCTCCGATGGACCGGCAGCATGGTGGCAGCCTTTGAGGCAATTGAAGGCTTGGCACTTGAACCAAAAGGGTCAACACGCTTACCGGGCAAATGAACCCGAAAAGGCTTTGAAGTCCTTTCAGGAAGCGAAGAAAATCGCGGGCAATCACCCGACACTGGAGTTCAACGAAGGAACTGCCTTGATGGCTGTTGGGCGTTTCAAAGATGCGGAACGGGCTCTCCGCTCGGCTTTGAAAGGTATCCCGCAAAATCAAAAACGCGAACAGGCTGCCGCCCACTACAATTTGGGCAACCTTTACTTCGCTCAAAAGCGTTGGGATGAAGCAGCGAAGGCATACATCGCTGCCCTCAAAAGGACACCTAACGACTGGGATGCCAAGTTCAACCTTGAATTGGTTCTGCGCCAGCAACAGAAGAAGCCTCCTCAGTCAAATCAACAACAACAAAAGCAGCCGCCACCTCCACCGCCTCCTCCCATCAACGAACAAAAACCTTTAGTAAAGCAGTTGCAGGGGAGGTTGACAGCACCATGGCATGGGGAAAGGGATTGGTAGTTTGCTTGAAAATCAAGTCGCTTGTCTTGGCAATGATACTCGCTATGATGGTGAGCCTCGTTGAGGCTCAACCGTTGAGAAGCAGCGTCACTTTGAAGCGGGGAAGCATCACTTTGAAGGTTTACCTTGAAGAGCCCAAAATCCCGATGGGAGGGATTTTCCTGCTGAAAATCCAAGCAGTTGCGCCGGGCGACCTTTACGGCGATGCTGTCAAGTTTGAGTTACCAACGCTTTGGGCTGACAGGGTTGTCCAACTGAGCGCTATCAGTGAACGAGAAACCTTTGAGCAAGCGGGACGGATTTGGACTCGCATCACATACACTTATCGCCTTGCTCCTTTGGTTCTGGGACGAGTTCGTTTTGATGGGCTACAGGTCACTGTCCTGAAAGAACGCTTCTCCGTGCCCACAATTGAGGGCATTGTGGTTAGCGCTGCAACGCAAGAGCCTGAGCAACCCGTTGGTCCGCCAGTGAAGGTAAATGCGAGGGTATCTGCGACCAATGTTTTTGTCGGCGAGCAAGTCGTTTACACGCTCCAATTCTCTTCTTTAGCCAACGCCGAGTTCGCCAGTCAGCCGACTTATGAAGCGCCTTCAACCGAGGGTTTCTGGCTGGAAGAGTTCCCGCAAATTTCAAGGTCATATCGGAGCGGCTATGAGGTGCAGCAAGTTCGGTTAGCACTCTTTCCTCTCCGCGAGGGTGTATTGAGAATTGGGAGAGCGAAGGTCACCGTCAGGCTTCAAGGTTCTCCATTTCCAGAGGAACTTCAAACGAGCACCATAGAGGTCAAAGTGAGAGCGTTGCCCCAACCAGCACCTGAAGGTTTCCAAAACTTAGTTGGCACTCTTTTCGCTTCAGTTGAGGTCTTGCCCGAAACCGTAGGAGTAGGGGAGACCCTGACAGTAAAGTTGAGGGTAGAAGGGACGGCGAACTTGAGAAACTTGGAGCAACCGCCAACCCTCTCGTTACCCAACGCTGTGGTAGGTTTGCCGAGAACCGATTTGAAGCCAACGGAGCGAGATGGAAAATTGTGGTTTGTTCGGGAATTCACTTGGAGGATAGTGCCTCAGAAGGAAGGGCAATTAACCATCCCTCCCTTCCGCATCCCCTACTTTGACCCGAAGGAACAACGATACAAATTTGCCTCCACCAAACCCATCAGTGTGCGAGTTCTGCCGGGCGCAGTTCTTCCGACTTCGGTTTCTCCCACGCCAGAACCCAAACCTACTTCCCCTCTTTTGCCTGTTGTGGGAGCGGTTTTCTTGATCGCGCTTATTGCCAGTATTGTCGGCTTTCGTTACATCCGACGCAGGAAACGGTTAACTTCCGTTCAAGTCTCCGACCCTCAGTTGCGCCAAGCGGTCTTGACTTTCCATGAAAAAGGAGCAACGGAATTTGGTCGCGCTGTCAGAGATTGGTTGAGAGAACAAGTTTACCAACGCACTGGCGTTCTCTTGTCTCCCAACGATCCACCCGAAAAGGTGCAACAGTTGCTATTGACGAAAGGCGTGAGCGAGGCAGCAGTTAGGGCTATCAAGGAAGTTTGGGAACAAACTAACAACCCAATGGGTTGGGATGAGGCTGTTCACCTTCTCCAGAACGCTTCAGAACTGCCTCAAAGGCTGTGACAGCCTCTCGTCTGACCTGTCCTCAAAGCCATCATGTTTGGGGCTTGCTGTTTGGAACAAGTTAAAGTGGGGTGAACCCGAGTGGCGAGTCTAAGCGAAATATTGACCCTAATTCGCCAAAGGCTCGACAGAAAGGAAGAACTGCGAGAACAAGTCTTGCCGTTGGCACGGCAATTAATTCGCGAAAGTGCTGCCCTCATCAAGAACGCTCACAGGAAGGAGTGGGACGAGGCTCAGAACCGCCGAAAAGTTTTGCTTGAAGCAGTCAGTGAACTAAAGGTGAAGTTGGCAGAAGCACCTGACCTTTGGTTTGCCGGTTTCGTTCAGGACGCATTGAAGGAAGTTGCCGAAGCATGCATCGTTTATGCGCTTCTCAAAGACGAGCCAGTGCCGTCTCCGGAAGATTTAGGCATATATGATGCCCCTTACCTCAACGGGTTATTGGAAGCGATGGGTGAATTGAGACGGGCAACTTTGGACGCAATTCGTTCTGAAGATTTGTCAACTGCTGAGAAGTTTCTTGCCATCATGGACGAAGTTTACTTTGAGGCTATGACTTTTGACCAAGCAGATGCCATTACCCAAGGGGC
>Ga0079995_1060390_pt1 | contig 29349 bp, 25 predicted proteins | sample FaiFalFF_MnMetaG_2_FD_69198 | JGI IMG/M metagenome (GOLD analysis project Ga0079995, IMG submission 69198) | Freshwater microbial communities from Yellowstone National Park, Wyoming, USA - Fairy Falls C (FF_Mn_C) (SPADES assembly) (version 4) | ecosystem: Environmental > Aquatic > Freshwater >...
TTTCGGCGTTGGCGCCCTTTCTTTCTCGGTTTGCTCATCGGCGAATACCTGACGGCGGGTTGGTGGCTGGCGATAGACTACGCCTTCGGCAAAGTCGGTCACCGCTTCTTTTTGTTTTGAAGGCTCACTAAGAGCGGTTGGTAGTGAAGTCATCGCGCTTGGCTTAGGGCGTGGCGAAGGCAACAAGCCGTCGGCAAACTTTCCAGCGGAGGTGAACGGTCGTGGTCTCGGAGTCCGATGTGAGGTTCTTTCAGGAGAACGGCTATTTGCCAGCGCGTCCGCTGTTGAGTGCCGACGAGGTGGCGGAGTTGCGGGAGCGCTGCTATGCGATCATTGAGGGCAAGGCGGAAAGCAAGCCGTTACTCAACCGCGAACTTTATCGGGATGAGCGGGGTTGGGTTGTCATCCAAGTCGTCAACGCGTGGGAAGCCGACCGAAAGTTTTACGAGTTGCTCTTTCATCCTCAATTGGCGGAAGCCGTCGCTAAATTGATGGGCACGGACACCGTTCGGGTTTGGCATGACCAAATCCAATACAAGCCGCCCAAGCGAGGCGGTCCGACCATCTGGCATCAGGACTATCCCTACTGGCCGTCGTTAGAGCCACCCGATTTGCTGAGCGCTTGGATTGCGTTAGACGATGCGGATGTGGAGAACGGTTGCATGCATGTCGTCCCCCGCAGCCACCGTTGGGGCGCCTACAAGGGTGGGACGATCGGCAGTGACCCGCAAACTTGGGGACCTGCCCATGACCCGTCTTTTGTGCCCGAAGGCGAAACGGTGGAAATCGTCCCATGTCCCGTGCCAGCGGGTTGGGTGATGTTCCATCACTGCCTGACTTGGCATGGGACGCCACCGAACTTGAGCGAACGCCCCCGCCCCGCCATCGCCATCCACTTCATGCCCGGCTACACCCGCTACGCCCCACGCGGTCGGCATGTCTGCGAGGAGGTCATCCAAGTCGCCCCCGGCGAAATTTTGCGGGGCGAGCACTTTCCGACCGTTTGGGAGAACGGACATCCCGTTGAGCCCGCATTGGCGCAGGTTTGACCGTCACACCGACGGCACTTCTACGGGCATCCCGCCTTTGTCAGCGGATTCCAACGCCGCGAGGGTGACGGCGAGCGTTTTCACGGCATCAGCGTAGTCGCTGCGGATGAGCGACTGATTTTTCGTCCGCACGGCTTCCACGAAGACGACACTTTCGTAAAAGTGCCCGTTGCGTTGGTGGCGCACTTCTTCCGTCCGATGCGGCTCCAAAAACTTGACGCTGCCCCAAGTGATTTCGGTGATGAGGTCGGGCGTGAGGATATGCAAGCCTGTCGTGTAGCCCAGTTTGAGCATGCAAGTGTTGGCGATGCAACCGATGGCGCCGTTGGCGAACCAGACATTAACGACACCGACATCGGGCACATTCAAATCGGGCACATCGTGCAAAGCCCGTAACGCCGTCGCCGCACCGACCCGCACGATGTCGCCGACAAGGTAACGGGCGAGGTCAAAGATGTGGGTCGTCTGCTCCACGATTTGCCCGCCCGACATTTCCAACCGCCGCCACCAATAAGCGCCGGGCAACCCGCCCATCCAGTAGCCCATGACCATGCCAATCGTCTTTCCCTGCAAGCGCTCTTTTGCCAAGTCGGTGCCGTCAAGGTAGCGGAAATTGTAGCCGACGGCGTTGATGACGCCCGATCGGGCGATGGCGTCCCGAACTTCCAACGCCTTCTCCAAAGTGCGGGCGACGGGTTTTTCCACGAACACGGCAATCCCTGCTTGAGCGGCGAGGATTTCCTGATCGGTGTGGGCGTTAGGTGGGACGCAGATGTAAACGGCGTCCAAGCGCTCCTTCTCCAACATCGCCCGATGGTCGGTGTAGGCATTGCCTTTGAAGCGTTCGGCGGCGCTTTTCGCCCGCCCTTCATCCACATCGCAAAACGCCACCAACTCCACACCGTCTATGCGGCTGAGGTTGTTCATGTGCATCGTTGCGATGCCACCACAACCGATGAAGCCGATGCGCACCGAACTCAACAAGACCACCTCCAAAAGCGTTGGGTTTGATCGGCAGCGTCGCCTAATTTTGGCATCACCTTTCCCGACCCATCGGGCATCTTGTGGCGGATGGCACGCCCATAATTTCAAGGGTGCAATCGGCATCGCATCCAGCACGGAGGTGAACGGCTTATGCCCCGCCGTCGTCGGGAAGAAGCCGAACAGGTGGAAGTCGTGGAAGAGGAAGTGCGGGAAGAAAAGCCCCGGCGCCCCAAATCGCTCAAGCGGCGGCTGAGCGAGTTGATCGTTCGGCTCATCGGTGAGGAAGCCGCTCGCCACCTCATCAACGCCGAGATTGAGGTCTTCAAGGCGATGCGGGCGATGATTGACGAACGCATCCGCAGTGCTGAACGGGCGTCGGAGCGGCTGCAGGAAATTGAAGTCCGCTGACCGAGGCGGGCAACGATGCGCATCGCAATGGTTTCCAGTTGGCGGGTGCCTTGCGGCATTGCCCGCTACACCGAAGAGTTGGTCACCGCCCTTCGCCAGTTGCCCGATTGTCAAGTGGGCGTGTTGCCCGCCGGTCCGCAAGTGTGGCGGGAAGAGGGGCGACGGTTGGGTTGGTGGTGGGAGCGAACTTATTGGCGCGACCTTGCCCGCCACACTCAAGATGCCGACATCGTGCATTTGCAATTTGCCCCCCACTTTTTCGGTGGCTTCCGTCCCTTGCGCAACCTGCTCCCTTTTTTTCTGCGCCGCTTGACTGTCCCGACCGTCGTCACTGTTCATGAGGTGGACTTGACAGGCAAGGGATGGAAGGCAGTGCTCAAGCGGTGGCAGCAACGGCGTTGGTGGCGTGCCCGATGCGTCCGCCACTTGATTGCCCTCAACGGCTTTGTCGCCAACCAACTTGCCCAACTGGGTTACTCGCCAGTGACCGTCATCCCGATGTGGGTGCCTGAATTGGCTCACCGTCCCGACCCGAAAGCGGCGCGGGAGCGGTTGGGCATGGGCGGGCGATTTCTCATCGTGGCGTTCGGTTTCATCGGGGCACGGCGCGGTTACGAATTGTTGCTCCAAGCCTTGCCCCATTTGCCCAAAGAGGCGCTGCTGGTGCTGGCGGGCGGTCCGCATCCGTTGGATCGTTCCGACTACTACCCGCGTTTGATGCGGCAAATCGCCGAGCATCCCCAGCGCCATCAAATCCATGTGACGGGCTTTTTGCCTGACGAGGAGGTTGACCAGTGGTTGGCGGCAGCGGATGTCATCGTCGCTCCCTTTCGGCAACTGAGTGGCTCAGCATCGTTGATGCGCGCCCTTGCCCACGCCAAACCCATCGTCGCTTCCGATTTGCCCCCTTTGCGGGAATTGGCAGAAGCGTCGGGAGCGATGTTGCTTGCCCCCAACGAGCCGACGGCATGGGCGGAAGCGATTTTGCGGTTGCGCACCGATGAGGCGCTCCGACAACAACTCAGCGACGCCGCCCGTCAATTCGCCCAAAGTTGCACCGTCACAGAAGCCGCAAAACAACATTTCGCCCTTTACCAGCAAGTTAGCCGTCGTGGCTAAGCCATCCGACAGGGGTGTTTTATCGCTCCCGCCAGTAGCGGATGACGAATTGGATGGGCGTGGTGCTTTGCTCTGCTGGCGTAGTCGTCCCTGTAGCGGTCGGGACGGTTGCCGTCATGCCTGATGGAGGGGTGACGAATTGGCGCTCCACGATGGCGTCAATCAAGTGCACGGCGCGCCGATCGCCGACGATGCCAATCGCCCGCAGGCGGAAAGTCCCGCTCTTGACACAAACGCGATTGACCAACTGCCGAAGTTGTGCCTGCGTCAGCGAGGGAAGGTTCAACAACTCGCCGACACTTTGGAAACGCCCATTTTGCTGGCGGTAGGCAAGGATGTCATCAACGGCGGCGGGATTGTCAGGCAGCAATGCCGACAGCACTTCGGGCGGCGCTGTGTTCAGGTTGACCAAGCCATATTGCACGGGCGCATCGGTCGTCGTCACTCGCTCCCAGATGGCGATGACTTTCTCGCGGGGCAAAACTTGCAAAAGGTCTAAGGGCGACTGGAAGCGGCGGCGTTGCTGCTGACCGCCTTGTCCGCCTCCTTGTTGCCCGCTGGGTCTTGGCGGTTGCGGGATTTGCTGGGGCGAAGGTGGCGTTCCCGATGGCGCTGGCGACATCTCAGGTGGCGCAGGCGGTTGGGCAAGGCTCTCCGAGGGCACACCCCGCGAGGGGCGAGGGGTTGACGAAGGCGGAACGCCCGAAGGGGGACGATTGCTTTGCGAGGGCGGGAAACCTGAAGAAGGCGCAGGTGGGCGAGGGGATTGCGAGGGCGAGAAACCTGACGGAGGCTGACCCACATTCGTGGGGGGACGAACGGTGGGTGATGGCGAGGGCGGGAAGGGAGGGCGTTGTCCGCTAATGGAAGGCGGTTGACCAGTGGTCGGTCGGGGCGGGGTCGCTCCACTTGGCGGGCGTTGTTGCCCCGTGCCATCCCGAAAGCGCAAGAGGGCGTCAATTTCGTCGGCGGTCAAAATGTCGCCCAAAGCGGTTTGCAATTGCTCACGGGTTGCCGTGTTGAGGTTGAGGCGGGGTTGACCCCGTTCGTCCACATTGGGCGTCGCCGAAAAGGCGGTGACCAATTCGGTCAAAGGCGGCGTCCCTTGCTGCGGGTCGCCGTAAAACAACTCCCGCGTCATCCCCTTGACCAACAACAACTCGTAAGGGCTGTCAAAGGGCGCATTTTTGGCGCGATAGGGTTGGGGCGAACTCAGGTAGTAGTCGCTTTCAGCGCCTTGCGGGTTGGGATTGTCGTCGCTGTCGCGCCAGTCCAAAACGCTGTCTGCCAACTCTTCCGCCAAAGCGCTATCGCCCGTCACCTGCGTGAAGAAAGCGACAAGGGTGGCTCGGTCGGCGGTGTTCAGGTTCAACTTGCCCGTCTCATCGGTGATGCGGACGATGAATTGCCCATCGCCGAAGTCCAACCCCAAATCTTGCGAACGCAACTCGCCAAAGGTGTCCGCTGCGCTGTCCACGCCGAAATCGTCCTGCATCAATTGCTGCAAGGCTTGATGGAAACCTGCCTGAGCGAGGTAACGGGCGCGGAGTTGGTCGGCGAAATCGCTGGCGATGTTCACTTCGCTGCGGACGGTGAACGCCAAGCCCGCCGCCAACAAAGTCAGCAAAACGAGCAACGCCAACACCAACACGAGGGCAAACCCGCGCCGAACTGTCATCGCAATCCCGTCCCTCCTTGCCCCGAAGGGCGCTGACCGCTAAAGGGAGGCGAAGAAGGTGATGGCGATGGGGAAGGCGATGGAGATGGCGGAGTGCCAAAACTAAAGGGCGAGGGCGGAGACATCGTGGGCGTTCCGCTGGTGGGCGAGCCAGAGGGCGGCGTGCCTGACGGTTCATTGCTGGGTCGGTTCGCTCCCGTCCCGCCGCTAACTTGCCGAGTTTGAACGGACGGGTCGGGATAAGTTCGCACCCGCAAGGGCACGGTCGTCGTGAACCATTCCACCTGCTCCAACCATCGCTGGTCACTTTGCAGGCGGGCGAAAAATTCGTCGCAAGGGAATGGGGCGACGCCGACGGTGATTTCCACCAACGCAGGCAACATATCGGTGCGATCCCAACTGTCCAGCCATTCGCTTGCGTCGGCATCGTAAAAGCGGAAGTTCAGCGAGACGACGCGTTCGGAGAGAATTTCGCGGGGCGTCTGTTCGGGTTGAGGTTCATCGGGCAACAAGCGGGGGAGCGTCCCGACGGCGCGCACCAAGCCTTGTTCGGGCGTTTGCGGGTCGGTGTCCACGAAGTAGGCGACTTCCACCAAGTCCGTTTGGGGCACATCGCCCCGTCGGGGGTCATTGCTGGCGGTCGTGAAGCGCAAAGTGTCTTCGTCCAGACCAAAGCGGGCATCGGGCGTGTCTTCGTGGTAGAAGGTGAAGGTCGCTGCGCCCGTCGGTGAAGCGCCTTCCGTCGGCGGGAGTGCAGCGGTTGTGGTGTCAAGGGCGACAGGCAAGGGGACGATGCTGGCGAGGTCGTTGGCGATGCGCTGAAGCGTCAAGCGCCCGATTTGCGTCGTCTCGCCTATTTCCGTCACCCGCTGGCGCGCCTCGTTGATCGTGCGTGCCAACCCGCCAACCGCCAACCCGAAAAAGACGAGCAGCACAAGGACGACGATGAGTTCCACCAGCGTCAAGCCTTTTCGCCGATTGCGCCAACCGTTCGCCTTTTGCGGATGAGTGCCTTGAGCAAAAGCGTTTCGGCTCATGGCGTTCGCCCCCCAATGGCGGGAGCGCTTGGCGGTGCGCCCGTTATTTGTGGCGGCGAAGCGCCCATGCCACTTGTGGCGATGGGTGGCGTGAGGGGCACGGGCGTCCAGAGGGTGTCCAGTTGCACGCTTTGCGGTCTCGTCCCTTCCTGCCATTCCACGACGACGGTGAGGCGGTAGAGGGGCGCTTGGGATTGGTCGGCGCTCCCGCTCACTTGCTCAATTTGGGCGCGCCAGCGGAATTGCGGGAAGCGGTCGCCGAAGTTGCCCTCCGAAATGCCAGGTTGCAAATCAGGTTGCGAGAGCAACTCTTCCATCCGTTGTTGCGCCAGCAAGGCTGCCTGCGTTCGGTTGCGGGCGAGGCGGGCGTTCAAGGCGCTTTGACCGACCAACTCCAAGATGGCGACGATGCCGATCGCCAACAAAACGAAAGCGATGACGAGTTCCACGAGCGTGAAGCCTGCCGTGCGAAGGCGCATCCTTCATCGCCTCGCAGCCGTTGACAATTCCGCCGTTTGCACCTGTCCCGTCAAGGGCGCAATTTCCAACGCCATCTCGCCTGTCGGTCCTTGCAGGACGATGCGGACACCTGATGCGCTCCCATCGGGATAGAAGGCGACCAAGTTCAACTCATCGCCTGTCGTCAAGTCCGTGACCGACGCAATCTCCACGCCTTCAGGCAAGGTTCGCTCTTTGCCCATCGGGGAAGGGTCAGGGGCAAAGGTGTCAGGGTTTAGCGTCTCCAACCGCTCACCCGCCAGTTGCCGCCACTCCTCGTCGCTCAGTTCCACATCACTTGCCGACGATTGACCGCCGACCGTTGGCATCGTCGGGACAAGTTGATTTTGGACGACTTCCGCAGGCAGCAACACGCGCACGCGTCGTTCGGAGCGGTTGAGTTCCACCAGCACGGGACGACCGATGGCGATGGCTTTGGCGCGGGCGTAGCGGAAGACAGCGACCAGTTGCTGGGTTGCCGTCCGCAACTGAGCGCTGCGGGTCGCCCCGATGAAAGACGGGGTGGCGACGAATGCCAGCAACACCAATAGCGTCATGACGACAATCAGTTCCAGCAGAGTCAAGCCTTTGCGCCGCTTAATCGGCACGCACATCGTCCTCCGTGTTGGGCTGACCGTCCTTGCCGACGGAAAAGAGGACGAAGTTTTCGCCGTCGCTCTCGTATTGGTAGGGGTAGCCCCAAGGGTCAACGGGCACTTGCTTTTGCTTCAGGTAAGGACCGTTCCACTTGGCGGGCACGGGTGGGGTCGTCGGCGGGGCGATGAGGGCTTCCAAGCCTTGCTCCGTCGTCGGGTAATTGCCCGTGTCGGCTTTGTAAAGGTCAAGGGCGGTCTCCATCGTCTTGATGTCCATGAGCGCCTTCGTTCGGCGTCCGTCTTCAATGCGGCGGATGACAATCGTCGTGGCGATGGACGCCAGCAGCACCAAGATGACCATCACCACGACTAACTCCACCAGCGTCAACGCCCGACGGCGACGACGCATTGGCAGGTTCATCGCTTAACACCTCCGTTGACAAGTTCCCAACTTGTTGGACGCAAGGGAAAATGCCTTGTCAGCGCACCAAAGCGTTCAACTGGAAGACCGCCATCAGCAAGGAGATGACGACGAAGCCGACGACGATGCCCAGCGAAAGGATGAGGGCGGGCTCCAACAACGCCACGAGGGCTTTCAAACTGCTGTCCACTTCCAAGTCCAAAGTGTCGGCGACGGTCGTGAGGGCTTGGGGCAAACTGCCTGTCTCTTCGCCGACGGCGGCGAGGCGAGTGAGCAACGGTGGGAAGACGCCACTGCGGCGCAAATGGTCGGCGAGGCGTTCGCCTTCCCGCACCCTTTGGCGCACCTCGTCCAACGCTTGCGCCAAAACTTCATTGCCGACGACATCCCGCACGACCGCCAACGCTTCCAAAACGGAGACACCGCCCAACAGCAACACCGAAAGCGCCCGCGCCATCCGACCGACCGCCGATTTCAGGTGAAGTCGCCCGAAGACGGGCAATCGCAGTTTCCATGCGTCGGTGACCCAGCGCCCGCGCGGCGTCCGACGAACAAGGCGGTAGGCATAGACGATGGCGACGATGCCCAACCCAATTGCCCACCACCATCGCACCAGAAAGCCTGAGACCGCCAGCAAGATTTGTGTCGGCAGGGGCAAACTTTGCCCCATCTCGGCGAACAATGCGGCGTAGCGGGGGACGAGGAAGATGAGCAGGAAAGAGAGGGCGATAACCATGACGATGGACAAGAGGATGGGGTAAGCCAGCGCGGAGCGGATTTGGGTGCGGCGGGTTTGCTCCCGTTCCATGTAGTCGGCGAGCCAGTTGAGGACGCGGGGCAATTCGCCGCTGACTTCACCCGCCCGAACGATGCTGACATACAGCGGGCTAAACAGGTGGGGATGTTTTGTCAAGGCTTCGGCGAAAGTGCCGCCGCCCCGCAACTCCTCCCGAATTTGCATCAGGGCACTGGCGAGGCGTTCGTTTTCCGTGTGCTCAATGAGGGCGTCAATGGCTTGCATCAGCGTCAACCCGCCACCGACGAGGCTGGCAAGTTGACGCGTCATGACGGTCAAATCCTGAAAACTCACCCGCCGCCGACGGCGAGACGGGACGGTTGCCACACGGGTCGGCGTCACCATCGCCATCGCTTTTCGCCCCTTTCGGCACTCCGAAGGCTTTCGTGCCTGCTTTCATTTTGACGAAGGGGAAGGCGACTTGTGCGAAAAGGCAACACCTTCGCTTCCCTGCTTTTCGTGGAGTTTAAGCGGGGGAAAGGATGGGGCATAAAAGGGATGGCTGCACGCGCGTCCATCCCCGCCCAACACGCTGACCACTCGCGCCTGCCCAGCGCTCGGCACGCGTGCAGCCGCTTTTCTTATAACACACGCTCCCGCCCAAGTCAACCCACCCCGACAGGCGCAAGGGAGAGGGCGAGGTCGGCAAAGTGGGCGATAGCGGGTCGGCTCGTGGCGGAAAGTCCCGTCAAGAGACCGTCCCGCCACCTCAGGGCGTGGACGGGAAAAGGCGTCGTCAGCAATTTGATGGGTTGCAAGGTCGCTGCATCCAACAAGACGATGCCCCGCTCACCTGCCGCTATCGCCAAAAGGTCACCTTTCAACGCCAAGTCAAAAGCGGGGAAAGCATCCAAGCAAGCCATCAACTTCGGCTCGCCGTCGCCCATCGCAAAAACCTTCAGCCCGTTCAACCCGCAAGCGACAAAGAGGCGGTCGTTCCAACGGACAGCGCTGACGACTCCGTGAAAGGGAGAAGTTCTCATCGGGCATCACCTGATTTTTGGTCGCTGTCGGCTATCATCATGGACGCAAGGAAGGGCGCAAAGTTGCAGGGCGATGTCACAATGTCAAGCCGAGGAGGGCGACGCAACGATGCTCACGGAAGCGACGCTAATCGCTTGGCTGCAAGAGTGTGGGGCATTGTTACGAGGGCATTTTTTGCTGACCAGCGGATTGCACAGCGACCGCTATGTGGAAAAGTTCCGCCTGTTGGAACGCCCCCAATTGGTCGGCGAAGTTTGTGCGGAAATCGTTCGGCGGTTTGCAGGGGAACGCATTGACGCCGTGCTCGGTCCTGCCGTCGGCGGCATCGTGCTGGCGTTTGAGACGGCACGGCAATTGGGTTGTCGCTATTTGTTCGCCGAGACAGAAAATGGTCGGCGGGTTTTGCGGCGCGGGTTCACTTTAGCGCCCGACGAACATGTGTTGCTCGTGGAAGATGTCGTCACGACGGGCGGTTCGCTCAAGGAGACGCTGGCGTTAGCCCAGCAAAGCGGGGCGCACATCGTCGGCGTCGCCGTGCTCATAGATCGGGGCGAAACGCCTTTGCAGTTGCCCGTTCGGACGGAAGTTTTGGCTCGGTTGCCCTTGCGCGCCTTCCCGCCCGACGATTGCCCGCTATGTCGGCAAGGCATTCCGTTGCAACGGCGCGGGAGTCAGCGATGAAAGCATCGGTCAACACTTTGCTCGTCGGCTACTTCGGGGCGAACAATTTCGGCGACGAATGGATGCTGGCGACTTTCCTGCGGGGCTGTCGCAAATTCCATTTGCCCATCGCGCCCATCATCCTCAGCCGTCATCCCGAAGGAACGGAGGCAGAACACGATTGCCCTGCCATCCCACGCCAATGGCGCGCCATCTTGAAGGCTTTGCAAAAGTGTCAACTCGTCATCGGCTGCGGTGGGTCGCTGTTGCAGGATGCGACGAGTTTTCGGTCGCTGCTCTTTTACGCCCTGCTTTTCAAGCAGGCGAAGATGATGGGCAAAAAGGTGGCGCTGTTGGGGCAAGGGTTGGGACCACTTCGGCGGCAAGTCAGCCAGTGGCTGACAAAGTGGGCGTTGAAGTCGTGCGATTTGGTGACTTTCCGCGACCCGATGTCGGAGAAATTGGCGCAGAAATTGGGGGCGATGCCAAAGCGCATGGCGCTCACTGCCGACTTGACTTTCGCTTGGGACGAAGGGATGCACCAAACCTCGCCTGCGGAACGCCCTTATCCTTTCGGGTTGAATTTGCGCCCCTTGCCCACTCCAACGGAACGGATGGCGAAGGGAAGGGGGCAAGTTTGGCGGGAAGTGTTGAAGGAGTGGCTGAAAAGTCAAGGGGCGACTTTGCTCCTTTTGCCGCTGCAACGGGAAGTTGACGAAAAGGCGCTCGCTCCTTTTGCCGAAGGGTTGCCTGCCGATTGGTGGCTGTGGGCGCATTGGACGGAAGCATTGGAAGGCATCCAACGGGTGGCGTTCTTGGTGGCGATGCGGTTGCATGGGTTGATCGCTGCTTGCCTTTTCAGCGTGCCCTTTGTCGGCATCGGTTACGACCCGAAAGTTTCAGGTGTTTTGGGGGAGGCGTTCAAAGGGCATCTCCTTCCGCTGTCCGCTTCGGCGGAAACGGTTGTCTCTGTCTTGCGGCAAGGGATGGAGACAGCCGACCGCTTTCCCGACCGCGCTGATGCCTTCGTCACCGAGCAGCGGCGCCTCGCTCGGCAAAATTTTTTGCTGCTGCAAGACTTACTCTGACATGCCACACTGAAAGCGATGGGCGGCGTCGGCGAAAGTTTGTTGCCAGAGTTCATTTGTGAAGGGGCGAAAGAGACGATGCGGGTGCTTATCACGGGTGGCGCAGGCTTTCTGGGATTGCATTTGGCACGGCGATTATTGCGGGATGGGCACGAAGTCGTCTTGCTGGACATCGCCGAGTTTGACCCGTCCGAGTATGCCACTTTGGGCGAGCCCCTTCCCGACGGTTGGGAGCGGCGTTTGGACATCTTGCGAGGCGATGTGCGGGATGTTGATACGGTTCGGTCGGCGATGAAGGGCGTGGATGCCGTCGTCCATGCCGCCGCCGCCCTTCCCCTTTGGCATCCCCACGACATCTTCACGACGAATGTGGAAGGCACGCGCCTCGTCTTGGAGGAAGCCCGTCGGGTCGGCATTGCGCGTGTCCTGTTCATCTCGTCCACTTCCGTTTATGGCATCCCCGAAAAGCATCCCCTCTATGAAGACGACCCGTTGCAAGGCGTCGGACCGTATGGCGAGAGCAAAATTGTCGCGGAGCGGTTGTGCCTTTCGGCGCGTCGGGAAGGGATGGTCGTGCCCATTGTCCGCCCCAAAACTTTCGTCGGTCCTGGGCGCTTGGGCGTTTTCCAAATCCTTTTTGACTGGATTGAGCGGGGCAAACCCATCCCCGTCATCGGCAAGGGGACGAACCGCTATCAGTTGCTGGATGTGGACGATTTGGTGGACGCCCTCTTGCGGTTGCTGACTTTGCCCTCGGAGCAAGTGAACACCACTTTCAACATCGGTGCCGAACGCTTTGGGACGGTGCGGGACGATGTGCAGGCGCTTTGCGACCACGCCGACACAGGTGCTTATGTCGTCCCGACGCCTGCCTCGTTGGTCAAAAGCATGTTGCGGGTGCTGGAAGTCTTGCACCTTTCGCCCCTTTACAAGTGGGTCTATGGGACGGCGGACAAGGATTCCTTTGTGGCAATTGACCGAGCAAAAGAGCGGTTGGGTTGGCGACCCCGCTACAGCAACGCCGAAAGTCTCTGTCGCACTTACGATTGGTATCGGGCGAACAAAGCGATGCTCAATCATCGGGAAGGCATCACCCATCGCGCCGCATGGCGTCAAGGCGCCCTGCGTTGGGTTCGTGACCTTTTGCCGTCGGGTAAAACGGGCAGGGCAAGGAACGGTGAGAGGCAATGACCAATGGGCGAATGTCCAATGAGACAATGACCAATGGGCGAATGTCCAATGAGGCAATGACCAATGCACAAATGACCGATGGGCGAATGACTGGTGGGCGAACGAATGATGAGCCGATGGGTGGTGGGTGCGTCCGTTTGCTTCTCCGTTTCCTTCACGCCCTTCGCTTCTCGCCGCTTCAGGCACTTCGGCATCGCCCATCGCCCCATCAGCCCTTGCCCCATCGGTCCTTGCGTCATTGGTCATTTTGTCATTGGTCATTGTTGCATTGGTCATTGCCCCATCGGTCATTGTTGCATTGGTCATTGGTCATTGCTTTGGCTTTTTCGGGCATCAGTGTGGCTCAAATGCCCTCCGAGGACGAAAGCCATCGGCAAAGCGAAGGGGATGTGCCCGTCCAACCGCTGGCGCGCTCATGGGAAAACGAAATGGAGCGGGATGGAGGGACGGGTGGCGGGATTTCGTCGCCAGCGCAGCAATTGGGCAAAAAGAAGAAGCGTCCCTTCTCCCTCAAGTTGGAAGCGCGCGGGGCGCTCAGCCTCGTCTATCAAGTTGGCAGCACCGTTCAAGGCACCCCACAAGGGCGTCAAACTTTCGCCAACGAATACTTCGGCATGACGAAAACCTTCAACCCTTACGGCTCGCTGAATTGGGATTGGCAGGTCGGCAACTTGCGATTGCAAGGCGATTGGACGCCGTTCTCCTACTCACCGACGGCACGCCGCTTCCTCGCCGAATACAATGCGGGCAGCACCAAATTCACCTTCGGCAACCTCTCCCTGAGTTTGCAGGGCAACCAGTTCGTTTCCTTCTCCCGATACGCGGAAGGGTTGCAAATCAAGCAGCAATTGGGCAAGGCGGGCGACTTGACGCTGGTGACTTTTGAGACACCCTCCCGCGTCGTCACCGAAACTTTTGCGGGCAAAAACTCGCCAGGTCCCTACTTCCTCCGCAGCAGTCCCATCATTGAAGGCAGCGAGCAAGTGCGGGTGGACGAACGCCCGTTGCGACGGGGCGTGGACTACCAGATTGACTACGGTTACGGACAACTGATGTTCGCCACGCCCATCCCGCCCACTTCCACCATCGCCGTCAGTTACGAGACGGTCGGGGCGGGGGGCGTGGGGCGGTTTATCGGTTTGCGCACCAACTTGCGGACAGGCGAAGGGAGTTTGCTGGGCGTCACCTTCCTGACGCAGCAAGTGCCCTTTTCCATCACGAGCAGCGAGCGCCGTCATCGGCGGGAAGAGTTTCAAGGCAACGGGACGGTCGGACCCTTTTTGCTCCAAACCCGCCCCATCGTCACGGGCAGCGAGCAAGTTTTTGTCAAGGGCATCCTGCAATCCCGCGATGTGCACTACCGCATTGACTACCAGACGGGTTTGATCACTTTCCTTCAACCCGTTCCCGTCGGGGCACTCGTCGTCGTGGAGTATGACCAAGCCTTAGGGCGAATCACGCAGATTGGGGCGTTGCGGTTGCTGGGCTTGGACTGGAACGCTCGGTTGAAATCGCTGGGGCGATTAAGTGTCCAGTTGGGGCAAAGTTCGGGGGCGGGAAGGAACGGGATGGCAGCGGAGATTGCTTTGGGTGATGAGCGGGAGCGGTTCGCTTACAGCCTCCGCTTTCGGCGCATCTCTCCCGAATTCACCCGCATTGACAACACCGACTTCTTCCGCAGCGAGTCGGGGCTTTTCGCCGATGTCCGCTATGAGTTGCTGCCTGGCTTGTCAATGACCAGCCAATGGCAAAGCAGCACCAGCAAGGGACGATTGTTTTTCGGCTTGACAACGACGGATGGCGGGGCAGGAGGTGACGAGACAAGCAGTAATCGCAACTTCGGCATCCAACTCACTTTGGACCGACCGAAAGTGCCCCGCCTGCAACTCAGCCACCAGCGCCTCTCCACCCGCTTTTCTGGGACGGAAAGCGCCAAAACTTTCACGACGGCTTACCTGAGCCATCAACTGGGGCAATTGAGTTTGGAAGGCGCTTGGGAACATTCCCGCGACCGCAGCCAATCGTCGTTGATTGGCGGAAACGCTACCCCACTGCTCAATTTGGCGACGACGACCCGCAAACGCTTTAGCCTCGCCTATCGCCCTGGCAGCAAAGTCACGGCGCTCTTGGACTGGACGCAAAACGCCTCCGATAGCCCCCAGCAGCAATTCCGCTCCAAAGCGACGCAACGCATCTTTTCCCTTTCCTACACACCCTGGCAGAGTTTGCAACTCAGTTTCTCCCATCAGCAACTCAGCGGCGCCAGCAGCATCAGCGCTTTGCTGGGCGGCAGTTACTTGACAGGCGTGGCAGGGGGCGGGTTTTCAGGGATTGGGTTTGGCGGCGGCATCGGGTCGTTCGGCAGTTCTTACGGTGCGACGGGCTTTGGCGGTTACGGGACTTTTGGCGTCGGGACTTTTAACCCTTCCTCTTTCAGCCGTCCTTCTCCTTTCGGGGGCGGAAGCGTTTGGTCAAACCCTTCCTCTTTTGGCTCATCACCTTTCGGCACTTCCCCGACTTGGGGTGGGAGTGGCACGATGCAGGATGTCGGCGTGACTGCCAGCAACGGGGCAAGCGGTTGGGCGACGCCCCCACCGTCCCGTTCCCGTCAAATCGTTCCCGGTCCGCTCCCCGTGACACCGCCTCGGCGCTTCGGCGGCGCCAGCACCGTCACTTCCTTCGGCATCGCTTGGACACCCCTTCAACGCCTTTCCTTGTCGCTGGACTGGACGACCAACGCCGACAAAGGTTCAGCGGAAGTCGGTAGCCTCAGGCAACGGATGCTCAACCTGATGGGCACTTGGCAACTCAGCGACCGATTAAACCTGATGGCTCAATTTGGGCGCGACCGAACCAGCGACCTGACGCAACTGAACGAATCCCTTTCCCTTTCGGGATTGGTCGGGCTCACTTGGGGGCGCTATGATGGCTTGCAAGTGACCTTGACTTTTCAGAAGTTGCGCATCCAAAACCTGCGATTGGTCGGGCGACTTCCTCAACTGGATGAGACCAACTACGCCGCCCTTTCGCTGTCCGTCCAAGTGCCCATCGCCCGCCGTTGGATGACTTCTTTTCGGACGGCGTGGGTGCAACACAAAAGCCCGCCGGGGTTGTATGGCGGTCGCTTCCGCAACTTGGAAATGGAAGCCGACCTCAGTTACCGCCTCAATCGCTACCTTGACTTCTCCCTCATCTGGACGCACTCCCGTCGCAACGGCGACCGACCCGAACAAGACTACCGCGCCAGTTTGCTCCGCGCCGCTTTGAATGCCAGGTTCTGAAAACGGCGGTGAATGGCGAATAGCAAATGCGAGTGGTCAATGCTAAAGCGCCAAAAGGCACGACAGCAAGCGGCAACTAATAGCGACGGATTTCCCGATTGCCAAACTGCCGACCTGCCACCATTGGTCATCGGTCATTGCGCCATCGGTCATCTTGCCATTGGTCATTGCGCCATTGGTCATTGTGCCATTGGTCATTGCCTCATCGGTCATTGCACCATTGGTCATTGCGCCATTGGTCATTGGACATTCCGTCATTGGTCATTTCAGTGGTTAGGCTTTTTGCGGATGGGGTAACTTTTCTGCGCCGACGATGGCAGGAGTGAGAAGGCGAATGAAGCGATGGCGTTTTTGCCATGCACGGACCTCGCTCAGTTTAAGCCTGTTGATGGTGGCGCTTTGGCTGACGATGGGTTGTGGGGGCGGGGGGCGGTCATCGCTTATCCCGTCGCCTTCCAACCCATCGGGTCCGTCGGGCTTCCTCTTTTCCGTCCAATCCACGCCACCGGGGGCAGAAATTTTGTTGAACGGGCGTTCAAGGGGGCGGGGGGCGGTCATCGCTTATCCCGTCGCCTTCCAACCCATCGGGTCCGTCGGGCTTCCTCTTTTCCGTCCAATCCACGCCACCGGGGGCAGAAATTTTGTTGAACGGGCGTTCAATAGGTTTCCGCACGGTGTTGCTCGGCAGTGACCCTTTCCCCCTGCCGACGCCGCCCGTCGGGACGCACTTGCTAACTTTGAAGGCGCAAGGCTTTCACGACTGGCACCAATGGATTGACTGGACAGGCGACGGCTCGGTCATCGTGAAAGCCACCATGACCGTCGCTGATCAGCCCCCCGGCACTTTGACGGTCACTTCTGACCCACCCGGTGCCCGCCTGCTGGTGGATGGGGAAGACACAGGCAAGACGACACCCGCCACCCTTTCCCTGCCCCCGTCCCGCCACGCCATCGCCTTGACTTTGGATGGCTATTTGACCGCCCGCGACATCGTGGACATTCCTTCAGGCGGGAGCGTTTCCGTCCACTTGCCACTGACCCGCCAAGAGCGGGGCATGTTGACGGGGACGGTTTACGACCGCTTTGGCAATGCGCCTGTCGGGGCGACGGTGCAGTTGCGGGATGAACAGGGCAACCTGTTGGCGACGACGCGCACGACTGCCTTTGGTGCTTTCTGGTTCGCCAACCTTGCGCCCGCCACTTACACCTTGACGGCGGAGATCGTCCTTGAAGGCGTTCGGGAAATCGCTTTCAGCGAACCCTTCACCATCTCGGCAGGTCAGCGAACCCATGCGACCCTTGTCCTTTTCCCTGCCGACCTTTTGGGCGATGTGGAGGGCGTCGTCCAAACCCCTGACGGTCGCCCCATCCCTGACGCTCAAGTCGCTGTCCTTTACTACGCCGCTGGGTTGGACTTCGTCCTGACGAGCCGACGAACCCGCACGGACAGTCAAGGGCGATTTTTGTTCGTCGGGTTGCCCGCCGCCCAACAAGTTCTGATTGCCCGAAAGGTTGGCTATCAGTCGGTGCAAACGCAGGTGACGCCCAAACGGGGCGAACGGGTGTCCACGACCATCACCCTCTCTCCGTTGGGCAGCAACACCTCTTCTGTCAACCCGCCGACGCAGGTGTTCGCCATCGCCGAAACTCTGCCGACGGGCGAAGGCAATCGCCTCGCAATGCCCCGCCACCTTTCACCGCCTCAGTTTTACCGTCAATTCCTGCTGCGGCAACTGCAACGCCACCAGCATCCTTTGGCAAGACGCCTTCGCACCACCAACTTTCCTTCCCGCATCCCGCCCAGCCGCTTTTTCCCTCTGGGCTTCATCGGTCAAGTGGAAGTCGGTTGGCAACCTCATTCAACCCGACCGTCGGAATCGCTGTTGGGCTATCGCATCTACCGAAGCGTCCCGACGGCATCGGGTTGGCAGTTGCGGATGGTCGTGGACGAACCCGAACAAACGGTCGTCGCCGACATCGGTTACGACTTGACGGCAGGGCAAACTTACCGCTATGCCGTTAGCGCCGTGACTTTGAGTGGGCAAGAGACGGCGAAAAGCGAGCCAGCCGAGACGACGGTTTTGCCGCCATTGCGTTTGGTGTCGCCCGATAACGGTGCTGCCGTCCCGCAATCCCAACTCGTCTTCCGTTGGCAACCCATCGGAGGCAAAGTGCCCTTCTTCGTCGTTCAGGTTTACAGCGACCCTGAAGCCCTCCTTTCCAGTGACCCCGTTTGGGATAGCGATGTCCTTGCGGATGTCAACGAAGCGACCTACAGCGGTCAACGGTTGCTCAACGGCAAGACTTATTTTTGGGTCGTCATCGGTTTGGACGACCGCGATTGGCACACTGCCAACGCTTTCACCGTCAGCGAAGTGCGACAGGTGGTGATTGCTGGTGATTGACGGCAAGCAAATGGGCAAATCGGCAAGTCGGCAAATCGGCAAATCTTTCCTTCCGCCCCTCGCCACCGGCTACTCGCTATTCGCTGCCCTTTTGCTGACGATGGGCGTTCTCCTTTCCCAGTCACCGTCCTCGTCCCCCGCCCCTCGTCCTTCGTCCCGTCTTGCAGGTCAGTTGGTGGACACCCGCCCTTTTGCGGGAAAGGCGCAAGGCGTCATCGGGGCATTGGGTGTGCCGACGCGGGGGTTATCGCCTGAACAAGTTCGCACCCTCGCCCGCCACCTTGCCCTTGACTTGGATGCCGAATTGCAAGCGACCCGTCCGAAGGTGATTGATTGGCTCATTCGTTACGGGCGATGGCGACCAAATCAACGGCTCGGCGTGGACGCCCTCATCGCTCCCAATGATGCGCCGACCCGTTCCCGCCAACCTTTCGGCGCAGGCAACCTCGCTTTCCAGTTCCAAAACTTTCCGACCGCCACCGAAGCGAGAATTCGTTCCTTCCTTCAGACGGCGTTGCCCTTGCTCACCGACCTTTACGGCTCACCCGTCACCAGCCCACCGGGCGGCACCCGAACGGTGACGATTGTGCTGGACGAAAATTTGCAGGCGTTGGACGGTGGCGTTTACGACGCCGCCACCGACACCATCCGCCTGCCCGAATTCGTCCCGTTGCGGGGCTACGATTGGTTCAACTTGCTGCATCAAGTCCTTCACGCTTTTCGTGGACCGTTGCTGTTGAGTTTTCCCGCATGGGAGGAAGGGATGGCACGGGCGGCGGCAATCGTGGCATCAAAGCGCTTGCGGGATCAAGGCGTCGCTGAACTGACAAACTTTGACCCCAAAGACCCCATCAACGGCGACCCGCTTTGGGTTTTGCCCCTTTACGACCTGCTCAATCAACCGCCGTTGGGCAACCCGACTTTCCTCGGACCTTCTGGTTTTCAACCGATGGCGTTTTGGCGGATTGGGATGAGTGCGGCGGCGTGGCTGAAAGTCGCCGCCGAAAATCCGCAATGCTTCCGCCAGTTCAATGCTGCTTTGCTTTCTCAACCCGACCCGCTGTCGGTTCGGGGCGACACCGTTGCCCTTGTGGAGTTGATGCGCACCATCGTCCCGACGGTGGAAGGGCAGGATTTTTACGACTGGTATCGTCGCCAACATGTCTTGGACACAGGCGTGACCATCGGTCCGAAACTTTACACCTTCGCCATCCCCTTGCACATCGGCGTCTTGCTTATCCTCAACTTTTATCGCACGGTGCAAATCGCCCAAGGGGCGGGCATCGTCGTGGACGAACAACCCTTCACGGGCATCACGGCGCAATTGCGCTACCGCAACGACCAAAGCGATGACCTGTTTGCCGAAGAAGGCAACGAAACGGACATCATAGACGGGGAAGGCTTCATCGCCCCGCAGTTTTTCAACATCGGCGACGCCAACCTGATTTTCGTGGACATCTTTGCGGGCAACCTCGCTATGACCGTCCCGTTCCCTTACATGGTGCGGGGCGAAGAGAACAACGAAAACCCGATTTGGGGTGGCGTGTTGGGCGCATTGGAAGGGAAGGTTGCCGTCCGCTTCAATGACCTCGCCGACCTTTCGCCTGTTACCCTCACGCGGGGCGTCTTCGCCGTCACGCAGCGGATTGATTTAGGCAGCCTTTACCGTTTGCGCCTCACCCACCAAGCGGAAGGAATGGCGGAAAGCACAGAATTTCGCAACGGCGCTTTTGACTTCACTTGCGTCATCCTTCACGCCCGCCCGTCCGTCGTCACCTTGCAAAAGACGCTGCCTGCGGGCATCCACCTGTTCGCCGTCCCCCTCTTTCCCGTCGCAAGCGACGAAGCGCAGGCATTGGGCATCCCACCTGACCGATTGCTGCTGGCTCGCTGGAACCCGATGCGCCCCGGCGACTTCAAATACGAACTCTACCCGCGCATCACGACACCGATGATGCCCGGCGTCGGCTACTGGCTCAAAGTGACGCAAGATGTGACTTTGCAGGTGCAAGGGACACCGCTGTTGGAAGGCGAACTTTATCAGGTGCCCTTGATGGGTGGCTGGAATCAAGTCGGCAACCCGTATGCCCGCGATTTGCCCGTTAGCGAAATCGGGGCATCTTTGGGAACGGAGGGCGTTGTTGACCTTGCGACCGCTGGGCAGCGGCAATGGCTGGACGCAACGGTTTGGGTTTGGGACGCTCAACAGCGCCGCTATCAAATCGCCCAAACGGTTCAGCAATGGCAAGGCTTTTGGATTCGCGCCTTGCGCCCGGGCGTTCGGCTCGTCTTCGGCAGCGCCCGAAAACGAATGGGCAAGTCGGCAAATGGGCAAGTCGGCAGGGGGCAAATCCCTCGCGTTCTCATGCCGTCCCTCGCCACGCGCCCCTCGCCCCTTTGGGGCGTTCAATTGTCGGTGACGGCAGAAGGGATGGCGGACACGGAAAATCGCTTCGGCGTTTCCCCGTCCGATGCGGCGCCAACGCGCATCGGGAAACCGCCTCCCGTCCCTGAGACGATTTGGGCGGCGTTCCTCGGTGACGATGGCGAACAACTGGCGCACGATTTTCGCCCCGACCGACCCGCACAACGATGGCGTTTCGTCGTCGTCAACGGGACGGACAACCCTTTGCCCCTCACCCTGTCATGGGACGGTTTGGCGTCTGTGCCCCGTCCCGTCCGCCTTTGGGCGACCGACATGACGACAGGCGAAACTTTTTCCCTTCGCCAACGCAGCCGCTACACCTTCACGGCGCAGCCAAAGGAAAAGCGCCAATTCGTCGTGAGTGCCTTGATCGCTCAAGGAGAACCGATGGTGCGCATCCTTTCGGTGCAACCCCTCAAAGGGCGCGGGGTGATGGTGCAAGCGTTAGTGACAGCGCCCATGTCTTTGCAGGTGGAAATCCGCACCTTGACGGGACGATTGATTCGCCGATTTGCCGTGAACGCATCGGGGCGCTTCTCTTTCGTCTGGGATGGGCGCGACGAAAATGGCAGGTTCGTGCCGACGGGTCCTTACTTGCTCGCCCTCATCGCCCACGGTGACGACGGACGCACCCAACACGCCGTTCGGGCGGTGATGCTCCGATGAAACGCTTGCCTCTTGCCCCCTCACCGATCTGGCGATGCATTTCTCCGCTCACTCGTTCGTTTGCCCAACTGCTTCCTTACCTGCGACCGTTTTCACCAATTGCCAGTCGCTATTCGTCAGTCGCTGCCGTTTTCTGCGTCCTTTCCTGCCTCGTGGGCTGTAGCGGGTTGAAATTGCCGCCAGGTCCTGTGGTGCCGAAGGTGCCCGTCAGTGGACGGGTGTTGGAGAGTGGTTTGTTGGAAGACAAGCCCGTTTCGGGCGCCCGCGTGGTCATCAACGGGAGTGCGCCCGTGCAGACGGATGCGGATGGGCGTTTCCTCGCCGATGTGCCTGTGCCGACGACGGGAGCGGCTTCGGTGCGGGTGACAATCACGGTCGCCAAACACGGCTATGTCACCCACATCAGCGAAGTGCAAATCAACCCGTCAGGGAGCGATGTGGGCAACATCTACTTGACACCCGTCACGACGGAAAGCAGTAGCCTCAGCGGGCGTGTCGTAGAAAAAGGGTCGGGACGCGCCATCCCCGCCGCCGAAGTGCAATTGCTGGTTCAGGGCGGGACGAGCCTGCGAACGATCACGGCGCTGGATGGCAGTTTCCTGCTCAGCGGCATCACGCCACCTGAAGGCACTTTTGGCTTGCGGGCGCGCCATCCCGATTACCTCGCCGTCCTCAACCTGCAGACGGGTGAATTGGCGCTGACGGTGAATTTGCGGTCGGGTGATGAGCGGGTGAACAGTGTCGTCGTGGAATTGTTTCCGTTGGGCACGCCGACCCGCTTGAGCGGGAGCGTCTTCAAAAGTGAGACGCTGGAACCCGTCGCCAATGCGACAGTGCGGGTCGGCGACAAGCAAGGGACGACGGATGGGAACGGCAATTTCGTCATCGCCGATGCCCCGACGGGTTTGCAAGTGCCCGTGCAAGTGCAACCGCCTGACACGACCTTACAACCGCTGACGGAAAACCTGACCATCAACGGCGAGCCGTTGCTGCTCTTTTTGGGGACGGCAGGAAGCCAGTTGCCTCCTTTCCCTTTCACGGTCGCGGGCAAAGTGACTTTGGAAGGCGAGACCAATCACAGTGGCGTTCGGGTGGAAGCAATTCGGGACGGTTCGGTCGTGGACGCTGCCATCACCGATGTGGACGGGCGCTATCAGATGTGGCTTCCGCCAGGCACTTACACCCTGCGGGCGAACCGAGACGGCTTTCAGACGGTCACGCAAACGGTGCGGTTGGTGGCGGGCATGGCGGTGCGGGATGTGAATTTCACCTTGCCCCGCCAATAGGCGAGGGCTCATCTTGCGATACAATTTTCACGGCAAGGAGGTTAACCGACGATGCGCTTCCCTTCGGGGCTACTTGCCTTGCTTTCGGTCGCCGTGATGCTAACAGGTTGCGCGGGCGGAGGGGGCGGAGGTGGGGGCATTGTCAGTGCCCAAGCGGTCATTAGTGGTTCAGTGCTGGACGCCAACGGTAACCCCGTCGGGGGGGCGGAAGTCAGCACCTTCGTGAACAACCAAATCGTCAGCACGACCAGCGGGGCGAACGGGAGTTTCGTTTTGCGTTTCTCTTTGGCGAGCCAGACTTTCGTGACTGTGACCGCCCGACTGGGGAATCAATCCACCTCCGCTGTCGTCGCTGTCGAACCAGGGAAGGAAGCGACGGTCACCTTGCGATTCACTTCCTCTGGTGCTGGTGGGGGAATTGGTGCAGAAACCCCACCGCCGCCGCCTTTCTGATGCCCAAAGGGGCGAAAAGAGATGCGTCGCTTTTTCGTCTGGGTCGGCGCCTTTGTCGCTTTGGCAATTGTCATCGGGATTTGGGGGCTAAGAACTCGTCGCCCTCTTTCTCCGCCGCCCAAACCGTCGGAGGCGAAAGTTAGCCCGCCTTCGCCGAAAGCCGCCTTCACCATTGAAGGTGTGGAAGGCTTGACACTCCATCAGGACGGTCGGAAGGTCTGGGAACTTTTCGCCGACACCATCACCCTTGACAAAGCCCAAACGCAGGCGGTGGCTCAAGGAATCCGAAAGGCGATTTACTACGACGCGCAAGGGCGTCCCCTCTTTTGGCTCTCCGCCCAAACCCTTCGCTACGACGCCAACGCTGGCACCGTCACGGTGGAAGGCAACTTGACCGTTCATGCCCAACTCGCTCAACGGGACGGGGGACAAGGGGCGGGGGATGGGGAATGGGTGGCGACGGCGGAGCGGGCGATTTGGTGGGAGCGGGAGCAAGTCTTGGAAGCCTTCAGCGTTCAGGGGCAATCCGCTGACACCCGTTGCTTCGTTCAAAGGGTTCGTTATGTGCCCAGCCAAACGATGATGGAAGGCAGCGGCGGGGTTGTCCTTTTGCGCCCCAACTTGCAACTGACCTGTCCATCGGTGCGGGCAAATTTGTCCCAACGCTTTTATCAAGCCCAACCGCCCGTGCAAGTAGCGTTATGGGTCGGCACACAAAATCCCTTGCCCTTCACCTTGACCGCCCAACAACCTCCCGCAACCAGCCCCCAATCCCCAGCCCCCAGTCCCCAAGAAAAAGCGAAGCCCGAAGGGAAATCTAAACCCCGACGCATTCACCTGAAGACGAACCATCCCGTCACCATCCTCAAGGGCGACGAACTGTCGGCTCAGGAAGTCATCATCACCGAAGAAGGTGAGGACTACATCGTCACCGCAAAGCAAGCCCTTTACAACCTTCAGACAGAGCAAGTGCAAGTGGACGGGAGCGTCCGCTTTGAAGACCCCGAAACCATCGCCACCGCCCCCAAAGCCCAAATTGATGCCCGCCGCCGCATCGCCACCTTTTTCGGTCCCGTGGAAGTCACCATCAAACCGAAAACGGAGCAGAGCGAAGGGCAAGAGGCGGGAGGCGAAAAAAAGAAGGGCAACGAGGGCGCACCGAAATCGTCGCCCAACCAGTCCCCAACCCCTGACCCTCAGTCCACCAAAGGAAAGGGGCAAGGGGCGGGAAACCAGCAATCTGCTGAACAGCCAACACCTAAACCCGCCGAAAAATCCGCCGAACAGCAAGCACCTAAGCCCACCGAAAAATCCGCCGAGCAACCTGCCCCGCAAAAGCGGGAGAGTTTTCGGGAACGGGTTCGGCGACGGGGCGGGAAGTTGATTTGCGAGCGGGCGGAATACGATTACCGCGAGCGTCGGGTCGTCGCCACAGGCAATGTCCAGTTTGAGCAACCAGGGCGCTACAAAGGGCGCGCCGATAAACTCACCTACTTGACGCGGGACGAAGTGTTGATTTTGGAGGGCAACATCGTCGTGGACGATGTGCGCAAAGGGCATCGGGTTCAATGCCCCCGCGCCGTCATCAACTTGAAGACCGATGACGCCCACTTTGACCCGCCCGTTTCTGCCGAACTGATTGTCACCGAAGAGGAAGAGACGCCGAAGAAGGAAGAAGCGCCAAAGAAGGAAGCCCCAAAGGAAACGCCGAAAGAGGAAAAGCCCAAAGAAGAAGCGCCGAAAAAGGAAGCCCCCAAACCGACGGAAGAACCGAAAGGCAACGGCTCAGGGCGATGAGGCAATCAAAGGCGGGTTCGCTAACGGGAGAAAAAGACGGAACTGGCTTCCTTGCCCGACAGAACTGGTCACTTCCACCCGACCGCCATGCGCTTCCACGACCTGACGGACAAATGCCAATCCAATCCCCGCCCCTTCCCCGACGGCATTGGATGCCCGATAGGAGTGCTGAAAAATCAAGGGCAACTCCGCTGGCGGGATGCCGATGCCCGTGTCTTCCACTTCCACGACGGCTTCCTGCCCTTCACTTTTCACCCGCACCCAAACCCTTCCGCCTTCTCGGTTGTATTTGACGGCGTTGCTGATCAAGTTAGCGATGGCGCGCTCTATCAAGTCACGGTCACCATGAACCCAGACAGGTTGGGTGGGCACTTCCACGGAAAGGGTTAGTCCTCGTCCCGCACATTCGCCCTCATAAGCCCCTGCGACGGAATGAAGAGCCTCCCGCAGGTCAAAACGGATAGGGCGAAGGGTCATGCCCCGCTGATCAACCATCACCTGCACCATTTGCTGAACCATGCCCAACACGCGGTCGGATTGCTCGGCAATCACTTGAAAGGCTCGTTGGCTCGTCGGCGGGATTTCTCCCAAAAGCCCTTTTAGCCCCGAAAGGGCAAAGCCTCGGATAGCCGTCAGGGGTGATTTGATGTCATGGGCAAGGACTGCCAACATCTCTTGACGCTCCCTTTCTCGTCGGCGCACCTCCGTGATGTCTGAAAGGGTCGCCACCGCCCCGATGAATTGACGCTGCTCATTGAAGACAGGCATCAAAGTTGCCCGAAGGACTTTTCCTTCGGGAAGCGACCACTCCCGCGTTAAGGCAGGATGGGGCGGGCGAGTGACCAACTTCAATTCCCTGCCCAAGACGACGGCTAAGGGCGAAGGGACTTCCGTGACCTTTTGTCCGATCACTTCCGAAGGGCGACAGCCCAAAAAGGAAGCGGCGACATCGTTCAGGTAAGAAATCGTCCCATCGGGCAAAAGGACGAGGATGCCGTCCAACATGCTGGCGAGGACCAAACGGAAACGGCTTTGCTCCCACTGAAGGGCACGCAATTGTTCCTGGGCGGATTGGGCTTGTTGGCGCAGTTGCTCTAACTCCCGCATCAGTTGGGAGCGGGCGGATTGGTAAAGGGCGATAAACGACTCCACCAACCCTTGCATTTCAGGTCGGGGGCGATAAGAGTAAACCGCTTCATCTCCTTCCCCACTGCGATGGAGCAGCCCCACCTGCACCAACGACTCCGCCGCACCCCGCAACTCCCCTTCAGGGCGCCCCAACCAAACGGACAACCCCCGAAGGGTGTCCATCCCTCGGTTGGTCGCCAAAAAGACAAGGAGTTCCTGCTTGGTCGGTGTGTCTAAGACCTGCTGCACGAAGGCTTTGAGGTCGGCAGGGAGCGAAGTTGCCACGACACCTTTTTCCCCCAAAGCCGATGACCTCCCTTTACTCCGCCGTCACCTTAACCTGAAAGCGTTCCCGACGGCGCCGCCCCCGCTGGCGCTTGATGAGTTCGTAATCCAAACCCGCCGCTTCTATCGCTGCCTGCCAACTGCCAAAGTAGTAAGGCGATTGGGCGATGGCTAAGAGGTTGGGGTAATTTCGCTGCATCGCCGTCACACTCAAGTCCTTCCCTTCGGCATAAAGGCGTTGAATTTCCCGAAGGATGCTTTCCTTCGTCCACTTGCGACGGCTAACGATCGCCTCATAGTTCAGCCCTGCCGCCTCTATTGCCGCCTTCCAACTGCCGAAACGGTGGCGGGCTTTGCGAAAGAGCGTCAAGTGATGACGCCATGCCCCACTCAATTCGTCTATCCGTCCCTCCCGATAGAGCCGTCGGATTTCCTCTATGATGTATCGCTTGTCCGCTTCCACCCATTCTTGATGCTGCCGACGCAAGTAGGCTTCGTAATCAATCCCTGCCGCTTTGACCGCCTTCGCCCAAGTCCCAAACCGCTTCCTCGCCGCCACCAAAAGGGTCTGATGATGTTTGGCGACCGCTGAAGGGCGCAAATCTGCCCCTTGCCGATAAAGGGCTCGGATTTCCGCCAAAACTTCCTCAGGTGTCCATCGTTTAATCCGCACCACCTTGTCATAGTCAAAGCCCGCCGCCTCTATCGCTGCCTTCCAACTGCCAAAGTATCGCCGAGAACATGCCGTCGCCACCAACGACGGGAAAACCCGACGCACCGACGCCATGTTCAGCGGAATCCCCTGAGCATGTAGTCGCCGAATTTCCTGCACGATGCGTTCCCGCGACCAGCGTTGCCGTTTCGCCATCCGTCTCATGACACCCCCCACAAGTTTTCGTCGTTTTTCATCCCGCCGAAAATTATAACCGTCTTCCGTCGCTTATTCGCAAAGCCCGCTGTCTCTCATCCGACACCACCGACCGCTATCTCCTTCAAGACCAACGGACGCATCCGTTCGCTGAGGGGACGCAAAGAACCTTGACACCCATCCCGCACCCAAACCAACTCGGCAGCGACGCTAACAGCGATTTCCCAGACGCTTTCACCGCCGATGTCAATCCCCAACGGGGCGTGAATTTTCGCCAACTGCTCCGCCGTCGCAATGCCCAATTCCTGCAACTCGTCATAGATGAGTTTGATCTTTCGCCGACTTCCAATCATCCCGATGTAGGCAACTTCGTCCACGAACTTCACGACTTCCCGCAACACATGGGCATCGTGCCGATGACCCCGTGTGACGATGACGATGTAAGTGTCGCTGTCCATCGGATGGGACGCAACCGTTTGGGCGATGTCGCCGACAAGGATGTGGTCAGCATCGGGCAATCGCTCTCGGTTGGCAAAACTGGGGCGATCATCCACCACCGTCACCTCAAACTCCAACAACGCCCCCAGATGCGCCAATGCCGCTCCGATGTGCCCTGCGCCAGCGATGATTAAATGCGGGCGGGGTAACAACGGTTCGGCAAAAATTTCCGCCTCTACCCCTTGCAAGGGGATTTTTGTGATTGCCTCATCCCGTCGCTCTACGACCCGCTGCGCCAGTTGGAAGGCTTCTTCAGGCAAATCTGGTGCATCATCGGGGGAACGATTAACAACCCGATAGCGCCAAGCACTTCGCTCGTTTTCAGGACAACGGGCAATGCGCTCCATTTCCACAAGCCAACGATTGCCGACCAAATTTTTGTCGGATGCATCAATGACGGTCAGCAAAGCGCCCTTTCGTCGCTCCCTCAAAAACTCAGCGACCGACCGCCAGAGTTGAGCGTGCTCGTCGGGTTTGCCATCCAAAAAGACCCGCGCCGTCCCGCCACAAATCAACCCATCGTCCCAACCGAAGTCGCTATCCAGATGCAAAGTCAAGAGCGTTCGGGTGCGTTGCCGCAAGCAATCTAATGCCACCCGTCGCGATTCGGCTTCCAGACAACCGCCGCCCAGCGTCCCTGACGAGCGCCCATCGGCAAGGAAGATGGCTTTCGCCCCAGGTTTTTGGGGCGTAGAGCCCCGCGTCTCCACGACTTCCCCGAAAGCAAATGTTTCTCCACGCTCAAGGGCTTCCACGAGTTGATAGAACACTTGCCTCATTGCCCATCACCTACCACCCACAAGTTTGGCACAAGGCACACAAATGTTTTTCCCGACTCCTCGGCGACACTCACTTCTTCGCACCGATGGGGAGAAACCTCTGCTGTGGCTTGATAGGGCATGGGCAAGTTTTGGGGGTCAACGGTGAAGGCGCATGAGGAACAAAAACGGGGCAGTCAAGGTTGAGCCTAATTGCTCAACGCCTTGAAGCGCCGCTTCGGAGCAAAAGGAAAGTGCCGGGGGCGGGACTTGAACCCGCACGGGCTAAAAGCCCACCAGATTTTAAGTCTGGCGCGTCTGCCTCTTCCGCCACCCCGGCAGTCATTAGGCAATTATAGCGCTTGAAGGCTGGACGAAAAATTTGACCAGCAATTCGTCAGTCGCTATTCACTGCCGTTTCTCTCTACGGCTGCTTTCCTTTCGTGGCTGATAGCCAATCCGACATGCCGCCGTCTCCCTGCTTGCCACTCGCCACTGGCTACTCGCCACTCGCTACTTTCTACTCTCCATCGTCAGCAACTCTAACCTGCCATCTTCCCAACCTACCACCAAACCACGACGCTCCCCGTCAACCAACATCGCAAACGCCTTCGGTTCATCCTTGCCCAACAAAACATCCCGCCATCTCAATTCTCCCGCCTTCGTCACTCCTGCACGGTAAAGCCTCCAACGACGCCACCTGCCATCGTAACCAATCACCTCATCACACCCGTCTCCGTCTATGTCGCCCGCAAACTTACGGTGAAAGGGCGCTTCCTGAATTCGCCAGTTGGAAGGAGAAAGGGCTTTTTCGCCTTTCGGAAGCAAACAAAAGACGCTGAACCAAACATCTTCCCGAAACCGCCATATCAACTTCCAACCTATACAACCTTCAAGCCAAATGCGAGGTGGAAAAAGCAAGACAGGGCGAGGTTGGGGGATGCAAAGTGCTAAATGGTCACCGAACTTTACCTGATCCCAATACTCCCA
>Ga0079995_1057864_pt1 | contig 29253 bp, 28 predicted proteins | sample FaiFalFF_MnMetaG_2_FD_69198 | JGI IMG/M metagenome (GOLD analysis project Ga0079995, IMG submission 69198) | Freshwater microbial communities from Yellowstone National Park, Wyoming, USA - Fairy Falls C (FF_Mn_C) (SPADES assembly) (version 4) | ecosystem: Environmental > Aquatic > Freshwater >...
CAGCTCCCGCTTCTACTCTCGATCCACTTTGGCTGTGGACTCGGAGAGCAGCTCAACAATCAAGTCTGGATATTTCCCCCCTTCTTCCCACACCACCCAAGAAGGGCGGGGGCGGTTTTCTACCCCTTTGACCAAAAACAGATCTGGGCCGTGGAAGTCTTTGGTTTTGAGTTGGTCGCGGCTGTAGTAAACGGTAAGGTTCCAAGACAGGAAGTAGTCGTTGCGATCCTGCCAGATGCGGGTGAGGCAGCTCACCAGAATTAGAAGCTGCAAGGCGTGGAGAGAGTGTTCCATTTCGGGCTCATCGCTGAGCAGCCCCTGGGCCGAAGGCATGAGCTCTGCCAGTTGCTCGCGGGTGAGGGGAGTGATTTCCTGCAGCTAGCATCTTTGCGTTGGGGGCAAGCAAGTGAATTAGCCATCGGCAGGGATCCCCATCTATGTCCCACTGCTCTGCTCCAGCTTGGCCACACGAGCTTCCAGCTTGCGCAAGGTACGTAGCAGCTCAGGCAAGTGCCGCTGGACGGCCATGCTCTTGCGCCATTCGGCAATAGGCTGATGGGGGTAGCCGGCCACGGTTTGACCAGCGGGGACGTCGCTGGTTACTCCTGTCTGGGCAGCCACGCGTACGCCATCGCCAATATGCAGGTGCCCGGCCAGGCCGCATTGCCCAGCCAAGATGACGTGGTGGCCCAATTGGGTGCTGCCGGCAATGCCCACCTGAGCCACGATCAGGCAGTGGGATCCCGTCTTCACGCCGTGGCCAATTTGCACCAGATTGTCGATCTTGGTGCCCCGGCCAATGCGGGTCTCGCCAACAGCGGCCCGGTCGATGGTGGTGTTGCTGCCCACCTCTACGCCGTCTTCCAGCACCACCCGGCCTGCCTGCAGCATGCGCCGCCAGGAGCCGTCGGGAAGAGGAATGTGGCCAAAGCCGTCGTCGCCGATGACAGCACCGCTGTGGATTAGGCAATCATCCCCAATCTCCGTGCGCTCGTGAATAACGCAGTTGGCGAAAAGCTGACAGCGGGATCCAATCCGCACGTGGGGGTAGATGGTTACGTTGGGGTGGATTTGGGTGTGGTCGCCAATTTTCACTCCCTCCATCACCACTACATGCGGCCCGATGGCCACACCTTCTCCCAACTCAACGCTGGGATCGATCACGGCGGTGGGATGGATCCCGAGGGGCAGGCGGTAGGGTTGGTAAAACAGCTCGATGGCCTGGGCAAAGAGCAAACGGGGATCCTTCCCTCGCAGGCAGGCAATGGGGCGAGGCAGAACCAGCGATTCCTCCACAATGACGGCGCTGGCTTGGGTCTGCTCCAGCAAGGGTAGGTAGCGGGCTTCACTGAGAAAACTCAGCTCTCCTGGGCGCGCCTCTGCTAGGCTAGCCACGCCGTGAATTTCTAGGGTGGGATCTCCCTCGTAGGGGCATCCCAATTTTTGGGCGATCTCCTGTAGCTGCATTGGGCTTGAGATCCTCTACGATTGCAGCAGCCGCACATCCATCACGGTTCCACGCAAGTTGTAGCTAAAGGTCTCGAGCTCCAGGGGAACGCCGACTTTGACGCGGTTGTTGCCTAGGACAATGCCATTTTCTGTCCGCTGGCCCCGTCCCCGTAAAGTAAACACCAGATCAAAGCGGTAGGGCTCTGGGTCAGGCAAGTTCTCAACCCGTCCATCGGGAAAAACCACCGGCACAGTGCGGCTGACGTTTTCCACCCGCACCACCTCCACCTGGCCGTAGGGTTGGTTGCGGATAATCAAGTCAGCCTTCTGACCTGCTTGAAAAGGTTCCAGGGATCGGCTGCTGACTCCCCGCACAATCATATCCACTTCCACCGGCAGCGTGGGGCCACCCCCCACCTGGACGACGCTGCCCACCTGCCGCCCGGGGAAAAACAGGACAGCCACAATCGCCGCTACTACAATGGCCAGCGCCCCCAGATCCAGAAGGCTGACCTTCCCCAGCAGACGCCCCCGTTCATCGACGAGCCGCATCGCCACCTCTTTTCCAACACCCTGCTTTATTGTAGGGTGCCCTACGACTAGGAAACACAGTCGTCGGCCAAGTGCAGCCACCCGCGCGCTCACCGCTAGGTAACCAGTGGCAGCAACTGGCAAAGGAGTGGAGCTGACGGGAGTCGAACCCGTGTCCGAGATGGGTACTGGGGGTTCACTCCTTCACAGGCTTAGCCTCTCTGACCCTCAAGGCAGGGATCGCCGTTTAGATCCCGGCGATGGGAGATCTCCGCCTAAGCTTAGGCTCTCCCTCGACGGAGCCGGAGAAGAGAGCTGCACCCGTTGGGGTTGTGACCCGCCCACTTAACGGGATCGTGGGAGGATCCTCGAGCTCAGACTTCTCTTACTGAGCCTTAGGCAGCCAGAGCAGCTGCTTTACGAGCAAAAGGTACGACGTTGTTCGCACCTACTTTGTTGAGCCTAGTGGTAACGGGATAAGCTCAAGCCCGACCTGCATCATGAACCCTTGTTCGCCACCCCGTCGAAACCGTTACAGCCCCGGGGTTAGCTTACATCCAGACTAGCAAAACTCTCGGGGATCCGGCTAGAGTCTTTGCGAATGTGACAAAAGTTCTGCTATCATAACGAAAGTGTAAACTCGGGTCGGTAGCTCAGCGGTAGAGCACTCGGCTTTTAACCGATTGGCCCAGGGTTCGAATCCCTGCCGACCCAGCTTTCAATGCCCTCTCTCCCCTGCCCCAGCCTAAGCTAGGATTCCAGGAGGCAGGTGGGAGAGGCGAGGTGGCCGTTCTTTCGTGGCAAGACCTAGGCAAAGAGGGGGAGGTCAAGCTATTACTGGCGCCGTGCGTGGAGGAGGCGCTAGCGAGCCTGGCGGAGGAGGCTGAAACTCGAGAGACGGTCTTTGTCTCCAAGCTTTGGCACCGAATTCCTGCCCAGGATGCCATCCTCGATGAGTGTCTGCAAGTGCTGGCGAGGGTAGCCCTATCCCTCTGGCCTTATTGGTATGGGGAAAAGTTTGAGCCGGGCACAACGGCAGAGGTTCAAGCTCACAATCGTCTCCGCGCCCAAGAGCTACCAGCAAAACAGGATCCCACCATTGCCAACGCCTGGCTCAAGGCGGCCATGCACCTGTGCCAACAGCAACGCCTGCCTCTGCTGCCAGGGATCCAGCGGGCGATCCAGGTGCAGCAACTGGCCAAGGCCATTGCCCCTCGCGAGCTGACCTTGGCTTTGGCAACCGACGAGACAGAGCCGGCGCCCAGCTACTTACTCGGCTTGGCCAAGGCAGCTATCTGGTTGGCCGACCACAGTCAGGCACGGCTGGTGCTGGTGGTGCCGAGCGCTTTGACTGATCACCCCGAATTGGCCTCCGTGAGCTACGGTGCCATTCGACTGCAGCTTCCTGAGAGGCTAAAGGAGTTCGACAGCTCGGTGCAGGTGGTGGTGGGTTACAAGGGATCCCCTCACCCCTTCAGTCCCGCCGAGAGAAAGCTGGCCGACCGGGTGGCAGCAGATGCGCAGTTAAAGAATTTGCTGGAATTCAACCAAACTGTACAGAGTGTTAACGGACGCGCTTTCCGAGCGGATCTGCTTTGGCGGGAGGGTAAGGTGGTGGTGGAAGTGGATGGGCCAGAGCACCGCGAGCCAAACCACTACTACCAGGATCGCCTGCGGGACTACGAGTTGCTCATCTCCGGCTACTTGGTGTTGCGGATTCCCAATGAGCTGGTGATGTCCGACTGCGAGCGGGCGGTGGAGATGATCCGCAAGGTGGTTCAATTGCAACAGAGCCGGCTTTGAGGCAGGGCTGGAGGTTGGGGAAATGAGCGATTTGTTGCCCAAAAGCGAAATTTTGCTCTGGAAGCTCCTGCTAACAGGGGAAGAACCGACCAAGTAGCAAGTGAAGCCAAAGCATAGGGCCAAAGAGCTCAAGCTGTTGGAGGAAAAGGGCCTCATTGAATGCAAGACTGTAGTCGAAAAGGGAAGGAGGATAACCCGGCTTGTGCTGACTGACAAGGCCTGGGACTGGGCTTCTACCACACCTCCAACAGCCATCGCCCGCTCCAAGTCGCCAGAGGCAGCAGCCGTTTTGCAAAAGGCGTTGGCAACCCTAGTGGATTACGCACAGCGGGAGAACGTTCCCTTGGCGCGGATTCTAGGCCTACGGCCCGCTGACGCGAACAGACCCTCTCTCGGTGGAGCAGCCCCTGTTCCTACTGGGCAAACGCAGCCCTGGGAAGTTAGCGAAGGGGAGGTTGATCCTAACTTCCTCGAGAAGGTCTTTCGCACCTGCGAGGAGATGGGAGGGCGCTACTACCTAGTCTACTTATCCGACTTGCGCAAAAGATTTCCCGATGTTCCCTCCTGGCTATTGGATCAGGCGCTCCTGACTTTGCACGACCAAGCCAAGATAGTGCTGATGGACCTGGACGATCCTCTGTCCATTACTCCTGAAATCGAAGCCGCCGCTATTGACCTGTACGGCTACAAAAAGCACGTTCTTCGTGTTAGGAACTAGCCATGACTTCCAAGGAAAGTACCTCTTTCTCAATCAACCAACAAAAAGCTCTAGAAGCCCTCAAGGAGGTTGATTTTGATTGGACAGTTCATCTTAGAAAAATCTGGCAACCTCCGGATTTTGACGTTCCTGAGCTTAACAAGGATGTCAGGGAGAAGCTATTCAGCCGGCTGGAGAAGTTAATCCAATCTCCCCAGATGGAGACACCCTCTGGAATCCCTGTGCTTGGCAATGGTGGCTCTGGCAAAACCCACCTTCTCAGGGTCTTAAGACAGCACTGCTTTGAAAAAGGGGTGGGATTTGTCCTAGTGGACATGACCGATGTGAAAGACTTTTGGGAAACCGTAATCCAGGGCTACCTCACCTCTCTGCTTCAGGAAGAGCCTGATGGCACTAGCCAGCTCCAAAAAATTCTCGATCTGGTCTTTCTGAGAGCTCTCTCTACTCCCAAGCAGGCGAAGGAGATCGCCAGTTTTTCCCACGAATCTTTGCTCGACGTCATTAGACAAACTCTGCAATGGCTATTCACTCAAGATCGCAAGCACACCATCAATTACCAAGATTGTGTACGAGCTGCCATTCTAGCTAATTCGAATGATTTTTCACTGGCGTCAATAGGTACTAGCTGGATACAGGGCCTAGGTGTGGAATCAGAGGTTGCCCGACAATTCGGTTTTACCAACGCCAGCTTAAATCCTAGTCAAGTTGTTGCAGGGCTTTCTTGGCTGATGAGCCTAAGGGGACCCACTGTAGTTGCTTTGGATCAGTTGGATCCCATTCTTGTGCAATCTCATACAAGTCCTAGTCCTTCGTCATCCTTGCAGGAGCTCTCGCCAGAGACAGAAAGAGAAGCTTCCCAAAACATCATTCATAACATCGCAGGTGGCCTCATTGGGCTACGGGACTGCCTCTCCCGATCCCTTGTCATCATCTCGTGCCTAAACCAGTCTTGGGAAATTCTAACGAAAACAGCTGTTAAAACCTTTAAAGGACGCTTTGAGCGGCCTTTAACTTTGACGACTCTTCCTTCGGCCAGTGTCGCTGAGGCAGTTGTTGTTCCTCGCCTGCAGGCTGCCTACCACAAGGTGGGCTTTATCCCTCCCTATCCTTCCTACCCGTTTAAGCCGGAGTTCTTCCAGCAGAGTATCTATCCTCGGCAGCTCCTCCAGAAATGTCATGAGCACAGGGAGCAATGCCTACGGGAAGGGAGAGTTACCGAGTTAGGTGTCCCAAGTTCTGCTCCTATCACTCCAAGTCCCCCTCCACTGAAGGAACTAGATCGAATCTTTGAGGAGGTCAAGCAAAAGGTTGATATTTCCCCGTATTTACAGGAAAACGAGAACGAGATATGGAAAGAGCCCCTAGCTTCTCTGTGCAACTTTCTCGTCTCGCAGGAAAAGTTGCCGGCTAGTATTGGCAGCCAAGTGGAAACTGACTTCCCTGGATCCAGAAGTTTCTCGCCTCTGCATTCTCGCTTGCGGCTAATCTTCTACGAGGCAAACGAGCGGGAAAGGCACCTTTGTTTTACAGCTATTCAATCAACTAATCCTAGATCTTTCCAAACTCGCTTAGTAGCTGCTAGAACGGCAGCCGGGATCGACGCGGCCCTGCGATTTCGCAAGTTGGTAGTGGTGCGCACTACCTCCCTACCAGGAGGCGAACGTACTCAGAAACTGTGGCAAAAGTTCCTTGAGGAGGGTGGGATCCACTGGCGGCCCAGTGAAAGGGAAATCAGGGTTCTGCTGGCCCTAGAGCAGCTCCAATCCAGACGCGATTTTAGAGATTGGCTGGCGGAGCGGCAACCTCTTACCCAACTGGCAAATGCTGAGCCGGATTCAGCGCTGGCCAAAATCCTTGCCTGGCTTAGGGAAGGGATCCCGGCTGACTGGGCTACGAGAGCTGAGCCTGAGGAAAAGGGAGTTTCCTCCCCTCCTAGGGCAGGCAACGGCAAAGCTCCTGAAGCCAAGCAAGACTTGCAGCCGCCGAGACCTTCGCCAGGTTTGTTTGTCGGACGACGCTGGATAGCCAACCGGGAGGGTGAGCCAGTTTTTCTGCCCATCGAGGAGCTGGTGCGGCACACTGTGATTTTGGCTGGCAGCGGCTCCGGGAAAACGGTGCTCTTGAGGCGAATGGTGGAAGAGGCAGCCTTGCAGGGGATCCCTTCCATCGTCATTGATGCAGCCAACGACTTGGCCCGGCTGGGGGATCCCTGGCCTGCCGCTCCCGAGGGCTGGACAGAGGAGGATCAAGCCAAGGCAGAGCGCTACTTTGCCCAAACCGAGGTGGTGGTTTGGACCCCTGGGCTGGCGGCGGGCAACCCCCTCACCCTCGCCCCCCTGCCGGACTTTGCTGCGCTGGCCGGTGATCCCGAAGAGCTGGATCAGGCCGTCGACATGGCCTGGGGCGCCCTCCAGGAGATCGTGGCTCCCGGCAAGACCGTCAGCGACGAGCTGAAGCGGGGGGTTCTCAAGGCAGCTTTGAAATACTTTGCCACCCACCAGCCGGGATCTCTAGCTGACTTTGCCGAGTTCCTTGCGGACCTGCCTCCGGAAGCAGGAGCTGGTATCAGCAAGGCGCCGCAACTGGCGCTGCAGATGGCCAATCTCCTCAAGGCTGCCATGGTTAACAACAAGTTGCTCCATCAACAGGGGATGGCGTTGGATCCGGCCATCTTGTTGGGGCTGGGCTCAGACTACGGCAAAACCCGGGTGTCGGTTGTCAACTTGGTGGGCCTTCCCACCCTGGGGGAACAGCAGCAATTTCTCAATCAACTGGCCATGGCGCTGTTTACCTGGATCAAGAAAAACCCCGCCCCGCCGGAAGCGCCAGTGCGCGGGCTGCTGGTCATCGACGAGGCCAAAGACTTTGTGCCCTCCCAGGGGACTACCCCCTGCAAGCAGAGCCTCCTGCGCCTGGCCGCCCAAGCGCGCAAATACGGCTTGGGTCTCATTTTTGCTACCCAAGCACCCAAGAGCATCGACCACAACATCATCGCCAACTGCTCCACCCAGTTTTTTGGCCGAGTCACGTCTCCGGCAGCCATTGAGGTAGTGCGGGAGCAAATTGCCCAGCGGGGAGGAAGCGGAGAAGATGTGGCTGTCTTAAAGGTGGGACAGTTTTATCTCTCCTCGCAGCAGCTTCACCCGCCCTGCAAAATCCAAACTCCCTGGTGCCTGTCTTTTCACGCCCCCACCCCTCTAAGCGAAGCTGAGGTGATCCAGCGCTCCCAGGCAGTTAAGCTCTAGGCCCTTATCTCAGCAGTTCTGCCGCTGTTGGCTGTCGCGGCAATCTTCCCATTGCTCGTCTATTCTCACTTGCTGCTGCCAATTCCTGAGGCTGCCTGGCAGTTGGGAGGCCTCTGGAGCTATGCTCCCTTAAGGCAACGTCGGGCAAGCTCGAGCAGGGATCCTCGGGAGCAGGGCAATGGGGCAGGGGCTAGGAAAAGCTCAGCAGCGGTGGTGGGTGTTGGGTCTAGTGGTGATTTGGGCTTGGCTGAGCTGGGGGAGGATGGCCTGGCCTGCTGCCTCCTGCCAGGATCCTCTCTTCCTCCGGCAAATCTTGGCCGCAATGGGCCGGCCTGAGGTGGTGGTGGAGGAAGTAGCTCTGTTTGATAGAGATCAGTGCCTTGTCCAGTTGGTGTTGGATCGCCGCGGGCTAAGGGGATCCCTGCCACCGGAGATCGGCCAGTTTCGCCGGCTGCGGGCTCTGTCCCTAAGCTACAACCAACTTTCCGGCCCTATCCCCGCCGAGCTGGGGCAGTTGAGGGAGTTGGAACAGCTTTTTCTCGACTACAACCAGTTCTCTGGCCCCATTCCGCCGGAGCTAGGACAACTGGGCAAGCTGCGGGGACTGTTTTTGGATCACAACCAGCTCTCTGGATCCATTCCTCCAGAGCTAGGTCGGCTCAGCCGCCTAGAAAACCTCTGCTTGCAAGATAACCAGCTCAGTGGCAGCATTCCTAGCCAACTCGGCCAGCTCAGCTCTCTTAAGGGTCTGTTTTTGGATCGCAACCAGCTTTCTGGGCCCATTCCGCCCCAACTGGGGCAACTGCGCAACCTGGAAAATCTGTACCTGTCGGACAATCGCCTCAGCGGACCCATACCCCCCGAGCTAGCCCAGCTTAAGCAATTGCGGGATCTGCGCCTGGCCCGTAACCAGCTTACAGGTGAGCTACCCGGCTTTTTGACAGAACTGCCGCGGCTAGAACGGCTCCACATTGGGGGCAACCCCGGCCTGTGCCTGCCAGCTGTCCTTTCTAGTTGGTTTGCTGCCCTCAGTGAAGGGGATCCCGCCCCCACCTTCCCCTGTCCCTAGGACAGGGATCTCCAGCTCTCGCCTTAACCTGCGATACTGGGATCAGGTGTCCACAGCCCACTACGGGAACGGTCAGCCATGTATACTCTGGAACTGCTCCTGAAAGGGAATCCTACCCCGATCGTCATCCACCAAAAAGAGGAGGAAGCGGCCAACCGCGCCTATCAAAGTGTGGTTGAGGCTCTTCGCAACGGATCCCCTCAGAGCCTAGAGCTGACCTGCGACCGCACGGGCAAGAAGGTGTTCTTGCTAACTGGCGAGCTGTGTGGCGTGCAAATGACCTCCAAGTCGGGCACCGCGCCCATGGGAGTCCGCCCTGGCTTCTTGGCCCAGTTGCAGGGCTAAGGCCAGCTCCTTAGGGGTTCATGAGTTCCCTAACTGGGAGAGAATCCCCGCTGGCTATCCGGGTAGAGGGCTTGACCTTTGCCTGGCCAGGAAGTCCGCCGGTCCTGCAGGAGTGCAGCTTTGCTGTTCCCAAGGGCCAGCTCTGGATGCTGCTGGGGCCCAATGGCAGCGGCAAATCGACCTTGCTGCAGCTCCTATCAGGAGTGCTCACCCATCCCCAGCCCCTGGCGGGGTTCTGGGAGGTGCGGGGGCGGCTAGGCTACGTGTTTCAGAACCCGGATCAGCAACTGTTTATGCCAACGGTGGGGGCCGATGTAGCTTTTGGTTTGGGGGCAGAGCCCCTCACCTTGGAAGAAATCCAGGAGCGGGTGGAGAGGGCCCTGGACCAGGTAGGCCTGCGCCACCTGATCCGCCGGCCTATCCACGGCCTTAGCGGTGGGCAGAAGCAACGAGTAGCAGTTGCCGGGGCGTTGGCCCAGCGCTGTGAAGTACTGCTGTTGGACGAGCCGACGGCCCTCTTGGATCCCGATAGCCAGAGGGATCTGCTGCGCTGCGTCCGCCAACTGGTGGATCAAGAGGGGATCACCGCTCTTTGGGTCACCCATCGGCTGGCAGAGCTGGAATGGGCAGACGGGGCGATCTTTCTGGCGCAAGGGCAGGTACGCCAACAGGGATCCCCGGAACAGGTGCGGCAGCAGATTAGCCAACTGTTTGGCGGCTTGAGGTGATCCCAAAGAGATGGCAAAAGGATGGCAACACCCTCCGGCGGGGGCTACATAGAATAGTAGGTAGTAGATTCACTGCGATTGGTTGGCCAACGGTATCATCTTCAACCTATCCGTGGACGATCTGCGTCAACCAACTCAGGGGTGAAGAGCCCTGCCGGTCGAAAGGAGCTTGAGAATATGGGACTGTCTGAAGTCATTGCCAAAGAGCTGGAGAACGCGCGCAAAGTCTGCTCTGAGTACGGCGAAGGGGATCCCCACTGCCGTGCAGCCTGGGATGCGGTAGAGGAGGTGCTGGCAGCCCGCAGCCACCAGCCAAAGGCCCCCACCAGCCTCGAGCAGCACTGTGCTGAAAACCCCGACGCCGTCGAGTGCCGCGTTTACGACACCTGATTTTTGGGTTAAAACGCAGCAGCCTGCCAGCTCCCTAGGGGCGGGCTCTGTTTTTCTCTCACGGAGAGAGCTTTTGAGCAGAATCAGCCCGCAGCCATTGCCTCATCCACAAGACAAAGGCTATTCCCAGCAGCACCGTTTGCGGGATCAGCGTCTGCCAAGTGGGATAGATCCCCAACCAGCGCAGCTTCGGGATCCCGGATAAGGGGGTCGTCGGAAGCCAGCCTGCAACTTGCAAAGCGTGGAGGCTGCTGCCCAGGAACTTAAAGCCCAAGTAAAAGATCAGCAGGCTTAAACCCCGGAAAAAAGCCCCCAAGGGCAGTTTCAGACCCAAGGGCAAAAGCAAAACTGCCACTCCTGCAAGCAGAAGAGCTCCCAAGCCAATTCCGAGCCAGAGATCCCGGGCCGGCAGGGAAGGCGCCAATCCCACATAGAACACCACCGTTTCCGCCCCTTCGCGAAACACGGCTGTAAAGGCCAGAAAAGCTAGGGAAAAAACCTGACCGCTGGCAAGGGCTACTTGAGCTTGTTCGTGGACGAAAGTTTGCCAGGCAGCGGTGGCCGACCGCCGGTGCAGCCAGAGGCTGATCGAAAACAGGAGAGCTGCTGCCACCAGCCCCGTGATCCCCTCCAGCACCTCCTGGCGGGTGTGGGTAAGTAGCTGCTGGAAAAACAGCTTGACCAAGAGGCCAAGCAGCACCGCTGCCAATAGACCCGCCGCTCCTCCTAGCCACACCCAGCGCTGCTGGGCCGACTGCCCGCTCTTCCCAAGAAGCGCCACCAGGGCCAGCAGCACCAAGAGAGCTTCCAGGCCCTCCCGCAGCAGGATCGAGGTAGCATCCAAGAACGTGTAGTCCGACATGCTCAGCCGGCAGGCGGCTTAAAGGCCTAGGCGTTGGCTGGAATAAACTTCAAAGCTGCCGAGTTGATGCAGTAGCGCAAGCCTGTTGGCGGGGGGCCATCCGGAAACACATGCCCCAGGTGACCGCCACAGTTGGAGCAGTGCACCTCGGTGCGGGGCACAAGCAGCTTCCAGTCGGTCTTGGTGCCAATCACCTCTGGAGCAATTGGCTGCCAAAAGCTGGGCCAGCCGGTGCCGCTGTCGTATTTGGCTTCTGAAGAGAACAGCGCCTGCCCACAGCCCGCGCAGACATAGATCCCTGGGGCTTTGTTGTTGTAGTAGGCATTGCGGAAGGGGGGTTCAGTCCCTTCTTGACGCAGCACGTAGTACTGTTCTTCAGTAAGCAGCTGGCGCCACTCGGCGTCGCTTTTGGTTACGGGGTAGCTTGGTTGAGCCATTGGTGGTTGCTCTCCTGTCGTCCTCAATTCTAACGCTTCTTCCTGCTCTGCCTCCGCTCTTCGGCACGTCGGGGGGAACCGGGGAGTTTCTAGGAGTTCTATCGGAAACTTCTATCCTCGGCTAGGGGCATACTCCCGCTACAATGGGCACAGGCAAAGACGGAGCTGCTTATGTTGCTAGTCGGCTCAGGTGCCAAGTTTGTGCAACAGCTCGAGCAGGCTGGGGCTTTGGCCATGTTTGTCACGCCGGAAGGGGGATCCGAAGGACACTACCTGCGGCGGCTGCGCGGGGCCGGCTATGAGGTGGTTACCCTCTCTAGCAAGGGAATTGGGGATCTAGCCAGCTATCTGACGCGCAGCCATGGGGTGCGGCCTGCCACCCTGGGCAAGTCGCAGCGGCGCACCTACTTCTACCCTTCGCTAATTGAGCAGTACCGGGCCACTTTGCCCCCCAAGGCCAAGGGATTGGTCTTTTGGTTTTACGAAGGGCATGTCCTCAGCCGGCAAGAACTCTCCTACTTGGTGAAGCTAAGCCAAGAAGACAAGGGCGTGAAATTTGTGGTGGAGCTGGCTCGAGAGCGGTCAATTCGCTGGCAACCTTTAGAGAGCGCCCTGCAGAGCGCCTGAGGATTGGCTTAGATTCTTTGCTACCATCTCAAGTAGGCGGCCTTGCTGGTGGCTAGTTGTACCTGTGACCTTGCCGAAAGCCTCGCTGCACCAGGGCACTTGGTTCAAGCTCATCTGTGGCGCAAGTTTCCACCACTTGCCCTCAATTCGGGAGTTAGCCTTTCTCTACACCCTAGCTGGGGCCGATTGCATCGACGTTGCCGCTGAGCCAGCTATTGTCCGAGCTGCCCAACAAGGGATCCAGCGAGCCCAAGCAGAAGACCCGCAAGCGGGATCCCCTTGGCTGATGGTTAGCCTTAACGACGGCGAGGATGTCCATTTCCGCAAGGCAGCCCTGACAGAGCCCACCTGCCCTGCCGAGTGTCCACAGCCTTGTGTGGCGGTCTGTCCGCCCCATGCCTTGGTGCCTCTAGGCCCCTCTGCCCGGGTTTACATCCAGGCGGAGCTGTGCTACGGCTGTGGCCGCTGCGAGCCCGTCTGTCCCTACCGGCGCATTGTTACCTCTGGCTATCAGGTGGCAGTAGCGGAGGTCTTGCCCTCTCTAGTGGAGCTGCGCGTTCAGGCAGTAGAAATCCACACCTGTATCGGCCGGCAGAAGCAGTTTGAGCAAGTGTGGAGAGCCCTGAAGCCATGGCTGGGACGGCTGCAGGCCGTCTCGATTAGCTTTAACGATGGTCCGGGCCTTGAGGCCTATTTGCGGGATTTGCTAACCCTGATGGATCCCGTGCCGGAGGTGTTGATCTGGCAGGTGGACGGCCGGCCCATGAGCGGAGATATTGGGGCTGGCACCAGCAAGGCCACCCTAAAGCTGGCCCGCAAGGTGCTGGACATGGGCCTACCTGGCTATGTGCAATTGGCAGGTGGAACCAATGCGCAAACAGTGTCGCTGTTGGATCCCTGCTGGCCAGTGGCGGGGATCGCCTTTGGCAGCTATGCCCGCCAGTTGGTGGCTGCCCATCTAGAGGAAGGATCTGGCCTGACCACAGCGATCCTGTTAGCCAAGCAGTTGGTGCAGCAGGTAAAGCAGCGGCCAGTTGCCCTCCGACCGAGCTGTTTTTCCAGTGCTTGACAGCGTCGCTTGACCATGAGTTTTCCAGCCCAGACCTTTAACAGGGAAAGGGAACCCACCTCCTTTCCCGGACAAGTCCTCTACAACGACGACTTAAACAAGCTCCTGGAGGTTCTGCCCCCAGCCATCCGGGAGCGGCTGCAGCAGCATCTTCACTTAAATCAGCTGATGGAGGTGGTGCTGGATCTGGGCCGCCGCCCAGAAGCCCGTTTCCCCGGCTTTGCGGAGTACCTCTCCGAGGAAGTAGTTAGCCGCGCCGACCTGGATTTGGTCATCAGCCAAGTGGGGGAGTTTAGCAGCGACAACCGGGCTGGCATTCCCTCAACCCTGCACCGGATTAGCGCCATCCGCAACCGCCAGGGCACGATCATCGGCCTCACCTGTCGGGTGGGCCGTTGCGTGGTCGGCGTCATCAACATGATCCGGGATCTGGTGGAGCAGGGCCGCTCAATGCTGTTGCTGGGCCGGCCAGGAGTAGGCAAAACCACTGCCCTACGGGAAATTGCCCGCGTTTTGGCAGACGAGCTGCACAAACGGGTCATCATCATCGACACCTCTAACGAGATTGCCGGGGATGGCGACGTGCCCCACCCAGGGATCGGTCGGGCTAGACGCATGCAGGTGGCCAGCCCAGAGCTGCAGCACAAGGTGATGATCGAGGCGGTGGAAAACCACATGCCGGAAGTGGTGATCATCGACGAGATTGGCACAGAGTTGGAAGCTTTAGCCTCCCGCACCATTGCCGAGCGAGGGGTGCAACTGGTGGCCACTGCCCATGGCAACCGCATCGAAAACCTGATTAAAAACCCCACCCTCTCGGATCTAATAGGCGGGATCCAATCCGTCACGCTGGGGGACGAGGAGGCACGGCGGCGGGGCTGTCAGAAGAGTGTCCTGGAGCGCAAGGCTCCCCCGACTTTTGAGATTGCGGTGGAGATGCTAGAGCGGCATCGCTGGGTCATCCACGAAGATGTGGCAGCCACAGTGGATTGCCTCCTACGTAACCGCGAGGCGTCAATCCAAATACGCAGCCTGGACGAACGCGGCCAAGTGGTGATTGTGCGCAGTACCACTGGCATGAACGGACGCTCAAGCCTCTCGCGACTCCAGTGGCCCCCTGCCGACACTGCCCTGTTTGCTGGGGGGGGCACCTGGGGATCCTCCGGCCGCCTGGAGCCTCTACCTTTGGAACCGGTTGCGACCCGTCTGCAGCAGCCTGGATTGTCCTTAGCGAGGGAGGAAGAACCTACCTCCTCCGCGGGGTCGCCAGCCAGCCCCCGGTCAGAGTCCAAAGCCGAGGAGGAAAAGGAAGCGGAGCTCCCGCAAGACCCAGAGGGGCCCTTGAGGATCTACCCCTATGGGGTTAGCCGTTTCCACCTAGAGCAGGTCATCCGGACCCTGCAGCTGCCGGCGCAGGTTACCAAAGACCTGGATGAGGCCGATATTGTCTTGGCTTTGCGATCCCAGGTGCGCAGCCGCTCCAAGATTCAGCAACTGGCCCACTCCCGCCAGATCCCCATTCATACCGTTAAGGCCAATACCCTGATTGCTCTGGCCGGCGCCCTGCGCCGCATCCTCAACATCGAGAGTGAGGAGGGGGCACAGTCAGACCTGGAGCTGTTTATTCAGGCTAGCACAGCAGAAGAGGCAGAAGCTCTGGAAGAAGCTCGCCTGGCGGTGGAGCAAATCGTCATCCCCAAGTCGCAGCCGGTGGAACTCCTACCCCGCTCTGCCCACATCCGCAAGCTGCAGCACCAGCTGGTGGAGTCCTATCACTTGCGCGCTCAGAGCTTTGGCGAAGAGCCCAACCGCCGCCTACGCATCTATCCCAACTAGGCTAGCCGGCAGCCGGCAATCATCCCCGCCAGCAGGATAAAGCCTTGCACCACGTTCTCGCCAAAGATAGCTGGGTAGAGGCTGGGGGAGGAATGGACCCGGTGAAGCTGCCAGGTTTGCCGAGCCCAGAGGCCGGCGGCAACTGCCAGGCTGAGGAAATAGATCGCGTGCAACTGTAGGCTAAGCCCTACCCCCAAGAGGGCAATGGTGGTGCCTAGGAAAAAGAGCCCCACCGCCCTTGGGGTTTGCCGGCCAAAGAAACGGGCGCTGGAGTGGATCCCAGCTCGCTCGTCGTCTTCGCGATCCGAGAGCGCATAAACCGTATCAAACCCAAGGGTCCACAGCACCGTGGCCAGCCACAGCCAGCCCAGCCCCTCCTCCCACAGGGGTAGTTGGGGATCCTGACCTCTCACCGCTGTCCAACTGATGAGCACGGCAAATCCCCAGGCCAACGCCAGGATCAGTTGGGGCACTGGAAAAACCCGCTTGGCCCCTGGGTAGAGCAAAATCACCGGCACCGCTGCCACGCAGAGGGCAAAGCTAACGGGGTTGAGCAACAGCGCCAGACCCCCTGCACAGGCCAAGCAGAGCAACGCCATTGCGATGCCGACGCCAACACTCAATTCGCGGCTGGCCAGGGGGCGGGTGCGGGTGCGCTCCACCAACGGATCCAAGTCCCGATCCCAGAGGTCGTTGATTACACAGCCTGCCCCGCTAGCGGCCAAACTGCCTAGAATGAGAATCCCGACCAACGGCCAAGGCGGCGCTCCGCGTCCGGCTAGGAAAGCTCCCCACAGAGCAGGGATCATCAAAATCAAGCGTCCTGCCGGCTTGTGCCAGCGCAGCAACCGTAAAATTGCTCCGCCCCTAGTCCAGAGTGCAGAAAGAGAAGCAAGCATGCCCGGCCGCGCCAGTGGCTTCGGCTCCGCCCCAATCTTAGATCATCCTGAACCAACCGATGTTGGAACTTTTGAGGTTCCACCGGCCGCCTTAGAGCCTTGAATCGCGGTTTGGGACCTTTCTCCCCTCTGTTGGCCAACCCTGAAGTTTGATATCCTAGCGGGCGGCTGCTTTTTCCCTGGGAGAGCAAGGCGGAGTTTGCTTTCCATGACCAGTCAACTTCCCCAAGCTAAGGAAGCTTCCCCCCTTCAGGAGACCCTGCTGGTGGTGGAGGATGAGGATGCGATCCGGGAAACCGTTGCCCTTGCTCTGGAAGAACAGGGGTACAGAGTCTTGCAAGCTGCCGACGGCCGGGAGGCACTAGAGCTGGTGCATACAGCCGAGCGGCTGGACTTGATGATCCTCGATCTGATGCTGCCCAGTTTGAATGGCTTGGATCTGTGCCGGCTGTTGCGTAGGGAGGGTAACACCCTTCCTATTTTGATGCTGACGGCCAAAAGCAGCGAGACTGACCGGGTGGTGGGCCTGGAGCTGGGGGCCGACGACTACCTAACTAAACCCTTTGGCATGCGGGAGCTGATTGCCCGCTGTCGCTCTGTGTTGCGCCGTCGGCAGCAGGCTTACACCAGCGAGGCCACAGTGCTCCGCTACGGAGATATTTGCCTGTTTACCCAGGAGTGCCGCGTGTTGGTGCGGGGGGTGGAGGTCAGTTTCTCGCCTAAAGAGTTCCGCCTGTTGGAGCTGTTCATGTCCCATCCCCGCCGCGTCTGGACGCGGGAACAGCTTCTGGAGCGGGTCTGGGGATCCGACTACATGGGCGACAGCAAAACCGTGGATGTCCACATCCGCTGGCTGCGAGAAAAGCTGGAGGTGGATCCCAGTAACCCCGAGTATTTGGTAACGGTGCGCGGCTTTGGCTATCGCTTTGGCTAGGTTTGGGAGCTTCTCTCGCGCCAGCGGCGGGCAAAGGAGAGGGCCTCGGCGCGGGTTTGGATCTGGCCCCAAGCTTGGGCCTCCTGGAGCTCTTGCAACAGCTGGCCTACCCAGGGGCCGGGTTGACCGCCTAGGGTGTGCAGTAGGTCGCGGCCATCCAGCAGGGGCACCAGATGAGCCAGGGGATCCTGGGGATCTTCGTAGCGGCTAAGCCAAAGCTGGATCGTCTCTGCCGAGCTGCCGGTGGCTGCAGCCAGCAGGGCTAGGCCGCCAAAGAGGGATCCCGCCTGCTGGTAGAGCCGCCACTGCTGGGGAGGGGTGGGAGAGCTGGCCAAAAGCTTCTGGAAGTGGGGCAGAAGCTGGTGCAGCCTTTGGACGGCCCGCATCTCGGCCCGGCTAAAGCGCAGCCGTTCCAGTTCGATTTCCACCGTCTCGGCAGGGGTGCCTGCCGGATCCCACAGCAGGGCTGCCAACACCGTCGCCAACAGGCTGCTGCGCCGATCCGCCAAAGGCTGGGCCAGCTCCGCCAGAGTGCGGGGGTACTGGGGTTGCCAGATCTCGGCCCATTGCCAGACGGCTTGGGCCTGGGCAAAGCCGGGGCTCTGGGGGGCTAGGCGGGGCAGCCAAGCCGCCAACAGACCTGCCGCCACGGCTGCTTGCAGGTGGGCCAGGCCCGGGATCCCCGTCTCCAACAGGGTCACCACCTCGGCCCGCACCCGTTCTGCTGCCACATTGGCCAAGAGGGGAGCCCGCTGGCGAATCGCCTCTGCCGTGGCCGGATCCAGCGCAAACCCCAGTTGGGCTGCCTGGCGATAGGCCCGCAACAGCCGCACCGGATCGGCGCTGAGGTTGTCGGGGTGAACCATGCGCAGACACCCCTGCTGAATGTCCGCCCGCCCCCCTGTGGGATCCAACAGTTGCCCCTCCCGCAGCTCCAGGGCCAGGGCATTGCAGGTGAAGTCCCGTTGCCGCAGATCCGCCTCTGGGGTGGGGCCCGCCTGCAGGGCTACGTCCACCGTCGCCGCTGTAGGAGAGGAAGCCCCTCCTTGGCCCAGCACGATGCGGGCAATCTGTCGCTCCGCATCTAGCACCACAAAGCCGGCCTTCAGCCGCCGCGCCACCCCTGCTGCCCACCCTACCGGATCCGCCGGACACATTAAATCCAAATCCACTGGCCCCTGGGAGTCTCCAGACTGGCCTCGCAGCCAAGCCAGGTAGGCATCCCGCAGGGATCCCCCCACCCAGTAGCTCCCCTGGGGCAGCCACTCTTTGGGAAAGGGCAGCCGTTGGTGGAAATAGGCCAGCAGCCACTCGGTCAGCAGGGCTTCGCTCATCGATTTTGCACAGGGGGAGACTTTGATTTAAAGGCTAGGATCCCCAGAGCACAAGTACTTGGCCAGGCCGTGCCTGCACCTAACCGCTGGGCAAAAACAGGTGCTAACTGTGGCCTGCCCCCCGCCTAGAGTCCTTTTGCCTAACGCTCCAGCAGCGAGCTGCCCACCGCAGCCGGCACAAAAGCAGGTGCTGAGGGAACCAGATGGGGCTGCACCAGAGCTGCCAGGCCAGCAATAAATAGCGGGTCGGCGTTCAAGGCGGGCACACGGCGAAAATCGCGGATCCCAGCCCGGTGGGCCAGCTCTCGATACTCGATGTCGATCTCTTGCAGGGTCTCGATGTGCTCTGAGACAAAGCTAATCGGCACCACCAGCAGTTGCTTGACTCCCCGCGCGCCTAGCTCTGGGATTACTCTCTCGGTGTAGGGCTGCAGCCAGCGCAGCGAGCCCACCCGGCTCTGGTAGGAGAGCGTGTAGCCATTTGGGCGTCCCACCTGGCGCCAGATGAGCTCGACGCAGGCCTCCATCTCTTGCTGGTAGGGATCCCCGGCCTGGGTGACGTAGCTTTCGGGAATGCCGTGAGCGCTAAAGAGCACATGCACTTCTAGAGGATCCTCGAAGGCGTCCAACTGCTCCCGGATGGCCCTAGCCATGGCCTGGACATACTGGGGCTGATCGTACCAGGAACAGATCTGGCGGCGCTCGATGCGGGCCAGCTCTGGGTCTTCGGCCCAGAGGCGATCCAGGAGCTTGAAGCTGGAGCCAGTTGTGCTGATGGAGTACTGCGGGTACAGCGGCAGCACCACCAGGCGGGTGATCCCGTCCGACTTGATCTGCTGCACCACAGACTCAATGAGCGGGTGCCAGTAGCGCATGGCGACATACACTGGCACGTCGTAGCCCGCCGCCACCAGTTGGGCCTGCAGCTTTCGGGCCTGTTCAGCGGTGATGCGCCGCAAAGGAGATCCCCCCCCGATGGCAGCGTAGTTGCGCCGGGATTTGGGCGCTCGCAGGATGGAGATGGCCCAGGCAAATGCCCCCTGCAAAAAGGGAAAGGGCAGCCGGATGAGCTCCGGATCGGCAAAGAGGTTGTAGAGAAAGGGCTGCACATCAGCCTGCGTTTCTGGCCCCCCCAAGTTCAGCAGGAGCACGCCGCATTTGGACATAACAAGATCAATGACCTTCCTTATCCACTGTAGAAGGTCTTAGCCCCTAGCGAGAAAGGAATTCTCAGCTCTCCGTGGGTCGGATCGTCTCCCCACCCTCTACTCCGCTGCTCTTGGGCTGGCGTTAGAACTCTTGGCCGCGGTAAACCCGCTGTAGGGCCGGCGTGACCGAATAGCTATCGACATCGGCCAGGCTCAACTTCAAGCGCAGCGTATTGAGCAGCCTCCAGTAGGGGGGCACAAAAGGGGTTAAGGACTCCGTCCCGCTGACGCGAACGGGAAAGGGTTGATGGGGGAGGGGGTGGGCAACCCTCTCCAGAGGGCAGCCACGGTAGCGGAGCAAGCTAGACCCGACCAGGGAAGCTGAGGATTCCCCTTGGCTGGGATCCACCGTCAGGCCGCGAAACTGGATCTTCCCTGGACGAGAGGCTTGTCGATAGCGCAGGTAGCGACCCCAGAGTTGTGCCAGCCACTCCGGCAAAGCCTCAGGCCGAACGTGGAAGCGCTCCGGCAACAGACGGTCGTTGAGAAAGCCGATGAGCCCAGACCAGGCCTTCCAGAGCAAGGCGGCGACGAGGCGAGTAGGGGGAGAGGATGAGATTTTCATAGATCTCTGCACAGCCGAGAGTTGGCGTCGATTATACCAGTCCAGAAAGGACTCCGTCCCGCTGCGCGAACGGCTGGAATGCTCGCCCCGAACGTCTTGCCGCAAAAAAAGGGAAGCTGGCTTTCGAGCCAGCCCGTGGAGCCCCCCAAACCTATCGACTACAATGGGCCCAAGGCTTGTCTGCCCTTTTCCTCTGGCAAGGGAGCGGCATTGCCCAAACAAGCAGACTCTAGCGACCACTGCAGTGAGCTGAGGGACTCAAGGACATGACCTGGCGCAGCAACATCACTCCCAGCGAAAGGCCTCCGGCCCGCTGGCGCGAACGGCTGTGGGGATCCCTTCCTTACCTTCTGCCTTTGGTATCGGCTTTGCCCTTGGGCTTTGTCCCCTCGGGGCTGTTTCAATCCCTGCCAGGACTGATCCCTATCTTTCTACCGCTACTGCATTTGTTGCCTCTGGTCACGGGCTGGCTGGGGATGGGGCTGTTCTTTGCCCTCCTCTTTTTCGTCATCCGCAACGGCCGCATCGCCCACTTTGTTCGCTTCAATACCATGCAGGCGCTGCTGCTCAACATTGCCCTGTTCTTGGTGCAAGTGCTGCTGCAGGTGTTGGGTAGGCTCCTTGGCAGCCTAGCGCTAGGGGCAGTGGGCAGCATTTTGGCCAACACTGCCCTTCTGGGGGTGATGGCTGTTACTCTCTACGCTTGGGCCCAGAACTTGCGTGGCCGCTACGCTGAGGTGCCAGTGCTCTCTGAGGCTGCCTATGCTTGGATTCGCTATTAATTCCTGGCCAAGAGGGAGGTGGGCCCAAGGCTGTCTGTCTGGCTAACGCCTGCTACAGAAGCCGGAAGCTGCCCTGCAGCCTGGAGCTATCGAAAACATCCGCCCGGTGCGCGAAAGGTGGGCTCTTGAAGATGGTGAAAGCGTTGCGCCAACCGGGGCTGTTGGTCGGGCTTGCGCTGCTGGCCGGAGTGTTGGCCCTGCTCTGGCCAATGCTGCAGCAAGGCTATCCCATGACTCACTCCACCCACTTCAACCTCAGTTGGGCCTTTCAGTATCAGCGCCAGTTTTTCGGCGGGCAGTTTTACCCCCGCTGGCTGGAGTATTCCAACTTCGGCTACGGCAACCCCACCTTTGCCTTCTATCCACCTCTATGTATGGTGGCTACTCTCCCCTTTCGCGCCCTGGGGCTGGACCTGCCTGGATCCCTGGTGGCCAGCATGGGTCTGGCGATGGCGGTCTTTGGGCTGGGGCTATACGTTCTGCTGCGGCAGGTGCTTCCTTGGGCTTTGGCGCTGGTCTTGGCCCTGCTGAGCATGGCCGGCCCCTATTGGTTGGTAGATATCTACCAACGGGGTGCAATTGGAGAAGTGTGGGCCATTGCCGTCTCCCCCTGGGTTTTCTGGGCCTCGCTACAGGTGATTTGCCGGCCTCAGTCCCTTTGGCCGATCGGGGCTTTGGCTCTGAGCTATGGCCTACTAGCGCTCTCCCACCTGCCCACTTTGCTGATTTTTACTCTGGTTTGGCTGCCTCTGCCGTGGGTGGTGGGGGGAAGGGATCCCTTCTGGCCCAGAGTGGGACGCTGCTACCTGGGATTTGGTCTGGGACTGGGGTGGGCGGCTTTTTATTTGCTGCCGGCTTTCTGGGATCAGCGCCATGTCCAGGTGGATTTTGTCAACTTTGCCGAGGAATACATGCCCCAGCATCGCTTAATGCTGAGCGGGCTAACTCAGCTTCAGCCGCGCTGGACAGAGCACTGGTTTGAGAGCAACCTGGTCGGGTACTGGGTCTGGATGGCAGCGGTTGTGGTGGGCGTTGGGATCTTAGTTTTTCTAGAATGGCTGGTCCGCCGGCCGGGGAGGAGTTTTGATGCGGCTGGATCCCTTGCCAGAGCTACCTTGCTCTACAGCTTTGGGGCTAGCCTAGTGGCGCTGCTGATGACGACGGATCTGCTGGCTTGGCTCTACGAGTGGTTTTTGCCCCTGCGGCGCATTCAGTTTTCCTGGCGCTGGATGGCAGTGACGGCGGTAACCGTGCCCTGGCTTTTGGGGTCTCTAGCGGGTTGGGGATGGGGGCAAAGGCGCCTGCGGCTTCTCTTGCTGGTGGGGATCGGACTAGCTATGGGGGTGCAAACTTGGCAGGGCTTTCAACTCTTGTCCAAGGCCGGCTTTGATCCGCAGCTTGTTCAAACTTTTCAAGAGCTGGCTACAGCTAAGCAGTTTCCCAGGGAGCCCCAAGAGAGGCCCGGCATTGCTTTCTTGCACCTGCACTGGCGCTTTCCCGATGGGCTGGCGCTGGTGGATGCGCAGGAATACCGGCCCCGCAAGGCCACGTTGCCTATGCCGCCCCCGCAGGTGGATCCGCTGCTCCAGTGGCAAGGCGAGCTGGAGGATCCGGCCGCGCGGCTACAGGTGGAAGAGTGGCGCTATGGCTATCGCCGCTTTCGCGCCATCAATCCCACGACTCAAGAGCAGCCCGTAGTCTTGCGCACGTTTTACTATCCCGCTTGGCGAGTTCAAATTGATGGACCGTTTAGGGCTGCCGAACACGACGGGTCGGGGCTGTTGCAGGTACGGATTCCCCCGGGAGAGCATCGCGTGGAAGTGCGCTACCTGGGCACGGCAGCCGAGTGGCTGGGCTGGATCCTGACCGGTGTAGCTGGTGTGCTGCTAGTAGAGCTGCGGCGGCTTGTGCGTTGGTTGAGGTTGACCAAGGCGGCGTAGGACCTGGCGTGCCACTCTTCTGGAGCGGACTTTTCTTTCTTCCTGCTTCCACAACCGGCTACTACCCCCCAGAGGGATCTCCCCCGGCTCGAGCTGACGGTAGTTGCCCCTTGCTCTTGAGAGAGCAAGCTGGGAAAGGATCCCCCTCGAGGCCTGCGGAGAACGTCAATTGAGTTTCTCTTGGGCCTGTCTCCCGGCAGAGAGAGCTTTTCTCCGCTACCCTGGAGCTAGCTAGGTAAGCAAGGGGATTGGCAGCAATGAGCCACTACGAAGGGCGTCCTGCCCAACTCGGCTTCCTCAGGGAGGGGGAGCAACGCCCCCGCCGACGACGTGGCCAGGCCTTGCAGGTGGGAGTGCTTGGCTTCTTGGTGGGATTGGGGCTTGTGGGAGGAGCCTGGTGGTACAGCAGGGGGCCGCGGCAAACTTTTTCCCTGTATTGGCTGACCACGGTTGACAACTCTATCCACTACGTGCAGCAGGAGCGCTCTCTTCGCGCCTTTGATGCCCAAGAGGCTATTCGTAGGGCTCTAGAGGAGTTGATCGCTGGACCCAAGGATCCCCGCCTCACCACCGCTATTCCTCCCCAGACGCGGGTGCTGGATGTACGGGTGGAAGGCGACGATATTTTTTTGAACTTCTCCCCCGAATTTACGCAAGGGGGGGGATCCACCGCAATGATGGGTCGGATTGCCCAGGTACTCTACACGGTTACTAGCCAAAACCCTAATGCACGGGTTTGGATCTCCGTGGAGGGACAGGCCCTCGAAGTGCTAGGGGGAGAAGGGCTGATTCTTGACCAACCCTTGACGCGGGCCTCGTTCTTGCCCAGTTTCCCGCTTCCGGCAGAATCCAAGGCAGAGCCGTCAGCCGCATCGGCCTCTTAAGCAGCCATGCTCTCTGGAGTGAAGCTGTCTCCAGCGTCCGCCCTTGGCCAACCAACGGTGAAGCTGGGCCAAAAGGTGCTACTGGTAGACCCCACCTCCGGAAGAACACCTGCGAAAGACTTCATAGGCCAGACTCATTTTCCAGCCGCTCGAGACTAGCGGGGTTGGGATCCAGCTTCAGGGAGTAGAGGCCGTAACAGGCCAGCAGCCAATTGAGAAGACGAGCTGCAATGCGGGCAGTTGGTCGCGTTGCCGAGCTTACCGCCACCCCTCCCAGGGAAACGCCGACCACAGGACGAGCGGCGAAGATGGCCTCACAAGTTTGTAACAACCGAAACCAGCTCAGCCCCCCTGGCTCTGGGTGGTGCACTGCTGGTGCTAGCGAGGGATCCAGCACGCTACAGTCCACCACCAAAAACACTGGCTGCTCCGGCAAAGCCTCGACGACCTGCTGCGGATCCCAGGCCTCTTGAGCCCAGAAAATGGGGCTGTGGTGGTCTCTTAGCCAAGCGTAGGCGCGGGCACTGCTGCTGCGCAGCCCCACGTGCACTACCGGCAGGCCGTGCTGGTAGAGCAGCTCTACCCAAGCGCCGTTGCCGTAGCTCATATCTTGATCTGGCTGGGTCATCTCTATGGGGGGCATGAAGTTGGCATGAGCGCTGCAATGCACCACACTGAGACTCAAGTAGTGCTTCCAAAGGGCACGAATGGCCCCCCAACTGGCTGCTAGAACCGAAGGCAACAAGACCGGCCACTGTTGTCGTCGCCAGGCCTGGGTCACTGCTGCCTCACACAGGCCATAGGGTGGCTCATCCATCAGCCCCGGCAACTGCGCCACCGCCAGCTGATCCACATCGATCCCCAAGCGCGGCTCAAAAGCACACAGTTCTGCGCCTGCATTGAGGATGGTCAACGGAGCTTGGGTATCCGGGCCAAAGGCAGTGGGAATGAGGAGAACCCTGGCGCTGGACTGGGAGCAGGGATGGAGGGACCACTGGGCCATAGGCGGCGTTTCTGCTTGCCAAAGGGGGGATCCCTACCAAGTTACTCGACCCCGCAGTTGCTCCATCTTGGCTGGGCCGATGCCCTTAACGCGCTGCAGATCCTCCAAAGAAGAAAAGGGGCGGGCCTCGATAATCCGTTGCGCCAGGTCTGGGCCGATGCCAGGCAACTGCTCCAGTTCGGCTGCCGTGGCTGTGTTCAAGTTAACGCGAGGGGGACTGGGGGTAGCTAGCGAAGGGGAGGACCTCGAGGTGGCCTCTAGCAGCTCCGGCTCTACTGTGGGGGAAGTAGGGGCAAGCGGAAGGGGGTTGGGGCAGCGGCGGGCTGCTTCCTCTACTTCCTCCCGCAAGCGACGGCTGGGGCCAAAGCGGGCCTCGGCCAGGAGCCGCTCGAACTCTCGCACAAAGTGATCCACCACCTGCCTATTGCGGATAATCAAGAGGTTTTCGTCGTTGAGGTGGTTGGCCGAGACTGACCAGTTGTGGGAGCCGGTGATCACCGTGGCCTGGGGGGTGCCGGGATCGAGAATAGCGAACTTGTGGTGTAGCTTGTCGCCGGGGGCGAGGTTGGGTATGCCTATGGCTTGGGGGGGCTGCTGCCAGGGCAGGCGGGCCGGATCCAGGCGGCAGTTTTCGTCTGGAAGCGCCAACCCCCACATCTCTAGGGTGCGGCTGTAGTCGCGGAAGGCAAAGCCGGGATCAAACAGGCCGCGGATCTCCACCTTGCGCTCCTGGTGCAGTTGCCGGAGCTGGTTGGCAATGCCAGAGTCGGTAAAGACAAACAGAGCCAGATCCACCCGCTTCTGCGCTTGGGCCAGGGTGGTCGCAATAATGCCGTTAGAAGTAGCCTCATAGGGCAGGGAACGGCTGGCGGGGGAAAAATGCACCTCCACGACGGCATCGTCAATCAACACCGTCTGCAGGGGTCGCTTGCGCTTTTGCACGCCAAAGCGGCTATCGGGCAGCCCTCCCGGCCCGTCCCCCCACATGAGGTTGAACTCCTCCGTATAGATGCGGGCCAGCTCGGGGCTATCCAGTAGCAGCAGGTGGTTGGCATTGCCCACGCTGCCAGGAGCATCGAAATCCCCATGGATATCGGAGAGGGTGAAATTGGCTGAGCCAGTCAGCACCCGCTGCCCGTCGATAACTACAAACTTGTGATGCATCAGGCCGCTGCCCTTGGAGCCGTCGGCGGTGTCGTCCAGCCAGGGCACCTGGCCTCTATCCAGCAAGGCGTACACGTCCCGGCTGGCGACCTCCTCGGGGGAAAACCGCCCGTCCTGGTTTACGTCCACCAGGCGGCGATACTCTTCGAACTTTTGACGGCTGCGCTCGTCCAGCGCCTGCACTTCGGCAGGGGTCAGCCGGTGCCAGGCCCGCACGTAGGTGTTTTCGGTAATCACGCGCACTGGGATCCCGGCCTGCCGCCGCTCTGCAAGGGCCTGGGCGATGAGGGGCAAGTTGAGCTCCTGTACCGCCACATCCACCGACCGCCGAGCAGAACGAATCTGGGAGATAATCAACTCCTCCAGGTTGTAGCCGTAGCGGTGGATCTGGCGATAGGGATCCCGATAGGTGCTCTCGCGGCTTTGGTTAAACGCCACCCGGATGCGGGGGTGCTGCGGCAGAGGGGCCAGGGTGGGCAGCTCTGGTTCTTGGGGAGAGGGCCGAGGGCCTACCCAGTAGCCAACTGCTACCAGGATCAACAGCAAGGCGGCCCAGGGCAGCCACCGGCGCAGTTGCCGCCACCAAGATGGGATCCAGCTCATCCCCTTTTCCCCTTGCAGCAACCCCCTTCAGAATACCGAACTTTGCCGAAAAACTGGGCATAAAGCCCCGTCCTACATTCGAGCCGTCAATGGCCTCATCTACGTCATCGCCAGAGCTTTGGGGCAATAAGATAAGTCTAGCGGTTGATTGAGGAGGCCCGGCGTGGAACGGCCCAAGTGGGTAGCCATTATTACGGGAGTTCTGGCCATTGCTCTGGGGGTGGGCTATTTGTTGCTGGCGCAGCTATTGGATTACCGCGGGGGTAAGTTCTTGCCAGCGCCGTCGGAGCCACCAGGGGTCTTGAGCGTCTTGGCAGGGATCCCTGGCCTGAATTAGCTGAGAGCAATTGACTGTATGCTCAGCTACAGCACGCTCCCTGCTCAAGAAGCGGCTGGGGGGAGATAGGGAAACATTTGGGCAGACGGGGAGTTGGCATAGTGTTGTCGCGCTCCACTTGGCTGTGGCTATTGACAGGGCTAGGACTAGTGGCCTTGAGCCAGTACCTGCAGTGGGTTGGCGGCATCCACAGCTCTATCGCCTCCTACTCGGAACCGCTGGCCGACCTGACCGTGGCCGGCATTCTGGGAGGAACGGTGACTACGGGGCTGGTGGTGCGCCACTGGTGGCAGCAGGTTTGCCGAGGACAAAAGGACCCCCCCCCAGGGGCCAAGCCGCAGCGGCGGGTTAAGTTGACGCGGGCTCAGGTGCAGGCAGATCTGCAGGATGTCGATTCCCTTATCCAGAAGTTGCAAAACGACATCAGCCGCCGTGCCCTGCAAGCCAAGAAACAGGAGATCGATCGGCGGCTGGCTGAGGAAGCATTGCACCTAGTGGTGTTTGGCACGGCTTCTGCTGGCAAAACCTCTCTCATCAACGCTCTACTGGGGCGACCGGTTGGGGAAACTGCCCCCACTCTGGGCACCACCCAGCAGGGCTCCGTTCACACCTATCAACTGGAAGGTTGGAACAGCCCCATTTACCTCACCGATACCCCTGGGCTATTGACCATCGGCGGTGCCGGCGAAGCAGAGGCCCGCGCCCTCGCCCAGAAAGCGGATCTGTTGATTGTGGTGGTGGCCGGGGATCTGCTGGCTTCAGAATACGCGGAGCTGCTGGAGTTGGCTCGGTTGGGGAAAGCCACTATCCTGGCCCTCAACAAGACGGATCAAATGCTGCCGGAAGATGTGGAGACCGTCCTAACCCACCTGCGCCGCCGCACTGCCGGCGTCATTCCTCCTGAGCAGGTGGTGGCCATTGCCGCTGACCCCGAGCCCTTGAAAGTCCGCTACTGCTTCCCGGACGGATCCCGTCAGGAGACCTGGGAGCCCCAGCCCCCTGATACCGCCGCCCTCATCCAGCAGATGGCCCGCCTACTGCAGCAAAGGGGATCCCATCTGCGCCTAGCCAACGCCCTGCTGCAAACCCGAACCTTGAGCGAGGCTGTCCAGCAAGCCCTGCGGGAAGAGCGCTGCCAACGGGGCCGCCAGATCGTGGAGCGGATGCAGTGGGCAACGGCTGCAGCTCTGGCGGTAACCCCCCTCCCTGCCTTGGATGTCCTGGCGGGGGTGGCCATTCAGGCCCGCATGATTGGAGAGCTGCACCAGGTCTTCGATCGCCGCATTACCCTGCAGCAGGCTCAGGCAATTGCTCACCGCTTGGCCCAAATGATTGTGCAACTGGGCGGACTGGAGCTAGCTACCCATGCCTTCAGCTCTGCCCTCAAAGCCAGCCCCTGGATGCTCATGGGGATCCCTCTGCAGGCAGCTAGCGGAGCCTATCTGACGCGGGTGGCAGGGCTCAGCTACCTGGAGTGGCTGCAGTCAGGGGATCCCTGGCAGGAGGAGCTCTTGCAAGAGCGGCTGAGGCAGCAGCTCCAGAACGGCCATCCCCTGGCTTTCCTCAGACAGTTAGCTCGCCAGGCCCCCTCCAGCTCCAGCAGCTAGCCGAAGACTTTTCCAAGAACCCGCTAGGAAACCAGCAGGGCTGACGGGACTGGGCGGATTTGAACCGCCGACCTAGCGCTTAGGAGGCGCTTGCTCTATCCAGGCTGAGCTACAGCCCCAGGTCAGGTACCTCACTGATACTAGCAGAGAGGCTAGGGGGTATCGCCGCAAGGCTGCCGAGCAATAGCGTTCTTATGGAATTGCTGGAACAAAGGCTTTGCTTTCTGACATAAAACCCAACGCGGCGGCTCACCCCAGTAGTACTCTTTTTTCCAAATGGGCAAGCGCTCCTTGATTGCATCAATGATGTAACGTGCTCCAGCAAAAGCGGCGCCGCGATGTTCAGCTGTAGCACCAACCCAAACCGCAATATCACCAATTGCAAGATGACCCTGGCGGTGACAGGCAACAGCACCGCAGAGGCCAAACTTGGCGTGGGCTTCTCGGAGGATCTTCTCGCCCTCCTTCTGGGCAAGGATCTCGTAGACTTCGTACTCCAAGCTGAGAACAGGTTTGCCCTGGCTGTGGTTGCGTACCCAGCCCTCGAAGGTTACTAAGGCACCCGCTGTGTTATTGACGAGCAAACGACTGAGTTCAGCTGGCTGGATGGTGCTATCCACAATTAGAAAACGCAGCATTTAGCCCCCACAAACTGGTGGAATGAAAACTACCAAGGCACCTTCATCTATCGGCCTAGTCAAGTCACAGAACTCATGATTGACAGCAACCTTAACGTCCTCCGCTGCTAGCGAAAATCCATACTTTGCTTGCAGCTGCTGATAGAGCTCTAGGTAGTTTGCTGCACTGGTTTGCAGCACTTCGCTGCTCCGCTGAGCCTGTTCCCGCAGCACTGCTACATATTGAATTGTTACGGTCTTACTTAG
>Ga0079995_1058871_pt2 | contig 29225 bp, 31 predicted proteins | sample FaiFalFF_MnMetaG_2_FD_69198 | JGI IMG/M metagenome (GOLD analysis project Ga0079995, IMG submission 69198) | Freshwater microbial communities from Yellowstone National Park, Wyoming, USA - Fairy Falls C (FF_Mn_C) (SPADES assembly) (version 4) | ecosystem: Environmental > Aquatic > Freshwater >...
AGGGAAAATGTCTCGCCTTGGTTTGAGGGTGGACAAACACCGCTATACAAGCGCGTCCCAAAATTGCGCGGTGAAAGCAAAAAGGCGATGCCTGTTGAGCCCTTCCGAAAGCACTATGCCATCGTTAATGTCAAGCAACTGGAAGCGAAGTTTGAAGCGGGCGAGGTTGTGACGCCAGAGGAATTGGTTAAGAGGCGAATTATTGACGACATTGAAGACGGTGTTAGGATTTTGGGTGAAGGTGAGTTGACGAAGCCTTTAACCGTTTATGCCCATCACTTTAGCGCGTCCGCCAAAGCGAAAATTGAAGCGGCGGGCGGGAAAGCAGTGGTGATTTCGCCATGATGGTGAGACCAGACAGGGGAAGTAACCTAATCCAAAACGCTTTGACGGCGCTGAAAGTCCCAGATTTGCAGCGCCGTTTCAAGTTCCTGCTTTTCGCATTGGCTGTTTATGCCTTCGGCGCTCATATCCCAGTCCCGGGCATAGACACGAGCGGCATTGAACGCTTCTTCACCCAGGGTGCAGGAGCGGGACCGTTTTTCGGTCTCATCAACATGTTCACAGGTGGCGCATTGAGGAAGTTCTCAATTTTTGCTCTGGGCGTCATTCCATACATCAACGGGAGCATCATCGTCCAATTGCTAACGGCAGCGTTCCCGCAACTTGAGGAGTGGCGAAAGGAGGGTGAGTGGGGTCGCAGGAAACTCGCTCGTTTGACCCGTTACCTGACCCTTCTCTCCGCTGCGCTGCAAGGCTTCGGCTACTTGCACCTGTTCATGAACACACCTTTGCCCGGCGGCGGAACTGTCCTGCCACAGGATTTGAGCATTTGGCAGCAGATATGGGCAGTCCTGTCAATGATTGCAGGGACAGCATTTTTGATGTGGCTTGGCGAGTTGATTACTGAGCGGGGCATTGGAAACGGGATTTCCATCATCATTTTTGCTGGCATCGTTTTGAGGCTTCCTGGGGAATTGGCTGGCGTCATAGGCAGTGCCGTTTCTGGCGGCGTGCCTTGGGGCAGCGTTTTGTTGCTCTTTGCTCTGTTTGGTTTCACACTTGTCTTCATCGTGTATGTCCAACAATCTCAACGCAGAATTCCCGTCACTTACACCCGCAGGATGGTGGGCAACAGGTTGGGCAGCGTGACAAGTTACCTGCCTATCCCTGTCAACATCGGTGGCGTCATTCCCATCATTTTCGGTCTGGCTGTAGTCAGTTTCCCAGTTACGCTTGTTTCTTTCTTCCCAGTCAAGTTCACCGTTCCCTTTGTCGGCTGGACTGTTGACATGATACAGGTTCGTTCGGTCATCCAGCATTGGTTCACGCCGGGAGGCAGTTGGTTCGGTTTGCTCCTTTACGGCGTCATGGTCATCATCTTCACCTACTTCTACGCTGCCATCATCTACCGACCTGACGAGATTGCTGACAACTTGCGGAAATGGGGCGGTGTGATTCCCGGAATCCGCCCCGGTCATCAGACTGTGGAATACATTGACCGAGTAGCGACCCGAATAACTTTTGCTGGTGCAATTTTCCTTGCCATCGTAGCGATGTTGGAATTTCTCGTCCCTTCGTGGACGCGAATTCCAGAGTCACAATTCAGCCTTGTCGGTGGCACATCTATCCTAATTGCTGTAAGCGTTGCCCTTGAGACCATGAAGCAACTTGAAGCCCAACTTTTGCTTAGGCAATACGAAACTTTCATCAAGTGATGTCAACTCTCAACTTCGCGCTTCACATCTCTGGCATCCCATACTCGCATGGGAGAGATGCTTGATGTCTGGACAGAAGGAGATTATCGTGTTGTTGGGACCGCCCGGAGCAGGGAAAGGAACGCATGGTCAAAGGTGGGCGGAGGAAAATGGGTGGCGATACGCTGCGACTGGTGACTTGTTGAGGGAGGCAGTTCAAAAGCAAACGCCTGTGGGAATTCAAGCGAAAGCCTACATGGACAAAGGTCTTCTCGTCCCAGACGAAGTGATGCATGGGATTGTTGAGGAAGTTTTGTTGAGTTCGGACCGACCTTTGTTGTTGGACGGTTACCCTCGCACTCTTGTGCAGGCGGAAGTTTTGGACGAAATGGCGCAAAGGTTGGGATGGCAAGTGAAGGTGGCGCTCCTACTTAACTTGAGTGACGATGAAATTGTGGAACGATTGTCGGCGCGAAGAGTTTGTCCCAATTGCCAAGCAATCTACAACCTTAAATCCAAACCGCCTCGTAACGATGAAATTTGCGATGAGTGCGGAGCAAGGTTGATTCAAAGGGACGATGACAAGCCTGAAGTCATAAGAAAGCGCTTGGCTGTCTATCGTGAGCAAACAGCGCCCGTCGTGGATTACTACCGAGCAAAAGGGATTTTGGTTGAGGTTTGTTCTTCTGGGACACCAGATGAAGTTTACGAGCGGATGAAAAAGGTGACGGTTTCATGAGCAATGGAGCGGTAAAAACGCAACAGAGACCAAAACTCATCCTGAAATCGCCAGATGAAATTGCTCGGATGAGGGAAGCAGGAATCATCGCTTATCATGCGCTAAAAGCGGCAAAGGAAGCGGTGCAGCCGGGTGTCACGCCCAAAGATTTGGACGCTATCGCCGAATCGGTAATTCGCAAAATGGGCGCTACACCTTCATTTAAGGGCTACCGAAATTATCCAGCCGCGACATGCATCGCCGTCAACGATGCGGTTGTCCACGCAATTCCAACCGACAGGAAATTGCAAGAGGGCGACATCGTTGGAATTGATTTGGGCGTGTTTTACAAAGGTGTCCATGTTGATACTGGCATAACAGTCGGGGTTGGGCGCATAAGCCCTTTGGCTCGCAAACTCTTGAAGGTTACTTCCGAAGCGTTATACAAAGGCATTGAGCAAGCGAGGGCTGGAAACACCGTTTGGCATATTGCTGCTGCCATTCAAGATTGGGTTGAAGGTCACGGTTTCTCCGTCGTGCGGGAACTCGTTGGGCACGGGGTAGGTAAGTATTTGCATGAAGCGCCTGAAATACCCAATTTCACTGAACCGCGCTTGAAGCGAATCGTCTTGGTGCCTGGGATGACTTTCGCTATTGAACCGATGGTGACAGCGGGCGATTTTCGTGTTAAAGTTTTGGCGGATAAATGGACGGTTGTTACTCAGGATGGGAGTCTGGCAGCGCAATTTGAACACACGGTCGCAATCTCTTTTGACGGTGAACCGCTTATTTTGACGCTCGGTCCCAACGGCGAGGATGACCTTTGGCAGGTCAAATTTTGATGACTAAACTTAACGGGGGCTATCGGTAAGATGCCGAAGGAGGAAACAATTGAGGTTGAAGGAACGGTCAAAGAGGCGTTACCGAACGCGACTTTTAAAGTCGTTTTGGACAACGGGCAAGTAGTTATTGCCCATGTTTCGGGACGAATGCGCGTTCACTTTATTCGCATCGTCCCGGGCGACAGGGTTAAAGTTGAACTTTCGCCCTATGACCCAACGAGGGGGCGAATCGTTTACCGAATAAAGTAGAGACCGAACACAAAATCACTCTCTGAGGGGGAAGCCGAAAAATGAAGGTGAGACCATCTGTCAAAAAAATGTGTGACAAATGCAAAATCGTCAGAAGGAGAGGTCGCATTTATGTCATCTGCGAGCGCCCAAAGCATAAACAAAGGCAAGGCAAGTGAGGTGAACTGTGCATGGCGAGGATTGCAGGCGTGGAAATTCCTGACAATAAGCGCTTGTTTGTCGGGTTGACTTACATTTTCGGTGTCGGACGAACTTTGGCAATTAAAGCCTGTGAAGCAGTCGGCATTGACCCTATGAGGAAATTGGGCGAATTGAGTGATGAGGAATTGGCGAGGTTGCGAGATTACATTGAGCGAAACTACAAAGTTGAAGGTGACCTTCGCAGGGAAATTGCCGAAAACATAAAACGCCTAATTGACATCGGTTGCTACCGAGGCAGGCGTCATGTCGCTGGCTTGCCCGTTCGCGGGCAAAGGACTCGCTCCAATGCCCGAACGCGAAAAGGTCCAAGAAAGACCGTTGGGACTAAGAAGGGCAAGCGCTCTAAGAAGAAGGGCTAATAGCCTTCAACCAAAAACTACGCTATCGGGCTTTGTCTAATCAGTTATGGCATGATTTAATTCCGTGACTATGGAGGTGCAAGGGTAATGGCTCAAAAGCGGGCAACGAGAAGGGGGCAAAGACGGCGCAGGGAGAGAAGGGCAATCACCCATGCCGTCGCCCATATCCAGTCAACCTATAACAACACAATCGTCACCATAACAGACCTGCAAGGTAACACCATCGTTTGGGCAAGTGGTGGCACTGTCGGGTTTAAAGGGACGAAGAAAGGAACTCCTTACGCAGCTCAAATGGCTGCTCAGACAGCAGGCAAAAGAGCAATGGACATGGGAGTTAAAAAGTTGGACATACTTGTCAAAGGTCCAGGTCCTGGTCGGGATACAGCCGTTCGGGCTTTGCAAGCGTTGGGCTTTGAAATTGGGACAATCAAAGACATCACTCCGACGCCCCACAACGGCTGCCGACCTGCGGGGCGAAGAAGGGTTTAAAGTTACAAGGAGGCGAACAATTGTATGGGGCGCTACATCGGTCCTGTTTGTCGCTTGTGCCGAAGGGAAGGCGTGAAATTGTTCTTGAAAGGCGAAAAGTGCGTGACGAAATGCGTTTTAGACCGAAGACGCCAACCTCCAGGTCAACACGGTGAATTGAGGCGAAAGCAAACTGAATACGGAAAGCGATTGAGGGAGAAGCAAAAACTTAGGCGCATTTACAATGTCCGTGAAGAACAGTTCGTCCGTTACTTTGATATGGCAACCAAGATGCCGGGAAACACAGGGGAGAACTTCTTGCAACTGCTGGAACGCAGGCTTGACAATGTGGTTTATCGTTTGGGTTTCGCCCTCTCTCGTAATCATGCACGCCAATTGGTTGTTCACGGTCACATCATGGTGAATGGGAGAACCGTTGACATCCCGTCTTATCTCGTGGATGTTGGGGATGTCATCAGTGTCAAAGAAGACATGCGCGATAACCCTGATGTTCGGATGGCGTTAGAAGTTCGTGGTGAATGGACTGTCCCATCTTGGTTGAGCCGAGATTCTGAGTCGCTTACAGGGAGAGTTTTGAGTTTACCGACCCGTGACCAAATTGATGTCCCTGTTGACGAAAACTTGGTCGTTGAGTTCTATTCACGATAATGAAACTTGCTCATTGCAAGTAAGGCTGCAGGGAAAATTTCCCTGCGGCTTTTGATTTGATGATTAAATGACGGAGGCGAAGACTTATGCTGACGATGGAAAGACTGTTAGTGATGCCGCAAATTAAAGAACTGGCTCGCGATGTCAACTACGCGAAATATGAAATCGCTCCCTTGGAGCCGGGCTTAGGGACGACTATTGGGAACGCTTTGCGCCGCACATTGCTCAATGACATTTTGGGGGCTGCGATCACTGAAGTTTGGATTGAGGGAGTGCCCCACGAATACACTACCATCCCGGGCGTTAAAGAGGATGTCTTGGAAATCATCCTCAACTTAAAGGAAGTTGCTATCCGTCCACTACCAACTGTTAACCCGCGAATGCCCCAAACGGCGAGAATTCAAGTCCGAGGAGAAGGCGAAGTGACTGGAGCGGACATTCAAATGCCTTTTGGCTTTGAGGTCGCTAACCCAGAAGTTCATATTGCAACCTTAACTGACAGCAAGGCTTCTTTGGACATGCAGTTGACCATCAGGGTTGGAAAAGGATACTTGCCTCTTGAGAGGATTGACAGGTCAAAACTTCCTTTGGGGACAATACCTGTTGATGCAATCTTCTCCCCAGTCAAAAAGGTCAATTTCATCGTTGAGCCGATGCGTGTTGGGGTCCGAAGCGATTACGACAGGCTGATTTTGGAAGTCTGGACGAATGGAGCAATTGAGCCCGACCAAGCGGTTGTGGAGGCAGCACAGATGCTCATTGAACACCTGAGATTGTTCCTGCCCTTGAGTATGGCGAGACAGTTTGTTTTGCAAGAATTGGGTGTGGAGGAAGGCGGAGTTTCAGCGTCAGGTGAACCAATAGAGCGTTTGGGGTTGCCAACCCGTATCACTAATGTCTTGCGCCGAAACGGAATAACGACGATTCAGGAGCTTGTCAGTTACACCCGCGAGGAACTTCTGGAGCGGGTTTCTGGGCTTGGTGAACAATCACTCCAGCAAATAGAGGAACGGCTACGAGAAATGGGCTATTACTTCCGTGAGGAATGGGGTGAGTGAAAGATGCGTCACAAAAAAGATTACAAACTCCTTGGGCGATTCCCCTCCCACAGAAAATCCATGCTGAGGAACTTGGTGGCGTCGCTCTTCCTTCACGAAAAAATTGAGACGACATATACACGGGCGAAAGCGGCTCAAAGGCTTGCCGAGAAACTAATTACGATTGCAAAAGAAGACACCGTCTCTGCCCGCCGACTCGTTGCCGAGCACATACCCAACCCGTTACGCCGTCAAGTCGTCACAAAACTTTTCCGTGAAATTGTTCCGAGATATAAGGACCGAAATGGCGGTTACACCCGTGTGATTAAAGCAGGTATCCGAAGAGGTGACGCCGCACAAGAAGCCGTGCTCATGCTTGTGGAGTGATGAGGCAAACCGAAAGAATGAAGCACATAAAATTGGTCATCGGCTACGATGGCACCGAGTTTCATGGCTTTCAAAAGCAAAGGGGATTGCGCACTGTTCAGGAAGAATTAGAACGCACCTTGACAACTCTGTTGGGACATCCCGTCAGCGTTAAATCCGCTGGGCGAACCGATGCAGGGGTTCATGCCGAAGGTCAAGTGGTTAGTTTTTGGACAACTTGCCCTATCCCTGTGGATCGGTTGCCAATTGCCCTCAATGGACTCTTGCCACCCGATATTGTGGTAAAAAGGGCAAAGGAGGTAAGCCCAGATTTTCACCCGCGCTTTGACGCTACCAGCCGAGTTTACCGCTACCTGATTGATAACCGTCCAGTTCCATCTGCTCTGTTGCGCCGATATGCCTGGCACATCCCAAAGCCGCTAAATGTGGAAGCGATGAAAACCGCAGCCCAATACCTGATTGGCGTGCATGACTTCGCATCTTTTCATGCCAGCGGCAGTGATTTAGGCTCAACGGTTCGGGAAATGAAACGGATTGTTATTTCAAAGCGCAATGGCATAATTGCAATTACGCTGGAAGCCAATTCGTTCCTGTATCATATGGCTCGCATTATTGTCGGAACACTCGTTGAAATTGGATGTGGTGAACGACACCACGATGAGATGAGAGACATTTTACTGGCTCGCAACCGTTCTGTAGCGGGCAAAACCGCACCACCACACGGTTTGTGCCTGATGCAGGTTAAGTATGGGCAGCGAAGGAGGTGCTACGAACATGGCAAAATCCAAGACGAAGACGAGTGGAAAGAAGGCGAGTGAGAAAAAGAAAAAGTCAAAGGGAGAGAATCCCATCGGCATCGTGGCGGGCTTTCGTCAAATTGTCCAAGACTTGTTAGTTCCCGAACTGAAAGCCATTCAAGTTACTTTGCAGCATCACGGCGAACTTATTCAGGGTCTGCAACGGCAAATGGAAACAATGCAAAAGCAGATGGACGAAAGATTTACTGCTATGCAGCGGCAGATGGACGAACGGTTTACCGCTATGCAGCGGCAGATGGACGAGCGATTTACCGCTATGCAGCGGCAGATGGACGAGCGGTTTGCTGCTATGCAGCAACAGAATGCTGAGGAATTTGGCAAAGTTTGGAAAGCCATTACGGAGTTGCTTGAAGCCCAGCAACACAATCAAGTCATCTTGCAGCGGATTTTGGACCGATTGGATGTGACAGAGATGGTTAGGGAAACTCAAACTCGTCAGAAGGTTATTGAAGCCCAGACAGAGCAATTGAGGGAGGAAGTTGCCCATCTTCGTCGCCTTTTGGAAATGGCAATGCAACAAAGGGGAATTCAACCAACAACACCATAAAAGGAGGCGTCGCTTCATGGCGAACAAAACGACATGGGTTAATCCTAAAACTGTTGAGCGCCGTTGGTGGATCGTTGACGCTGATGGGAAGGTCTTAGGACGACTCGCCAGCGAAATTGCCCGAATTTTGATGGGCAAGCACAAACCCCAATGGCAACCGAACCTTGACATTGGTGATTTCGTTATCGTCGTCAATGCCGAAAAGGTTCGGCTGACAGGTAAGAAGTTAGACCAAAAGTTTCATTATCGCCATTCGGGGAGATTAGGCAATCTAAAGGCTTACAGTTACCGATGGATGCTTGAACATCGCCCGGAACGGGTCATTGAACTGGCTGTTTCAAAAATGCTGCCCAAAAATAGGTTGAGGGCACGGATGTTGAAGCGGTTGAGGGTTTATCGTGGACCTAACCACCCTCATCAAGCCCAGAAGCCTCAACCGCTTTCCTTTACATCCACGAGAGTCCCTGTGCCTGCAGAGTGAGACATCTTTAGGAAACACAAAAATTCAGGAGGTGTCGGAAGAGTATGGAGCAACAAATTCCTGTCACGCCTGAACATGAACCTACAGAGGCTGGATTAGCACCGTCACCTGAAGGGGAGCAAGTTTTGGAAAGTCAAGAAACACAAACAATCTCTGCTGAGCCGACATCTGCATCCGCTGAAGGAAGAGATATAGGGCTTCCTTCGTCTGTTGTTTTGCCCACTCAACCTATCAAGAAACGGGAAGGTAAAGTTGACATCACATCAAAGGGAGAAATTCGCTTTTACGCCACAGGGCGGCGAAAGGAGGCTGTCGCCCGCGTTTGGTTGATTCCTGGAGGGACAGGTCAAATCATCGTTAATGACCGTCCTTTGCTGGATTATTTGACCCGCATTTCGCTTTACGAGGAAGTTGTTGAGCCTTTCAGGGTGACAAACACCTTAGGCATGTTTGATGTAAAAGCGACGGCTAAAGGTGGTGGGTTGCACGGTCAAGCAGGGGCGCTTCGGCACGGCATCGCCCGTGCTCTCGTTGTTTGGAACGAGGAGTTGCGTCCCATCTTGCGCCGTCACGGGTTGCTTACTCGTGACCCGAGAGCAAAAGAGAGAAAGAAGTATGGACACAAGCGTGCAAGAAGGGGCTTCCAGTTCCGAAAGCGTTAATCTTGTGTTGGCAAAAATTTCGGCTAAGGTGGGCTAAAGATGGCGGTGAGGCTCATTTTTTCCTTTGACAGCGAGGATTACATAACGCCCGCCTCTGCTGAAGCGGAGAAGTGGTGGGCGGAAACAATGGGCAAGCACGGTATCACTGCGTGCATAGCGGTTGTTGGGGAACTTGTGCGAACCCTCCAAAAACGGGGCAGAAAGGATGTCCTTTCTGCGATGTCCGTTCATGAAATCGCTTACCACTCAGACTCCCACTCCTTACCCCCAACTTGGGCTGAAGTCTTGGACGAGTGTGGTTGGCAAGACGGGATAGAACGCATTTGGCTGACAGAACTTAAGGGCATCAATGATGTCAGGGAAACATTTGGTCAACATCCGTCGGCTTGGTGCAAGCCGGGCAACAGTTGGGGCGCTCAGGTCGCTGCAGCGATGGCAATGTTGAACATCCCGATTTTTTGCGATTCACCATTTGCCCTTCAGCGCGGTCAACCTTTCTGGTTCGCTAACACTCTGATGCTTCAATATCACACATCCTTTGACCAATACTTTGATGTCCCATCAAGTGAGCGGCTCAGGAAGATGAAGGACGATTTTCTTAAACTTTGCGATGCCCACGATGGCGGCTACATCATCATGTTTACGCACCCTGCACGGTTAGTCACCGCAGATTTCTGGGATGCAGTGAATTTCCGTGGCGGTAAGAAACTGCCTCGTGAACAATGGAAACCTGCCCCATTAAGGGCAGAAAAAGAAATCGCTGAACTACAACGAGATTTTGAAGACTTTCTCGCATGGGTCGTCAAGCAACCGAGAGTTGAATTGACGACCTACAGACAGTTGTTTGCCGAATACAAGCATCAAAAGCCACGATGGATAAGCATTGATGAGGTCTTGCAACTTTTGGGGAAAGTCACCGATTTCACATATCAACAAGTAGACGACCATCTCCTTTCGCCGGCGGAACAATTTGGGGTGCTCGTTCGCGCAGTGGCTATTTTGGCAAAGGAGAAACAATTGCCCGAGGCTGTCCCAATTCTTTCTTTGTTCGGTCCTCCGCAAATGCCTCCGATTGAAGTCCAGAAGGGGGAAACTACATTGAGTGAGTTTTTAAATGCTGCCATCTCTGCTGATGAATTTTGCTTGCGAGTGGGTTGTGTTCCTGACCAAATCCTTGTCGGGCAAAGTAATGTTGGTCCAAATGCTTTTATGCAAGCAGCAGCGTGGCTACTAAAGCAATGGCAAACCAATCATTCCTTACCTGCGTCTATCCCTTTGAACCCAGTTCCTGAGTTGCCAAAGGTCGCCAATGAGCCACAATTTCGCAACTATCGTTTCAAAGGGACTTGGATTATCTTCCCGCCCGAATTTGAAGGATTGCGGGTTTTGGAACACATACGATTGCAAACATGGACAGTTAAACCTGCCGTTCCAGTTTACAAGTTAAAACACCGAAACGATGGATCAACAGGTCGGTGATAGCAAATGAGGTCGACATTGTGGCTTCTCGCAATTTTGACTTTGATTTTGGCAACGGTTCAAGGTCAGACAAGCACTACCTATCGGTTATATACGGCAAAAGCAGGGGAACTTCCTGAAGAAATTGCTAAAAGGTTCAATGTCAGCATCCAAGACATCCTCCGAGCCAATCCCAACATGGTTGCTGACCAACCGCTTCACCAAGGCGAAGTCGTCTTAGTGCCGGTGAAAGAATCAAGCCAAAGAGCATCAATCTCAAGCAAGCCAAAATCGGGCACACCCCAAAAACCTAAAGCCTCATCTACCTCAGAAACCCATTCTTTCGCCCGCGCCTATTGGATTTACACCGTGCAGGTTGGTGACACACTTGAGAGCATCGCACAGAGGTTTGGGATTCCCGTCAGCGCCCTTGCATATGCGAATAATCTTCCGACTAACGCTTCTTTAGTTTCGGGACAAGTCTTGATGGTTCCCGTTCTGGAACAAAGGGTTGAATACAAGTCCGCTGTTTCAGCAAAAGCGTCTCCTCAAACCTCACAAACTCAAACAGTTTCCCTGCGTCGCCTCCCGGTCCTTCCTGCGCCCCGCATTTTTGGCTATGTCGGAACAGTAATTGCCGCTATAGCGAGCATCCGCAGTGCCCCCAAAGACACTGCCCCGATTTGGAGTCGAGTTGTAAGAGGGACGCAGGTGATTATCACAACAGAGCGTCCCGGCTGGTATGGAGTTTTGATGATCAACGGGTCAACGGGATGGATAAGGCAGGTCGCTTTGAGGAAAGAGACAAGAGCCATTTTCTGGGACGATATAATGAAGGCATTCGGAGGACAATCTGGTCGGGATAACAGCATTGTCGTTGCGGAAGCAATGAGATATTTGGGTGTGCCATACAAGTATGGTGGGACATCGCCCGTTAAGGGGCTTGACTGCTCTGCTTTCGTTCAAAAGGTGTTCGCTACTCGTGGCATTAAACTGCCGAGAACTGCTGCTGAACAGGCAGAGGTTGGAATTTCGGTCTCGCCTACAGATTTGCGTCCCGGCGACCGACTTTACTTCGCTGTTAAAGGAAAACGCATTGACCACTGCGGGATATACATCGGCAATGGCTTATTCATTCACGCCTCAGGCAGACACGATGCCGTTGTCATCAGCAGTCTCTCCGAACCTATCTATGCCCGCTCCCTTGTAGCCATCAGACGCTAATTTTTGCCCTCAAAAGTTCCTCACCAAGCCACCTTTGATTAGGCAAAAAATAAATTGGCTGGGGCGCCTGGCTTCGAACCAGGGACTTCGGGATCCAGAGTCCCGCGTGCTACCAACTGCACCACGCCCCAGCCATTTTACCGTTGCAAAATTATAACAACGGTAACGAGGAAAGTGAAGACAGAAACCTTTATCGCTCAGGTAAGGTGACGAATTTGCAGGAAGGAAAGTGGCTTATTTTCGGTCTTGTAACTTTGCTCGTGCTTCTCCTGATAGCGTGGAGGATGGCAATAAGTCTAAACGAAAGGACTCAATTAGCGTCTCGTCATGCAACGGTTATCAGTCATGCCAGCAGGGAGAGCAGCGTTCAGGTTACGAGTGGTCAGTTGATTGCCGAAATCCCAGAGCGGAAGGAGAAATGGGCGTTAAAGTTTTCAGCCAGCCATTACGACACCGAGAAACAAGTTGCTACAACCAAAGAGGGTGTCTGTCAAGTTACCCGCAACGAGCAGTTGGTTACTGTTTTCTATGCCCCAACCATTATTGTCCGTTTCAAAGAGAGAGAGATGGAAATGAAGGGCGGAGTCACAATCATAGCGATGTTACCGAGGTTGAAAGTTCAGTTGGAGACTTTGAAGTGGCATTGGGAAACGGGGCAACTGATTGGGACTGGAATGGTCAAATTTGAAGGGGAACAAGCCACTGGGACTGCTGATGGGTTGGAAGGCGATACCACTTTGCAGCGGGTTTCGTTAATAGGGAACATCCACATAAATTGGAGCACATTAAGCGGTGAGCGAAAATGAGTTCCACAACAATTTTGGAAGGAAGGGATTTGCGAAAACGCTATGGACAAAGATGGGTCGTTAACGGTGTGACTGTTCAAGTCCGTCAAGGCGAAGTCGTGGGGCTACTTGGTCCCAACGGTGCGGGCAAGACCACGACTTTTTACATGCTCACCGGGTTCATCCTCCCAAACAGCGGTCATGTGTTCCTTGACGGGCAGGAGATTACGCACTTGCCCATGTATCGTCGTGCTCGGATGGGGATAAGTTACCTGCCGCAAGAACCTTCCGTCTTTCGGAAACTCACTGTTGAGGAAAACATCTTGCTGGTTCTTGAGATGCAAGGTGTCCCACCAAAACAACGGTATGAGATTGCCGAGAGGCTAATGGATGATTTGAACCTAACAAAAGTCCGACGAAACTTGGGACAATCGCTTTCTGGCGGTGAAAGGCGACGGGTGGAAATTGCCCGTGCGTTAGCAACGAACCCTAAATTCTTGCTCCTTGACGAACCCTTTACTGGTGTTGACCCACTGGCTGTTGAAGACTTGCAAAGAATTATCGCCCAACTGAAACAGCGTGGGATTGGGATTCTCATCACCGACCACAATGTCCGGGAAACCCTCAGGATAACCGACCGAAGTTACATCATTTCGGAAGGCATCATCAGGACGCACGGAACCCCTCAGGAAATCGTCAATGACCCTGTTGCTCGGCGCTACTACTTAGGTGAAAGTTTTGAGTTGTAGCGGCGTCATAAACTGGAGGGTTGAAAAGGCAATGACCATCCTTGACCGTTACCTGCTGAGGGAACTTGCGGGGGCGTGGTTGATTGGTCTGGCTGTTTTTGTTGGCTTCCTCTTGGTTGGCGAGGTGCTCCGCAAAAGCATTGAATTGCTCTTCGCCCTCCAAGCACCACCCAGCGATGTCCTCCGTTGGGTTTTGTTAGCGCTGCCTTACTTGGTCGCTTGGAGTATCCCAATCTCGACTCTCTTCTCAGTCGTCATGACCATCGGGCGCATGAGCCATGACTTGGAAATAACTGCCCTGTTGGCAGCCGGGGTGAGTTTCCTCAGGCTGCTTGTGCCCATAGGTGGATTAGCGTTGCTGGTTTCGTTCCTCTCTTTCTGGCTCAATGCCTTTGTCGTCCCGCCAACTTACGGTGCTGCTGATGCGCTGCTGTGGCGTTACCGAGAGCGGGGAGGTGTTACAACTGGGCTCTTCATCGCTGACCCGCCAAAGGCTCCGAGGTTGATACTAAATGCCAGTCAGTTTGAGCCTACAAAAGGGGAGATGCGAAATTTGTGGCTCCTTGAAACGACGGAAAAGGGAGAAAGGGTCTATCTGGAAGCCAAAAAAGCGCGTTGGGTTGGAAACCGATGGGAGTTCTACAACGGGTTCGTCCAGATCATCACTCCCGACAAGCCAATGGTTCGCGAGCAGTTTGAACACCTCTCCCGCCCCACTGCTTTGAGACCACCTTCCGAGTTGAGCGCTGACAAAAAGCGGCTTGCACCTAACCGATTGACCCTTATAGCCCTTTCGGTGGAAATTGAGAGGATGCGGCAGTGGAAAGTCCCTTACGAAGTGATTGCCGAGTATGTCGTTGAGTGGCACAACAGGTTCGCTATGTCCTTGAGTTGTTTCGTCTTGGCTATGTTGGGAGCACCCATCGCTCTCAAGTTGCGCAGGGGAGGAGGCATTGCCGTGGGTGTCAGCGTTGTGCTTTTTTTGCTCTACTACCTTGTCTGGAACATCGGTTGCCAGTTGGGGGAAGCAGGGCAAATTCCTGCCTTAATCGGCAGCCATCTCCCCAACTTGCTCGGGCTTGCTTTCGTGGCAGCAATTTTACCAAAATTGAGGTGATTTCCCCTGTTTCACACTTTCGATGGGGCTTGTTGGGTCGCCTTGACATCAGATGTCCGTCGGCGAACTCTGATGACATTTCCTCTCATCGCCCTGTGCGGGATGACGATTTGAACCCCGTCGTTGCTCCTCAGATAAACGGCGAACCAACTAATCCGTTCCACAAACCCTTCGCCCAACGGCGAAGAAATTTGATCCCCTTCAGCCAAAGCATCGTCCAAGACTAAAGAGTAGCCAGCGACCAAATCCGAGAGCAAATGCCTTATGCACCAAAGAGTTGCTGCGACGATGATTGTCAAGCCCCAGAGGACGATTTCACGAGGCACTCCAAAGCGTTCGGCAATCATCCAGCCTGCTATGAGGAAAAGCACAACCCGGGTCAAAGTTCTGGGAAGCGAAAGGATGCGAATTTGACGCCAAACAGATTGGCTTGCACTCCTGTCGCGGGAAGAAACGAGGACGGGACGGAGCCATTTGTGCCACATCCCGTCAAACCAGCGGGAAAGCAAGTAGGCAATGAAGATGATGACCGCTGCGGACAAAAACCTGGGCAAAAACCAAAACCGGAGCCACCCGACGAGGTTCAACAACAAAGGTTGCAGCATTGACTGTAAATCAGGCGCCATGATTCAACCTCCCAATTCAGCAGGAATGCGAGCACTAAGTTATGCGCATTTCGCCGCCTTGTTCCTGAGCCAGTTGTTGCAGTTTGCGGATGAAGGAAGGCATACCTTCAAATCCGGTCTCAACCAGCATACCTTCGCCATCGTTGATGCGGACAGTGCGAATTCCTGTATCGTGCTCGCTCCCTCTCATCTTCACGACGGTCATGACCTTTCGGACATGGTCGTGGACGAGCATGTATCTGAGCATCAAGATGCAGTCCAAGCCCCTTGCCAAGTCTGGGTCAACGGGAGAGTGCTCAGCGCTGTTGGCAGCAGTGACGCTGAGGGTGAAAACGGAAGTGACACCGTGCAAAGTGAACAACTCAACGAAGGCTTGCAAGTATTGGGGCAAGTAAGTTGGGTCAGGGAAGGTCGCAGCCAAGTCAGATAAACTGTCAATGGCTGCCCGCTTTATCGGGCGACCTTCCTTCTCCCGTTCTTCAAGCAACGCTTTGACCTCCCAAAAGAGTTTGTAGGCATCAATGTCGCCAGTGACATGGTGGATGATGAGGATTGAGGAGACTGTTCAAAATCTCCCGCAGTTCAACTGGGTCGTTTGTCAAGCGTTGAAAGTGGCTGAGGCTGTCAATGAGAACCCTTCGGATTTTCCCCTCGCTCAGTAGTTGGTTCAGTTCGCTGTTCGGGTCACGAATTTGCTGGTAAAAGGTTTGGGGCGATGTGGCGATGATTTTGACTTTGCCTTCCCTAACCAGCGGTTCAAAATCCCAACCGAAGTTAAGGGCATCGCGGAGCATCTGGGTTGGGAACTCCTCAAAACTGACGATCAAGCCGGGCTCCTCGCATTGAGTTGCGCCATAGTAAACGAACTGAAGCCCCAAAGTGGTTTTCCCTGCGCCGGGCAGACCTTGAACCAGCACGGTAGCGCCACGGAGGAAACCCCCGTCCAGAACGATGTCTAAGCCAGCAATGCCCGTTTTCACCCGTTCGGGCAACATGACTTTCCACCTCTTCGCTTTGAAGTTTAGCGCTTTTGCAAAGCGTCACAGTTTCAGGTCAATGACCGCCGAAACACCCACATCGTAGACCCTTTGCATCTCGGTCACATTGAGGCTGACTTTATCAACGGGGATCAAAACTTTTGCCCTCGCTCGTCCGGGCAAGTTCAGTTCAAGTTGGACGACTGCCTCAACTTTCTTCACTGCTTCCTCGTCGCCGATAACTTGAGCCGCGCCGACATAAGCGCCGCTGCCGATGCTGACGATGGGAACGACCTTTGTAGCCTGCTTGTGTTCCCACTTGCGGTTCATCAAGGCTGTGTTGATGCCTTCGTTGATTTGCTTGCCAAACTGATTGACGAGAAAGACAATGGCGCCCCCTTTCAGAATGCTTCCCAGTTGGGCGTAAAGTGAAACAGAGGCGAGACCGAGAACAGCGACGACGAGCCCTGCTAATGTGAGTTTGCGCATCGCGAACACCTCCTTGAAAATTTTGCAGCCTCATTAAAATAGACACGCCAAATCCCGAAAGGTTCACTCGTATCGCAAGCACTCAACCGGTTCCAACTTTGCAGCCCGGATTGCTGGGTAGATGCCAAAAACCAAACCGACCATCAAAGCGAAACTGAAAGCCAAAATGATTGTCCAAAGCGGGACATAAGTTGGAAGTCGCTCCTTCATCACGAACCCGACAAGCCAACTCAAACCCCAACCAAATCCCATCCCGAACAAGCCCCCAACGCCGCTCAAGGTCATAGATTCAATGAGGAACTGCTGCATTATGTCTCGGTTCCGCGCCCCTATGGCTTTCCGAACCCCGATTTCCCTGATTCGCTCGGTAACGGAAACGAGCATGATGTTCATAATCCCGATGCCTCCTACCAGAAGAGCCAACGCCCCAATACCGCCGAGAACAATTGAGAAGACGGCGAGGATTCGTCCGATTGACTGCAAAATGTTTCGTTGAGTGTCAACCCGTAATCCCCTCAAATCGCCGTATCGGTTTTTCAAAGCCACCCAAATTTCGTCGGCTGCCTGCTCAATTTTCTCGGGTGACTCCGCCTTTGCAAGTATTGCGTGAATGTATCGGTTGCCCATCAGATACTGTTGCACTACAGGCAGAGGCACATAGACGAAATCGTCCCTCTGTTCCCCAAGCACTCGCCCCATCTTGGACAAAACCCCGACAACTGTCAAGCGAAGCCTTTGGACTCGGATTTCCTTGCCCAGTGGGTCTTCGCCGGGAAACAACTTCTCCGCGACCTTCCACCCGATAATGCAAACCCGCCGCCATTGCAAAACATCGTCTTCCGTCAGCAACCGACCTCGCGCCAAATCAAAATTGAGCACGAAGTTGGCTTCGTGAGTTATGCCCACGAGTTGGATTGTTTTTTCCTCGCCCATCCGATAAGCCTTTGCAGGCAACCGAACCTCAGGGGACACATGAGCGACTGACAGGCAATAGCGCTTGATGGCTGCCACATCGTCAAACTTGAAAGCGACAAAATACTCCTGCCGCTTACCTTCCTCTTGTGCCTTGCTTCGGTCATAAACGACGAAGATAAGGTTTGAGCCAATTTGCTCAAATTCACGAACCACCCGATGCCTTGCCCCCTCAATGATTGACACCATAACGATGACTGAACCGACCCCAATGGTCACTCCCAAGACGCTCAGAAACGAACGCAGTTTATGGCTGCGGATGTTCATCAAGGCTTCACGAATGCTTTCCCAAAACATTCACAACACCCGCTTGTGCAAGGATTGAAGCAAGGAGCCCGGTTCAACGGTTATCGCCGATGTCGAAAGGTTTAGCGATCCCATACCGCTGGCATACAGATGCCAATTCGTTGTCGGCAATCTTCAGGGCTGTGTCAATTTGCTTCTGTATCGTCAGCCCAGCCAAAGCAGCACCTGCCATGTCTTTGAGGGCAATTCGTCGCTTGAGCGACTCAATCGCGTTGATGTGGGCGAGCAAGGCTTGGTCATAGGCTTGATGCAGTTGCTGGCATTCCGCTGGCGGTCTCAACTGGTGAAGCCATTGCCGAAGCATCATAAAGCGCTGCATGTAAGCGTCGTAGGTTTGCAAAGTTTTCTGCGGGTTGTATTCGGGTGCGTCTGAAATGTCGCCGGTTGAAGCAATGCCTTGCAGTGCCTTGACCAAATCTTCGAGCGCTTGTAGTGCAATCCAATAGTTGCTTGCTTCCCGCTTCCGCTGCATCTCAATTCGCTTCAACTGCTCCAAGTAGTCCAGCAACCCGGGAGGAATTGTTGGTTTTTGAGGCTGAATAGGGGGCTGCTGTATCGGCATAGGTTGAGGCTGTTGAGGTGGGCTCGGGCGTTCCAAAAGCGATTGGGCGGGGATGCTTTGTTGGACTTGCTGAACAGGCAAAGGGGTGGGCGGGGGAGGAGGTGCTTGGACAAGCCCAGTTGAAGGGACTTCATGCTGTTGCGGAACTTGTGCGATGTTAGCGCTCGGTTGATGTTGGGTCTCAAGGGTCTGAGCGAGACCGGTTGCAGGCTTTTCTTGAACCTTCGGCAACTGAGCCAGCCCCTGTTGATACTTCTGCATGAGCAGGAAAGCGACTCCGCCTCCAGCCAAAAGCAAAAGAAGCGCGACAACTCCAATGGTAATTGCCAACTTTTGGCGAGCCTTCATAACTTCCAATTCGGCTTCTGGCGCTACGATGAACCTTTGCCCCTTGCTTTCCTTTGGTGTTTGTTGTTCGGGCTTTTTCTGTTCTGCCATAGCACATCGCCTCGCTTTCTCATTCGCCCCAACTCAGTTTGCCATCTCCTAAAGCCAAAGGCAAGCAAACTTAGGGTTGCTCGGATTTGTGCTGATTCATCGCAAGGGAGGTCTCACCATAATTTGAGACGGGTGAGCACAGCATGGGAAAAGGCGCGGGATGGTTGGGATTAGCAATCTTGCTTGGGGCGTTAGTCGGTTTGGGTGGTTGGATTGGTGCTGACAATGAACTTGAATGGGTTGAGGCAATGCGAAGAGTTCACCAAAAGTTTTCAGGGCAAAAAGGCACATTCGCCCAATTCGGCGATTCAATCACTGTGACGATGGCTTTCTGGGCTCCTTTGCCTTATGCCCGAAAGAACGCGCCGCCGGAGATGGAACGAGCCTTCCAAATTGTCAATACCTACATGCGACCTGAATGCTGGAGATGGAAAGGTCCCGAGTTCGGCAATGAAGGAGGCAAGACCGTCAAATGGGCTCTTGAGCATGTGGACGAGTGGTTGAAGAGGCTCAACCCCGAAGTTGTCATCATCATGTTTGGGACAAACGATTTGACCCATGTCTCCGTTGACGAGTATCGCGCCCAATTGAAATCGCTCGTCCAAAAGTGCCTTGACAACGGAACGATTGTCATCCTGAGCACAATTCCCCCTCGCAGCGGGTTCGTCGAGAAATCTGCCGCTTTCGCGGAAGCAACTCGGCAAGTCGCAGCCGAACTGAAAGTCCCGCTCGTTGATTACCACGCTGAAATCCTCAAACGCCGACCTGACGACTGGGACGGAAGTTCGGAAAAGTTCAAGGACTATGAGGGATACGATGTCCCGACCCTTATTTCCCGCGACGGAGTTCACCCAAGCCACCCAGCAAAGTATCGTCAGACACAGGGGTTCACCGCGTCACCATCTACAACTGCATCATCCGCAATGTGTGGCAGCGAGGGGTTAAAGGTGTTCGCGTCCCGCCTAATGTCCCGCGCCCGACAGGTTGCAAAGTTCAGTTTTGCGTTTTCGTCAACGACCGCCCGAAGACCTTTGAGGATGACCCAACCGATAACCCACAAACTTTCAACGGCAACTACATTGGCGGGATTGATGTCATGTTCGCCCAAGGTTGGGTCATTAGCGACAATGTGTTCGTAGGGATACAGGGGCGAACTCGCGAGGGCAGAGGCGCTATCTTCCTTTGGCACGACAGCAGGGACTGCATCGTTGAGCGCAACATCATCATTGACTGCGATGTCGGCATCGCCTTGGGCAACTCTTGGAAGCCACCAGACATTGATGTCCACTGCACTCGCGTTATCGTTCGCAACAACTTCATCGTCCGTTGCCCAGAATCAGGCATCGTCGCCGACTACACTCGGGATTGCCTTATCGCCCACAACACCATCCACGACCCAGCGAACAAACTTGGCAGGCTGATAAGGCTCGTCCACGACAACGAAGGCTTGAGAGTTGTCAACAACCTGCTCAGTGGTCCGCCTATCAAAAACGAATCGCCGAGCAAGGTTTTGCTGCTCAACAACTTGGTCGTGCCAGATTACAGTTTCGCTTTCGTGGATGCGAGGTCGGGCAATTTGCGCTTAACAGCAAAGGCGGTTGAAGCCATTGACAAAGCAATTCCTTTGCCCGAAGTTGCGAGCGACATAGATGGCAAGCCGCGTGGTCCGAAGCCAGACATAGGCGCCCATGAGTTTCGTTAGGCTAAGCAGCCTTGATGACCTTCCCCTTTTTGAGACAGGAGGTGCAAACTTTCATCCGCCTGACGCCACCGTTCACGCGGACTCGGACTTTTTGGATGTTTGCTCTCAGCCAAACTTTTGTGTGCTTGTTTGAGTGGCTCACCCGGTAACTGTTCATCCCGCTTTTACCGCAGATTTCGCATCGCCACATGGTTCGCTTACCCTCCTTCAACAGGTGTTCCGAAACTAACCGTGCTACTTGGCTTTAGCCAGTGGTTGATGATGAACTTTTCTGAGCGCCGAATTCATTCGGCGACTGAAAATTCGGGAGGGCGAACCTCCCGGTGAGCCCAAAATTTCGTCATTGGAGGGCGCATCTCCCGATGCGCCGAAAAATTTTTCGGCAGTGCAGGAGCACTGCCCTCCAGAAAATTTCTGTTTCACCATTCGCCAATCGCCATTCGCTACTCGCCGCCGTTTTACCATTCGCCACTCGCTATTCGCTGCCGTTTCCCGACTTGCCGATTTGCCGATTTCACGATTTGCCGATAAGTTTTGGCTCGGCAGGAGCCTCGCCCTCCCATGATGTCGCCGACTAAAGTCCGTAGCATGGCTTGCTTTTGATTGCGTCATCAATCCACGAGAAGGGACGAGTCCCGTAACTAAACGGCGCTGCAAAATTTTAGCGCAAATTACTGTCACTGCAACGGCGACTGCTTCAAAATTGTTAATGCCCGCCGGGCATCTGGTTGCGTCCAAACTTTAGCGCCGAAGAGTTTTGCAAAGGTGATGAAAGAAGATGCGAGTTGGAGACATAGCCCGCCCTTGTCCATTCGTTCAAGTGACGGATTCGGTTGGTAAAGCAGCGGAGGCGATGAGGAAATCTGGGTGCCCAATTCTGCCTGTCCTCCAAGATGGCATGGTTGTCGGCATGATTGACGAGGACACCCTTCTCTCCGTTTCACTCAATTCACATCGCGAATTGAAGGTGGCTGACTTGATGCAACCAACCGTTCAACCAGTCTCCCCGGACACTCCCCTCTCATACGCTGCTTGGCTGATGAAAACGCAAGGCTTGCAAGCACTGCCTGTAGTTGGGATGGATGGAAGGTTGCAAGGAATGGTGACTAAGGCTGATGTCGTGAGCGTCTTGTTGAGAGGGTTGAGACCGCAACGAATAGGGGGGATGGCAACGCCTTTCGGTGTTTACCTCACAACAGGCAACCATCGTGGCGGCGTCGGCGACTTGGCACTTGTCGCGACAGGAATAGCGATGGCGCTTTGTTTGGTTGCAGCAAGAGTTCTGGTTCTGGCTGGTTTGTATTTGACCGATGCTTTCTTGAGACCGATTTTGGGAAGCGCTTACGGGACAGGTCTCTTCATCCCATACCTGACGGGCTTTGGAAGCACGCCGTTTATGTGGCTGTTAGACACTTTGCCTTGGATTGAAATCTTGCTGTTTTTCGTCCTGCTGAAGTTGCTTCCCCTGACGGGCTATCATGGCGCCGAACACCAAGTCGTCCATGCCATTGAACAGGGCGAGGACTTGACTCCCGAAGCAGTTTCGCGGATGCCTTTAGAACACCCTCGTTGCGGGACGAACTTGGCGGCATTGGTGATTTTGGTCAGCACTGCTTTGGTCAGCAACATTTCGCCGTCCGTCAAGATTGCTTTGGTTGTCTTGGCTGCCTTTTTCTGGAGGCAGTTGGGCATGTGGCTTCAGCGGATTTTCACCGTCAAGCGCCCCAAACCCCATCAACTCAGAAGCGGTCTGAAAGCGGGCGAGGAACTGCTTGCCCGTTTTCAGCACCAACCTTTCCGAACGCTGCCTTTGATCTGGCAAGTGTGGAACATGGGATTTTTGCAGGTCTTGGCTGGGGCATGGCTTAGCCTTTGGGGCGTTAACCTTATAGCCAACACCTTCGGTTTTCCTCGGTTCATCTTCTAATGCCACAAACCTTGACGGTGAGGTGACCCAAATGAGGCAAGTCAGGGAACAACTTTTTGCTTTGGTGAAACAGGCTGTTGCCGATGCGATGAAAAGTGGAGATTTGCCCGAGTTGAGTGAGTTGCCCAATTTCATGGTTGAGCCGCCACCTCAAGAGGAGTTCGGTGACTTCGCAACTAACATCGCAATGGTCTTGGCTCGACCAATGAAGCGGAGCCCGATGGAAATCGCAAACGCAGTTGTCCGACACTTACCGCCGAATGACTTCGTTCGGAAGGCTGAAGTTGCACATCCCGGTTTCATCAACTTCCTCCTGACCGATGATTGGCTTCATGAGGCTGTGAGGGAAGCGATTGAAAAGGACGAGAAGTTTGGGCATTGGGACATCGGTGAGGGCAAAAAGGTTCAGGTGGAATTCGTCAGTGCTAACCCGACAGGTCCACTCCAAATCGGGAACGCAAGGGGCGGCGCATTGGGCGATGCTATCGCCAATTTGCTCTCAGCCATCGGCTACAAAGTTGAGCGCGAATACTACATCAACGATGTCACCATGTCAACCCAAGTCCAAAACTTCGGCGAATCGTTGGAAGCCCGATACTTGCAGTTGCTCGGCTACGATGTCCCGTTCCCGGAGGAAGGCTACAAGGGCGAGTATGTGATTGAACTTGCCCGAGAAATTGTCAACGAATATGGCGACGCTTTCGTGAACTTGCCGCCGGAAGAGAGGAGGCGCAAGTTCTTTGACTTGGCTCGGGAGAAAATTGTCGCCCAGCATAAGTCAGTCCTTGAGCGGTTCGGAATCGTTTACGACAATTGGGTCAGTGAGCAATGGCTTTACGACTCGGGGCGCGTCGCCCAAACCATTGAGTTGCTCAAGCGGAAAGGCTTGACTTACGAGGAAGAGGGCGCTCTTTGGATGCGAACGACCGACTTCGGCGACCAAAAGGATGAAGTCCTCGTCAGGCGCACGGGCGCTCCAACTTACTTTGCCTCAGACATCGCCTATCACATCTACAAGCACGAGCGTGGTTACGCTTTCGTCGTTGATGTTTGGGGCGCTGACCATCACGGGCATGTTCCGAGGATGCACGCCGCTTTGAAGGCTTTGGGGATTGAGCGGGAAGATGAAGATTGGCTGAAAATCGTGATTTACCAACTCGTCCGACTGGTCAAGGGAGGCGAAACCGTTAGGCTGAGCAAAAGAGCAGGCGAAATCGTATCCCTTGACGACTTGCTTGACTGGATTGGGAAAGACGCAGCCCGTTTCTTCCTCCTCATGAGAAGCGCTGACACCCACTTGGATATTGACCTTGACCTCGCTGTCAAACAATCGCAAGAGAACCCCGTCTTCTATGTCCAGTATGCTCATGCCAGATGTTGCAGCATTTTCCGGGAAGCGGAAAAGCGAAATCACCCTGCTTTGAGCGAATACAGGGATGCCGACCTGAGATTGCTCAGCGACGAAATGGAGAGGCGGTTGATGAAAGCAATTGCTCGCTTTCCAGAGACTGTCAGGGAAGCCGCCGAAAAATTCTCGCCCCACTTGCTCACCCAGTTCACCCTTCAAATCGCCGACAAGTTCCATGACTTCTACGAACGCTGCCGCGTGCTCGGCGACGATGTGAAACTCAGCGCAGCGAGGCTGGCACTCGTCAAAGCAACGCAAGTGACAATCCGCAACGCTCTAAGCCTTCTCGGCGTAAGTGCCCCTGAAGCGATGTGAAAGTGTGGGGCTTTCCCTAACGCTGCGAAAAACACTCACGCCGCTGGTTTCTGTCAGCGGTTGAGAACCTAAACTTGTTCGGCATCGGAGTGAACCTTAAACCGTCTTGGTGGCAAAATGTTTGCTGGCAGCGAATCAGTGGGTGAACCGCGATGAAGGAATCGGGATGGGAAGGTTTTGCCTCAAAACCGTCACGCACCAAAGTTGAGGGCGATGGGCAAGGTTCTGGATTGATTGAACTGCTGCTTTGAGCATAGCGCTCCCGCCGGATGCGTGGAGGGAAATTGAGCCGACCCTGTAAGCAGCCAAGTTACGGACTGCCCCAGCGACCGTCGCTGGGATGTCGTGCAGTTTCATGTCGCAAAAAATCCATTTGCCCCTCTGGGCTAACTCGCTCAAAATTTCAAAGCCAGCAGCGGTCAAGAGCCTGTAGCCGACTTTGTAGCGAGTAACCAAATCGCCCAACTTGTCCACAAGCCTCAAAGCACTGTCGCGGTCATCAAAATCCAAAGCGACAATAAGCCTCTCCGCAGGTTCCATCCGCCATCACCCACTTCCCTTCGTCTGAGTTTTCCGCAGCGTCAACTTGGCACTCCTGCAGCATTTTTTAACGCCTGTTGCCCACGAAAGGCGACGCCACCTTTTGGGAGGGCGAACCTCCCGGTGAGCCAAGTTTGAGTGCGAAGTGCAATGTTCAGTCCAAAACCAATTTCCAGCAGTGCAGTAGCACTGCCCTGCGAAACTACTCGCCATTCGCTATTCGCCACTCGCTACAGAAGTCTTTGAACCTTGACTTCCCCAAAGATTTCGTGGAGCGTTTTGATGTCAATGTAGCCGGGACCGTCAACGAGGGTGTTCGCCGTTCCAGTTGCGACAGCGAACTTTAACGCCTCGTTGAAGGGAAGTCCCTTCACCAAAGCGAAAATCAGACCTGCCAAAAGCGCATCGCCTGAACCGATGGTGTTGACAACCTGAACGGGCGGTGGCGTTGCTTTCAGCAAACTTTGCCCGTCGCTCCCGACAGCGCCATCTTTGCCGAGTGAGACGACGATGGTTTTGATGCCGAGTTGGTGAAGCCTGCAAATTGAGACAAGTAACTTTTTGTCGCTGTCCACTTGCTCGCCAACTAAATCCGCCAACTCCTGCCTGTTGGGCTTGATGACTTCAGGAACTGCTTCAACGCCTTTGCGAAGGGCGTCACCGCTGGTGTCGAGGGCACATGGGACACCGTGCTTGTGAGCGAGTTGAATAAGTTGGGCGTAACTGTCTGAAGGTGCACCCGGCGGGAGCGAACCGCACAAAGCGACCCAACTTGCCTCTTTTAAGTGCCGCTCGTAAGTTTCCACGAAACGATACCATTCCTCCTCACTTATGCGGGAGCCTGGTTCAACTAAGTGGACTTCCAAACCCGTTTTGGGGTCACGGATTGTCAAGTTGATGCGGGTTTCGTCGCCGACAGTCGTGAAATCGTGTTCAATGCCCTCGCGGGAGAGCCCATCAGCCAAAAATGCTCCCGCATAACCGCCAACGAAACCGAGGCAAATTGCTGGAACCCCAAGCCTGACCAAAACCCTTGCGACATTCACTCCCTTGCCTGACGGGTAGATGAAAACTTCACTGACGCGAACGACCCTTTCAGGGCGAAAATTTGGGATGAGGAGGGTTTTGTCAACCGCCGGGTTGAGAGTCACTGTTACGACCTTCATTCCCCATCTACCTCATCTCGTGTCCCTTGTCCCGTGCCCCTTGTCCCATCACGGTAGCGATGCAATCAACCTGTCAAGGGCTTTGACTGCTTCGCCAACTTCTGCTTTTGCGACGCTGCTCTTTTGCCGCTCTAACGCTTCCAGTGCGTTGAGCAAACAAATCCTCGCTTGGGTCAAAGCCTCCGCTTGCTCGGGAGCCTTCAAGCGATTGGCGGCGTCTCTCAGCGCTGTTGCTGCGCCTTTCCAATCTCCCGTTTTCAACGCCGCTTCAGCGTTTGCCAGAGCCGTGAGACCGATTTTTTGCTCTGTCAAGATTGCCCTTGCCCTTGCTATCCAAGCCCTTGCGGATGCGACATCGGGGTAAGGTGCTTTGCTCGTGACTTCAAGCCTCAAGGCGGTTCGCCAAAGCACGAGTGCAGGCGACCTAACCTCAAGTTCGCTGACGGCTTGGTTAAGGAGCAACAGCCTTGACCGAATTTCGCCTACAGGTAGGCGGTCAAATTGGCTGTGGAGGGCATCAGCACTTGCCCGAACGCTTCTCGCTTCATCGGCAAAATTGACCACTGCAACTTCGGCGGCTGTCGGCGTTGGAGGTTGGGCAACTTCCGGCTTAGGTGCAGGTTGAGGTGTAGTTGGTTGAGGAGTTGGCTGGGTTGGAGTTGGTTGGGCAGTCGCAGGTTGGGTTGCCTCAGGCGGTGTCGGCTGAGGTGCAGCAGTTTCAGGAGCAGCGGTTTCAGGCGCTGCAGTCTCGGGCGCAGTCGGTTGCTGTGCAACTTCGGGTTGAGGCGGTTTTGCCTCTTCCGGTTTCACTCTCGGTTTTGGTGCTTTGACAACTTCAGCGGGTTGAACAGCGACCTCGCCCCGCTTTATCCTTTCGCACCCAACGACGAACAAAAGCGAAAGACCCCAAAGGCAAATTAGCCCTCGCACTTTTTGCATCCCTCCTTCTCACTCAGCGCAAAATTGCAGCCGCTCCATAGCCAACGACTTGAGCCAAATCGCCGGTGACGCTACCTGAAGTGCTGTAACCCAGCAATTTCCCTTCCTTCGCACCAAGTTGCTTGCAAGCCTCAATCATCGGAATCGCAACCAAAACATCGGATTGGCTTGGGTAGCGTCTGATAGTTTGCCACAGACCTTCACTGTCAAGGGCGATTATCCTGTTCAGTGCCTCACGGTCGTGAACTTCAGCGACTGCTTGCGGTTCGTAGTGGGTGAAGTCACAACTGGCGACGATGACGGCATCTCGTTGGAGTCGCGTGATTGCCTCGGCGAGTTTTTTGCCTGCGTTGCAAAGTTGGCTGAAGTTGTGGCTTGAAACGCAGATGGGAACGATTGAGGGTGTTCGGTCACCGAAAACGAACTTCAGGAACGGGAGTTGGACTTCAATGGAGTGTTCGCCATAGCCAAAGCCGCCCAAGTGAGGCTCAAAATCTTCCCTGAAGCCGTCGCCTGCTTTTGCCAATTCCGTTGCGAGTTCCTCGTCAACGGTCAGCGCACCGATAGGCGTTTCCCATTGCCCTCTCGTCCAAATTGCGAAAGGTGCACCCGGGTGATAGTGTGCTGGCGCGAATATGATTGCAACTTGCGGGATACCATCCTCAGCGAGGGCAGCATATGCCCTTGCAGCGGTCATCCCCGAATACATGTAACCTGCATGAGGTGCGACCAATCCGATTATTCGCCGTTGACCTTGTTCGTTAGGCGTCGGAATTGAGCCGGGACCGAGACGATGGGTGAAACATTCCTGTAGTTGCCTCCGCAACCCGTTGGGGTCGCGAGCGTAAAACATACCAGCGACCAACGCCTTACGCACCATTTTCCATCACCGCCCTTTCAGTTGCAGGCTCAACTCCGAAAACTTTTTCACGCTTCACGATTCACGCTTCACGCCTCACGCCTCACAACAATCTCGGATTGACAGCCGTTCCTGTTCGGGCAGCAATCATCCCAGCTTCCAAAATCGCTTGAACCCCGACATTGAATTCGGGAGAAACAGTTTCGTGCAGCGGCGTCCCTTCAAGCAAGGCAGAAAGGAAGTGGGCGACGCCGTTTTGGAAGTGAGGCGGCAGAGGGTCAGCGGCGATGAACTCCTCTTTGCCGTCACGGGTCAACAAAACTCCCGCTTGCCCTTCTCGTTGGGTGATTGTCATTGCCCCTTCAGTTCCGACCACGAGCGGACCTCCGGGAACTGCCCCTCCTTGACTCCAAGATGCTTCCAAGACAGCAAAAGCGTTGGGATAACGGGCGACGAGGACTGCGTTGTCTTCCGCATCGCCGAAAGGTTTAGCCAGCCTATCTGCAACTCCGATAACGCTCAAAGGCATTTGCCCAAACCACCAGAGGGAGATGTTCGCACCGTAGCAACAAAAGTCAAGCAAAGCCCCGCCTCCCAAAAGCCGTTGGTGCCACCAAGATTTCGCTTGTTGGTCGGGCGGCAACCCTGCCAAAGGACCGCGGTGACCCGCCCTCCAACGAAAGTAAACTGGCTGACCAATTGCGCCGTCGTCAAGGAGTTGCTTGACCTTGTGAAGTGCTGGGTTCCAAGTGCTGGGATAGTTGACCATCAAAATGGTGCCAGATTTTTGTGCGGCTAAAAGCATCCTGCGGGCGTCAGCAACAGTCGCACTCATCGGTTTCTCAACGAGCAAGGGCAAGCCTTTGCTTAAGACAAGTTCGGCAATTGAAGCGTGTTTTGCGTTGGCTGCGCAGCACAAAACTGCATCCAACGGTTCCTTGTCAAGCATCGTTTCCACGCTCAAGTAAACGCGCGGGATTTGCATTTGCTCGGAGACCCTTTGGGCTTCTTCCAAATCTTCGTGGGCGATAGCGACGACTTCAGCCTTTGGGTGTTCCTGAAAAGCACGAATTAGCCCCGGAGCATGGACATGCTCCAAACTCACTACTCCCACACGCACTTTTCGCTCCGCCATCTTTCAAGCCGCCTCCTTTCCAAAAAAGCGCTGTCGTAATTGTGCCGTAAACCGTTTGGAGACGAAATAGAGCAGGAGATTTGGGAGGGCGAAATTCCTGCCGAGCCAAACCTTATCGGCAAATCGTGAAATCGGCAAATTGGCAAGTCAGGAAACGGCAGCGAATGGTGAAACGGCGGCGAGTAGCGAATAGCGAGTGGCGAATGGCGATTGGCGAAACAAGAATTTTCTGGAGGGCAGCGCTTCTGCGCTGCCGAAAAATTTTTCGGCGCATCAGGAGATGCGCTCTCCAGTTTTTCTCAATCACGAACAACCCATTTGCACGCATGCACGCCTAAACGCAAGAGGCTTTACCGCTTGCCCCATTCCCGTGACCATCGCCCAATTGCCAAAATG
>Ga0079995_1062242_pt1 | contig 29042 bp, 19 predicted proteins | sample FaiFalFF_MnMetaG_2_FD_69198 | JGI IMG/M metagenome (GOLD analysis project Ga0079995, IMG submission 69198) | Freshwater microbial communities from Yellowstone National Park, Wyoming, USA - Fairy Falls C (FF_Mn_C) (SPADES assembly) (version 4) | ecosystem: Environmental > Aquatic > Freshwater >...
GTTCGCACGGGAGTACCTGCGCAAGCACCCAGAAAAGAAAGAAGATGATGTGGTTAGCGCACTTGGCTGCGCCTATTACACTTATGCGAGTGGTTTTACCCCCATGCAATGGCTGGAGTATCTTCGTAACCGTATACGGGAGCATCTGGAGAAAATGCAGAAGCAAGACGCAAGCTAGATTAGAATTCGTACGAGCGTTTCCGATATTCCCAGCTGATTTGTTCCCTTGAGAAGAAAAACGCGCCGCGATTCTTCGCCAGCGATTTAGAGATCAGATCGGCTGGCAGTGGAGTTTATCAAGGATTTTTGACGTCGTAGCAGTAGATGGTGTCCTGGTCGCGGATATAAAGGTGTCCGTTGGCCAGTACAGGGTGTGGCCAGGTCGGGCGATCGCTGCGTTGCGGGAGCTTGAAACGACTAAGTTCGCGATAAGCTTTCGGAGAGGCCTCGACCAGGCCGACCACGCCGTTTTCACTAAGTACGAAAAGAAGCCCATCCGCATAGACAAGCGAGCCTTTGCCCACGCTGCGATCTTTCCACATAACTTCGCCGGTATCCCATTTCAGGCAAGTCAGAACGCTGCTATCGTAGCCATAGATATAGCCATCCACGAGGACGAACCCGCCGTGATGGTTTTTCAAGTTCTTGTTGAAGTAAACCTCCTCGGCCTTTCCGTCCGGCATCAAGCGTAATAAGGCGCAGCCGGTGCCGTAATCGGAACTATAGAAGATATGGTTGTCGTGGAAAACGGGCGTAGCGATGTTAGCAGTGCCGTTGGCCACTTTATTGTAACGCCAGAGAAAACGCCCGTCCTGGAGTCGACAGGCGTAGGCCCCGCGGCTGGTGAAAGTGGCGACCTGATCGAGATCGCCAACGCGAAACAAAATCGGCGAGGCATAGCCTGCGGGTTCACGACCTTTAATTGCCGGGTCTTTACTTGTCCAGATGGTCTTGCCGGTGTGTTTATCCAGTGCCACCATCGTGGCCTTGTTACCGCCGGGGGTCACGATAACCCAGTTGCCGACTATAAGCGGCGATTCACTAATACCCCAGCCGATATTCGAGGCGTCAAATTCTTTCAAGATATTGATGCGCCAACGAACCTGACCATCGAGAAGTTGCAAACAGGTCAGGTCGCCATTAGCTCCCAGAGCGTAAACTAAGTCGCCATCAATGGTGGGCGTGCAGCGTGGACCATCCCCGTAGCTGTTATGATAAGCGTTGCCGCTAAGTGTGCGCCAAAGCTGTCGCCCGGTATGGACATCGAAACAGAGGATATATTCCTTCTCGTCCTTACCCTCTCCGAGGTTGCCCATGGTGAGAAGGCGCCCGCGGCTGATGCTGGGGCCGGAATAACCGCGACCGGCCCCCCGAGCTTGCCAGACCAGCCTGGGGCCATCTTTCGGCCAGCCCCGCAGGAAACCGGTCTCGCGCGATTTGCCGTTGCGTTCCGGGCCGCGCCACTGGGGCCAGTCGAATGTGTTTGACTGGTCTGGAGCAGGTGCCAGGGCGATGGAACGCGACGGACCTGGCTGAGTGAGTCCGATTACGACCAGGGCGAATAAACACGCACCAGGGACGCATAGTTTTCGCATGTTCTGGCTCCGTTGAGGGTGGAAGGTAAGACCCACAGTCCGGTAGGCGTGTGGCTAAGGTGGCAGGGTCAGGGTGAAATGGCGTGGGTGGGCGGCTGGTTATGCATACATAGTACGGAAACTGCGGCAACTGGACTAGACAACGTGCAGCATTGTCGGCATAAGCGGCGTGCTTCCGGGAGAAAGTCTGGGGGCACTAAATTTGGCTGGAATGGGGGCCAGCTTATGGGGCACGGGGATAACATGCTGCCGCGACGACGTTGTTTGCCATCGAGGCGGGTATCCGAGACACTCGCTGCAGGCCTCGCTGTCGTTTGGTCACTGTTGGCAAGCGCTGGTACATCCATCGCCTGGTCGGCGCCACCGGAATCTGGTTCGACAACGGCCCCTGCAGCATCCAGAACTGCCGAAGCGAACAAAACAACGGATCATGGGTTTTTGCGGCCGAGTGTGCGGCGTTCTGGCGGAACCGCTCCAGCCCAATCCGGCAACACCGCACGAGGCACGGATGAACGCGAAAGCATTGCCGCACGATTGCGACGAAGATTGGAAGTGTGCGATCGCATCAAGGTCATTGCACTGGAAACTGGTGATGCCCGACTGGAAGCAGCAGCGAACGAAGTGGAAAACCTGATCTGGCAGTGGTACCTGGAAGAAACCAGCCAGCGAAATACTGTTGTTCGCGGTCAATGGAACAGGTCGGCGGGCACCAGCTGGCAGCCCGGCAGCAGCTCCACCGTTCAGAACTCGCAGGTGCCGTCTGCGGATGAAAACGCATCCACTCCGCTGCCGTCCGCCAAACCCCAAGTGGTGGAGCGGCCTGCTTCCGTCAGTAATAACGCAAGTGAGCGGCCCGCAATATCGCCGGCATTTCAGGAATTGCAACATCGTCTGGATCGCCGTGATGTCCGCACCATCCGCGGCTCGTCGGCTGGCGATGCTGGTAGCCCGTTACGGTCCGAGGCACCCGCAAAAACGAGTTCGACAACACAGGGCAAGGCCGGTATGTCGGAGGAGTCGCCGTGATTTTTTCGCGGCAGGATGAGCGTAAGGGCTTCGGCGAAGACGCGAAAATCATGTCGCGTCCGCATAGCGAACCCGCGCCAGCCGTCAACAATCGGCTCGGTTCAGTGAGGTTGTGGCAGATGAGCATTATTGCCGTCGCGCTCATCCTGGGAAGCTGGGGTTGTCAGAGCGTTTCCACGGGATTACACGACCAGTTAGTACGGGGAAGCGCGGTCTCGCCAGAAGAAGAGCGGGAACATAGTGTGGCCGGTTCGCGGTGGTGGACGAACTGGTTTGCGTGGCTGAAAAAAAGCGAAGCTGGCACCGCCACTCCCGTTGCTTCGCCGCCCCCGGTTCAACCCGATCAGGTAACACCAGCGACCGCCTGGCACGTGTTGCAACAGTTGCGAGCCGAGGTCGAACGCGATCGCCAGAATCCGGGCGATTAGTTCTAGACAACCGCTGGAGCTATTGCAGGCATCCAGAGAATGAGGGCGAGCGAAGCAGTAGTGGCTGGGGTTTTGCGCAACTGTCCTGGCGGGGTTAGAAGGCCTCGCTACCGATGGTAGCCAGCTTCGGAGTTTCGACGAGCCTGGTGGCGCTGCTCATGGCAAAAGCCGCAGGGCTGAAAGCAGCCGCCCCGTTGGTGCAAGGGCGCTGGCTGTCCGATTATTCGGTGCGCTTTGCCGCTGGAAAGATGCTGGCAACATTGTCATAGAGAATCTGTCGGGCCAGTTGCACAGCGTCCTCTTCCGACCAGCCGCGTCCGCGCACGTATTCCTCGGCAAGAACCTGAGCGAGCACCCGCCGAAACATGTTGAATTTCGGCAGCACGAATTCCAGCTTGTATGCATCGCTATAGTAGCCGATCAGCTTGCTTTTCGGCACACCCTGCAAGCGAACCGTCAGGTCCCGGGAGATGAAACCGGGTAAATTGCTGTACCACCAGTGCCCGCTGGCTACCACGTTGGGAAAAATCCAGCTGAAGGCGACCAATTCTGGATTCTGGCTGCTCGACAGCACCGAGACGCAAAAAACGACCCGCGGGAAAGCGTTGAAAAGCTCCCGATATTGCGACAGCGAGGTGCGCTGGTCGAACAAATCCTGACCCTGCGGAACACCGTGGCGGTAAACTCCGCGCTGTACGCCGATCATCAGGTCGAAAGGCAAGCCGAAATCCTGGCAACATTCCGCGAGCGTCCAGAAAACGTAGCGGCTCAATTCGGGCGAAGGAGAATCAAGCCGCGGAAAAACGCCGGGTTCCGGCGGTAATGGTGTAAAATCCGGTGGCAGCGAAATCGCACAGGCACGCGCGCCATGCCGGACAAAGTGCTCAAAAAGCCGATCCAGAGCGTGGCGAAGTTGGCGAACCTCGCCGATTTCTATGCCGGTAGCCCGCGCCAGGCGCTGCCGCACTCCCTCCTGGTGCAGCCGAAACACCAGATCATCTGTTCGCAGGCACGGTACATAGAGCCGCGTATCGAAACCTTCCAGCGGATCGTCGAAGTCATTGGTGAGGAAAATTTCTTCGATGCGGCTGCGCGTCAGAACCTGTTTATCCCAGTCTGGGGCGGACATGACCAGTTCGGCCTTGTCCCACAGCCAATCCGCGTCTTCCGCGCTAATCCGCGACTTCGGAAAACCAAGAAAAGTTTGAGCAATTTCCAGCAACCAGCTTGCCTGCACCGTATTGTCAAAACGCTCCAGATAACGAAGCAAAACCCGGCATCGTTCCCGAGGGGGATAGTCCGGACGGAGCGGGTTGTGAGGCATTCCTGCGGAATGAGCTAATTCCGTGTAGTAGTGATAGCCGAGAATTTCATCCAGGCAGCGTGCCGCCGGCTGGTGAGGCGAAATGTGCGTGTGCGGATCGCGGATCGGAATTTGAGCAATTTGCTCATAGAGGCGGTTTGTCAAAGTGTCCTCGGGCATTGCTCTTTTCTCCCATGGACCGAAAGACTATGCTTGGCGGCGCTCAAGACGCAAGGACGATGCAGGGAAGATAAGAACTTCGCTCCCCGGTTGCAAGAAGGCGCTGGCGCCAGAACTGGCCTGCGTTGCTGCGACTGCTTGCTGGTTCTTAGCTTCCCCTACGACAGAAGGAGCAGGTATGAGCCAGTCGCTGGCAGCTAGTGCAACGACAACGGAATACGTGCCTGTAGAAACAACTGGTGGCGAAATCCTGCCGTTTCCATCACCGGCAGATTCTTCCTCTCCAGGTGACACTGGCCGGGCACCGGAAGCGCCAACCCACCAGTCGTACACAACGGCGCAGGCTCTGGCAGAGTTTGAACGCTGGAGTCGCAGTTATGATCGGAGCTTTTTGCAATACCTTCTGTTTGAACCGACCCATCGTTTGCTGCTGGCGCAGCTGGCTCCCGATGTGCGGCGACTTCTGGACATAGGTTGCGGTACCGGGAAATTCCTCGCCCAGGTGGCAGAGTGTTTTCCCGAAACTGAGATTTTCGGGCTGGATTTATCTCCGGGCATGCTGGAACGGGCCAAACCTCGCTGTCAGCGTTACGGAGACCGTGTGCGACTGGTACGCGGCGACAGTGCGTGCCTGCCCTTCCCAGACAACTTTTTCGACGTGGTAACCTGCAGCCACAGCTTCCACCACTATCCCGATCAGCAACGGGTGATTTGTGAAATCTACCGGGTGTTACGCCCCAATGGACGCATGCTGCTGGTAGATGGAGACCGCGATGGCTGGTGGGGCTGGTTCATTTACGACATCTGCGTCACCTGGCTGGAAGGAGGCGTACACCATTGCTCCGCAAAACGCTTTCGTCAGCTGTGCCAGTCGGCGGGGTTTCAACAACTGCAACAAATTCGCCGGGGCCGATTAGCTCCTTTCCTGGTCACCGTTGCCACCGCCATCAAGACCGCCCTGGAACCCGCCATGCCATTAAGTCGCGCCGCGTAACAAACCAACCGCCAGACCTGTTCACACGAACCGCGACCATGGGCAGTCACGCGCAACGCTTGCCCGAAACAACAACGTTACTTTCCCTGCCGTTCATGGGCGTCGCGGAGCAAATCCACGACTTCCTGAACGCTCGCCTCGGGTAGGCTTTTGCCCTTTCGCCGAAGTGTCTCGGTTACATGAATAACTGCATCGGTCATCCGCTCATGCGTTTCCTGAGAACCGCCATACAAAACGTAATGCTCTCCGGTGGTTACGCGGATGTGGCCGTCCTGATTGTCCAAGCCGATACCAATCAGGCCGACCAGTTCCTGGGCTTTTCTTTTCTGCGACCGAGAAGGTTGTCGAGCCACTGCTACGTCCCTTTATATTGTTGCCCTGCCGTTGACAATATATCCGACAAAACGGATGCCTGTCAACCCTGAGGGATTGTGCGACTCGGGCTTTCTGATTCCAGCCGCGAGATTCAAAGCCCGCCAATTTTCCAATCCAGCCATTGGCGCTTCTCCGGTTGCGAGTTTCTGATTCCAGCCGCGAGAGTGGCCGTTTACCGTCGCGTAAGTAAATTGACCCGGGGTCAATCTCTCGGCAACTATCACCATGAGCCGAACCAGGTCCGAAACCCTGTTCGCGCCGGACGGTCGCTTGCGGCAGGAATATTTCACGCCGTCGGCCATCCGGGCACTGCGTGCGGCTTGCGACGCGGCCATGCGCACCGGCTGGCCCACCGTGCGCACTCCGCACTTGTTTATCGGTTTGCTCGAGGAAGCGGATGAACCGATAGCCCGCTGGCTAAGCCAAAACCAGCTCGATGCCGCCCGGCTCAGGACGGATTTCCTCGACTGGTTCGATATGTCGGAGCAACTACCTGCCCGGCAAATTCACCTCCAGGCCGAGTGTTTCTCCGAACACCTGCGCCAGGCTCTGCAATTCGCTTATGAGCGTACCCTGCAGCGGGGAGGTCCACCCATCACACCCGCGGATTTGCTGGCCGCGGTGTTTCTGTGTGAACCCAGCGTCGTTTGTGAATGCCTCCGGCGCGACGGCTACGACGTTGCTTCCTTCGTCACCAGCGTCAAGTCCATCTGAACCGCGAACGGTAACAGCAATTCGTGCTGCGATTCTGCCGATAGCAGTTCTCCGGAACGGATCATGCCGGCCGGGTTTGCGAGTAAGACCGCACTGTTCTTCGTTCGGCCCTGCCACGTCCCGATCGGAAATCGAGTGCACTGAACTTGAGCCGTACCGTGGCGGCATTTATCTTCTCCCGGTGCCCCAAAATCTGCCGAACACGGAGAATGCAGAGCTTGCATTGGCAGGTGGCGACACCTGGATTCGTCCCCTGCGCCAAATTCCACGTGCCCCGACTACCGGAACAATTCTCCTTTCCGACTACGCCACTTCGCTGGTGAATTTAGCCATCTGCATTCCCGGTCGCGGTTGCGGCTGGAGTGCCGGCAGTTTCCTGGGTAGCGGCAAGGGTGCGGAGTTGTTCGGCCAGTTCGGGTGAAAGCTCGCTGGTGCCTCGACATTTCGGATAACGGGAACAACCAAGGAAGAAACCACCCTGACGGTTGGCGCGTAGCTTCATGGGCCCGCCACATACCGGACAGGTCTGGTCAATTTCCAGTTCCGGCACCGTAACTCTGGGCCGACGCGGATACAACTGGGCCGCCTGTTCACGGAGATGCTCCGGCAGCGGCTGTGCATTACGGCATCTGGGATAAGCAGAACATCCCAAAAACGGCCCCCGCGGTCCGGGACGGATGACCATCGGGCTGCCGCATTTTTCACACTGGATTCCCGTGTCTGGCATCTCGATGGGCTCGCCCTGCTCATTCACGTTTTTGGTATTGCGACATTTGGGCCAGGCGGAACAGGCCAAGAATTTCCCGCGTTTTCCCTCTCGCAAAATCATCGGAGAGCCGCAGCGTTCGCAAACATACTCGCTTTTTTGCGCTGTGATTACGGGTTGTCCCTGGGAATCCAGTGTCATGGTAACCGGGCAGTCGGGATAACCGGAACAGGATAAAAACACGCCACGCTTGCCACTTTTGCGCAGCATAGGCCTGCCACACTGCGGACAGGTATGTTCGGTGGGCTGGGCGGAGTCGGCTCGTTCGCCGTTGGACTTGACGTAACGGCATTCCGGATACCGCGAACAACCGAGAAACTCGCCGGTCTTGCTGTAGCGGGTTACCAGTGGGGCACCGCACAGCGGGCAGCTCTCCTCAGACTCCTGTCCCTTGATCTTGGGCATCTTCGCCTCAGCCACCTTGAGGGCTTGGGAAAACGGTTCATAAAACTCGTTGAGCACGGCCCGCCAATCGACCCGAGCGTTTTCGATGGCGTCCAGTTCCTCTTCCATGTGGCTGGTAAACTTCACGTCGAGGATTTTCGGGAAATGCTCAACGAGTAAGTCGGTAACCAGCATCCCCAGCGGGGTAGCATAAAATCGGCGATTTTTCTGTTCTACATAACCCCGTTGTTGGATCTTGCTGATGATGGTCGCGTAGGTGCTGGGCCGACCGATGCCCTCTTTTTCCAGCGTCTTGACCAGCGAAGCCTCGGTATAACGCGGAGGCGGTTGCGTGAAGTGCTGAGAAGCGAGCAACTCTGCACAGGCCAGTTGTTGCCCTTGCTCCAACGCCGGTAACAGTGCATCTTCCTGTTTGCCCACCGGTTGATACACGCGCCGGTAGCCGTCAAATCGCAGCACCTTCCCCTGGGCCTTGAGTAATCCACGTTCGCCATCGGTGCTGGCTTCGATGGTTACGTTGGTAATATCGAAGCGGGCCGGTTTCATCTGGCTCGCCACGAAACGCCAGTAGATGAGCGAATAAAGTTTTAGCTGATCCGGAGTCAGCCATGCAGCTACCCGGTCGGGTGTATAACTGAGGTCGGTGGGGCGGATAGCTTCGTGCCCTTCCTGAGCCGCTTTGCCGGATTGGTAAACGTTAGGAGCAGCGGGCAGGTAATCTTCGCCGTATTGCTGTCGGATAAACTCACGCACCGAAGCGAGAGCCTCGTCGGAAATCCGGACGCTGTCGGTACGCATGTAGGTAATGAGAGCTACCGGGCCTTCGGGTCCGAGTTCTACTCCTTCGTAAAGCTGCTGGGCCAGCCGCATGGTTTTTTCGCTGGAAAACCGGAAGCGAATGTTAGCCTGCTGCTGCAACGTGCTGGTGATAAAGGGCGGCGGAGGGGAATCGAGCCGTTCTTTCTGTTCCACGCTGACCACAACAAATCGGGCCTTTTGCAAGGCTTGCGCCAGCTGGAACGCCTCCGATTCGTTGCGCAGATTAACCTTGGACTGCTGCCACTCGGTCAGCTCAGCCAGGAAGGTACCCTCCGGCGCTTCGCCGCGCTGAATGGGAGATGGCTCGGCCTCGGTGTCTTCAACCTCAGTTTCGTTTTCCTGCTTTGCTTTGCGAATCCGGATGGGTGGAAGGCTGACGCTCTCCGCAGGCGATGCCCCTGCCGCCAATCCTTCGGCAGACCGAAGGGCCGCAAAAATCTTCCAGTATTCTTCGGGACGGAACGCCTGGATTTCGCGTTCCCGCTCTACAATGAGGCGAACCGCAACGGATTGCACCCGGCCAGCACTCAGTCCGCCGCGGACCTTTCGCCGTAACAGCGGGCTGAGTTGATAGCCCACCACCCGATCGAGAAAACGCCGCGTCTCCTGGGCCCGAACACGGTCCATGTTAATCTGGCCAGGATGGGCAAAAGCTTCCTGCACCGCCTTTTTCGTGATTTCGTTGAAGGTAACGCGACGCACACGCTCATCGGGCAAACCGAGCGCTTCTTTCAGGTGCCAGGCAATCGCTTCACCTTCCCGGTCCGGGTCCGGGGCGAGGAACACCAGTTGGGCCTTTTCCGCTTTCTTTTTCAGTTCAGCGAGGACTTCTTTGCGTTCGGGCAGGTTTTGATAGGTGGGAACCCAGCCAGCCTCGATATCAATGCCAAAGCGCGACTTGGGCAGATCGCGGACATGCCCTTTGCTGGCCGCGACCTCGTATTCCGGCCCGAGATACTTGCTAATGGTCTTCGCCTTGGCTGGCGATTCCACGATCACCAGATGTTTCTTCCTCGAACCCACAAACTTCCCTCCTGGATGCACCCATCCTGCGGATGTTTACGCTTAGCTGGGTAAAGAGCCGTCTCCTTCTGGCACGCTCCCACTTTCTGGACGTTCTGGTTGTTCGCCCGATAAGAGGCTTTTCCAGGGTGCTGGCGACTTTGTAAGACCGCGTCAGGCTATGTACCAGGCAGGTTCCCTGGCAAGTTAATCAGCCCGAAGGAAAGCGGAATTACCCTGGGTTATGCGGCTTGGCCATTTTACGCCGCGGCTTTCTGAAAAAGCCAGTCCAGATTCCCAAACGGCGAGGCCCGACTACAATGCTGCTGCATGCTCGTCGGGCGACTATCTAAGCCATAGGACATAATCCGGACAAATGTCAAGTCGTCCCCTTGAGGCGACCGTGACCATCTCCTGGAAAAAGTCCTTTATCGGGAGCGGCTGGGGGCTGCCGCGGCGCGGAAACATCCACTGCATTTCCGATTCACGGCGGGCTGACGCTCTGGACTGATGCAAGCGAGGCATTGCCATGGCTCTGGAAATTTTTGAAGTCTTTCGCCGGCGACAAAAGGTAATCCTGGCCTGGCTGGCAGTGCTGGCCATGTTTTTGTTCATCATCGGCGATGTTTTGATTGGCGTGCGGATGGGGCATTACGGTCTGGGCTACGGTTTGCGGCGACTGTTTCACGACACCACCCTGGAAGAGCTGGAGGTCCTGCACGAACAACGCCAGGCAGCCCTTTCGTTTCTGGTTCGTGCCCGGTTCCGGGCGGACGAAATCCTGCGGCGAACCAAGTTTTCCAGCGGCGACCCCGAAAAGGATGAGACGCTCCGAAAAGAATACCAGCGCGAGTTGCGCACCGCCAACGATACTATGTGCGGCGATATTTTTCTGCGGGCTTATCAGTGGGCGCCGTTAGTACAACTGGGGCTGCCTCTGGACGTGGTCGCATACGAATTTCCTCTGACAGCGGAAGGGTTGCTGGAATTCGCCTACTGGAAGGAACAGGCCAATCGCCTCGGGATCGTGATCGGCGCAGAGCTGATCCGGCAGGATTTTGAAAAGTTTACGTTCGGACTGCTGCCGGAGCAGGAATGGTATCGCTTACTGCAAGACTCGCGAATTGCCGCGGCTCCCAGCATCGTACTTGGCTGGGTGGCCGATGAAATTCGCGCCAGCCTGGCCAAACGCATTGTCGAAGGCCCAGGGCATAGCCGCGCCGTGCAACTCACCCCGCTCGACCTCTGGCAGGCTTATCGAGACCTCCGAACCGTCCTGCCGCAGGTTGGCATCACTTCACTGAGTATTGACGAGGAACGTTTCACGAAGGCCGTGCCTGAACCGGACGAATCCCAGCTGCGGGCCTATTTTGACGAACACAAACTCCAGGAACCCGACCCCATGCGACCCAGTCCTGGTTTTCGCGTCCCCACTCGTTACCGTGTCGAGTTCGTGTACGCGGACTTCCGCTACGACCCGAAGGATCCCGCCAGGATTGGCGAAGCCTGGCCAGCGTATCGGCAAATGGTCGAAAGCCTGTTGAGCCTGGGCGGAGCTTTGCGCTGGACGCCGGCGCTAAGCCTGGCAGGTGTTTTTGCACCTGCGGTTGTTCTGCCGCCTACGGAGCTGCCATTGCGAGCTTATGACCTGTACCGAACCAATCAGTGGCAACGCTATCGCATTGACGAAAACCTCGCCAGCTTTGCCCTGACCAATACGCCACTGGATCAGCGCGTCCATCATCACGGGATATTGCCCCCCGGGACTGGCCCCTGGTTTATTCCTGGCGCCTCGGAGTGCGAACAGGCGACCCAACTGGTGTCCCGCGGACTGAATGCACTTACGGCTATGCCTGGCGTAGCAGCGCCGGTCGGCCTGCTGGCTTGGCCAGTTTCCATCCGTGCACCGCGAGCCGAGGCTCAAGTGCTCGACCTGGCAGCCACCTTAGGCCGAACCGTTGCATCCACACTGGCGCTGGCAGCTCCCGCAGTTGCCAGCCGCGAACCGGCAAAGCTGGAAATGGTGATGGCAGCCAGTCTGGCGGGGCAAATGGCTGGTCCGGTGATCCCTGTCACTGCGGTCGAGGCATGGCAAGCTGCCTTACGCGCTCCGATAAACTTGGAGACTGCTTCGGTGGCACCGGGTTACGCTGGTCTGGCTCTGACTGTCTGGGCGCCACCCCTGGCCGTGCCATTCGCCAGTGTTGCTTCCGAACTGGAAATCGAATACCTGCGCGGCGAGATTTCCAAGTTCGTTCATGGAGACCTGGAAACCTTGAAAAACGCTCTGGCCGAGTATCGGCAGGAATATCAAAAGGCCTACACTGCCTGGCGGAAAGCTGCCAGGAGCAAGAGCCCGTTTGTTCCGCCTCCATTCAGCAAGACTAAACAGCCCATCGAGCAGTACGTGCAGAATTTCTGTCAGCCGCGGGGTTTGCGTTATTTTCCGATGAAAGAGCTACGCAGCCAGTACGAGCTTATGCCGCGGCACAGTGGTGAGCTGGCCAAAATTTTGTATCCGCTTTATCTGGAAAGCAGGAATTTCCCACCAGGAACCCGACCGGCGGAAATCTGGAACCGGGAACTGGAATTCGCCCGGAAGTTGATCAGCGGGGAGGAATTCCTGATCCAGCCCGGCGCCAAACCCAAACCCGAGGAAATCAAGGAGAGGGGAAGCTATTCCGTTTACGAACCGCGGTTTTTGATTCCGGGACAAAATGCGGCCCATCTGGCCATGATCTGGAAGGCCGAGGAAACCCCCGGTTATGTTCCCATTTTTGAAGAAGCGCGCGACCGTGTTGTTCAGGCCTGGCGACGCGAAAAAGCCCGGGAATTGGCTCGCCAGCACGCCGAACAACTGGCTGACCGCATTCGACAGCTTCGTCACCACAATCAGCGCCGCATCGAGGACATCTTGACGGAATTGAAAGGGCAGCCTGAATTCGTGGAACTTACCAGACTGGAAACTGTGGAATTGCGACGCTATGAATGGTTACCGCTTGGCTCACCGATTACCGGTCTGGAACCGGTGGCTCCAGGGCCAGTGCTCAGGCCGGTCTCTTCCCCACCGGTGGTTGATTATCCTGCCTCGGATTTCCTGGAGCAGGCTTATCAGCAACTGCGCGAACCAGGCGATGTCTGGATCACCACCAATCAACCCGCGGACAAAGTGTACATTCTGGTTCTCCTGCAACCTCGCCGGGAACCAACGCCGCAGGAATTCGAGGCAGACTACCTCAAACGTCCCTATACCGAGCGGATCAAGGTCAGGATGTCCACCTTCGAGTCGCAGACATTGGATGAATGGCTCCGCGCACAGAAGGTGAGCGAACTCCGCCGACAATTCCATCAGTTTCTCCGGCAACGTTACCGCCTGGATGACGAAAAATATCGCCAGCTCGAAGACCTGACCCGCCGGTCTCGCTAAACTGCCGGCCTTCGTGTGCTTATCATTGGGGCTGACGCGAACTCGGCGTGCAGTGGGTCAGCCTCCTGGCGGCGCCTAAAGATCGGTAAAGTCATCCAGGCGAGCTACGGCAACCACCTTGCTGCGAACAAGCACGACTCGTTTACGATTTCGCTTGATCCCCGTGGTAACCGAGGACGCGATATAGTTTTCACGTGTGGTGTCACTGTCGCGCATATCGTGCAGGTCAGCATCGGCCAGAATCAGATAGCGTTCATCCACCTGCTCGAGCCGACCGAGGCACACATACGGGCTTTCCATATCCACAATCACCATTTCGCCGATAAGCTGCTCCAGCAAGTCGCCCATTGTGGCCTGATCTCCGTGGTAGCCATTCGAGTAGCTGTTAGCTCGACATGGCCTGGCTAGCTGGTTACGGCCGCCGCTAGCTGGCAGCCATTCGAGTAGCTGTAAGCTCTACCGCAACGAGCAACATTCCCGCTCTTCGATCCTTCCTCTATGCCAGCTTGGAGCCTCTCCTTTGTGGAGACGCCCTCCGATCGGGGAGCTATATTCCCGCTTTTCAATCCATCCTATGCCAGGCCAGGAGACCGTGTAGGTCGCCACTGGCTTGAACCAAGCCGGAGCGCGAACGGCAGTTGAGGCGAGAACGATTCTGCTCGATTAAGATTGCCGGGAAGACGGTGATTCACTGTACGAGACTTGGCCCGCCTGGGAGATTTGCATGCTTAGAAGGGGCCAAAAGACCCGAAGACGTGTGGAACGTTTCCCGGTTCAGAAGTTTTCGTCGGGTGGAAGAGTTTTCGCAACAGGTAAGGCGGTGTGTCAAAAGTCTATTTTCTCAGGTGGTTCGGGTTTAGTTTCCGGTTTGGCTTTGTCCGGAAGTGCGGTTGGAATCTGGATAAGGAGATCGTCGCCGCGAGGCTGGTCGTCACTGGTGCGGCCACCGTCATCCTGGCCATTGGGACCCACGCTGTACAGAACGTAACCGCGTTCCGTGCGACGATAAATCGGTAGCTGGCCGGAAAATATGTCCTTGGGAACCGCCGGGATGTACTTCGGCGACAGGTCTTCCAATTTGGTCGGATACTGCCCCATTTCTGCTCGATACATTTCCAGAGCCAGGGCGATTTGCACCAGGTAGCCGGTCTGCTCACATCTATCTAAGGAGAGCTGCATTCGCTCGAACGCAGGATTCATTAAACTAAGGAGCATGTAAACCTTTCGCTGGCCAAGTTTCTCACCAGGTTTCAACAAGACTACAGGCACATCGCCCAGACTCAACGCCGTCGCCTTTTCCATAGCTTTGTGCAGCTGCCTGGAGAGAGACTCATAGGCCTGATTACGGCGATTGCGGTCCGGTTCGTTCGCGGCAAGGGCCAGGCTGTCGTAGTATTGGTTGACCATGACAAGCATCTTTTTCCAGGGCAGGATCCGCTGCATCAAACGATGCTCCAGGGCAGCTAATACCCCGGGTCGCCGTGGCTCGCTGAGGAAAAAGAAGCCGTGGCGGTAAAAAAATTGCACTGCATCAAGGGCTATGACCCGCTCACCCTGATCCACTATTTCCGCCAGGGGTCTGCGCGACGGCAGGTTTTGCAGGTCGTGGTAATGGCTGCGTAAGGTCTTGATGTCAGGATGCGTGGCTTCCAGATAGTGAACAATCGACCGATACGCGAGGTCCTCCAGGGCGACCGAAACCAGTGTGCTGATGAGCATAGGGTCTTTACCTACAATTCGCGCCAGACGCAGGACGGTCAGTATATCCTGCCAGGCCTGCTCGGTTTGACCTCGAGCACAATGCCACATGCTACGGGCCAAATACGCTTGAGCCGCTTCCCGCAGTAACGGAATCTCCTGCAAATTATTGACGACGGCGAGAATAAAAAAATGCTGGCCATTGGATTCAGGGTTCACTATGGGTCGAAACCACTGTGGGCGCTGTGTTGCCTCGGCAATGATTTGCAAGGGCCTCTGGTTGGCTTGTAACCATTGCGCAATCAGCGGAAAATCCTGCTGTTTCCAGGGCCGCCAGCGAGCCTGGCGGAGATTCGCATAGTGTTGCTCCCACTCGCCGTCTTGCTGCGGCTGCACTTTTTCGCGGATAAATGCCCCATAGGACACGAAATATTCACCCTGGTCGGGCAACGGCTTGATACCGAGTTGTCGGAAAAACTCGTCGGGCAGCCGATCCTTTGTACCAGGTCGCGGCCCGAAGGCCTGAATGAGCCGAACATAAGCATTTTTGTCGGGTTGCACACCTTTACTGAAATGAGCGTTCCATGCGGCGACGTAATTCACATAACCGTCTTTGTCCAGCGGCTCGGTAAAATACGTGGTCTCCCTGGAGACAGGCCAGTTCGGTTTCGCCGGTGTCTGTTCGGCCTTGTTCGCTGGCTGGCGAGGCGTTGTTGACGGGTCGGCGGATTGGCCTGAATGGGGCTTATTTTGCTCGTCCGTACAGCATCCGCAATCCAGCTGCGACAACTGGCCCGCTAGTCCACTTGCTGATAACCACGCCGCCGTTATCACCGCCAGAACTGCACAGCTCATACCCTGTCCTGGTTGGGCAGGACGATACGGTTGGAAAAGTGGCATGACTAACCCTCCAGTAAAGTCGAGATGTCTGTCTTTCGCGTACCGATGCGCGTTCTACCGCGGCTCACCAACAGACGTATCCAGTACCAACCATTCTCGCCACCGCACAAGGCTTATCCCTCAGACGAACCTTCCTTGGTCCACCCTTGGCAATTCCACATGGGCTCGCCACCGGCTCTGTCATTAAAAATACGCCGAGTCTGGCTGTTTATCGGCCCCCTGGGCCGTGCATTCCGCACAGTTTTCTTGCAGGACGTTGGCAGGCGGGAATCTTCGACGAACCACTTATCGCCTCGGACAAAGTGGAACCACTTCTAAGCAGTATCAGGCGTTAGTGTCAGGAGGTACGTTGCACAGCAGCGGCCAGCATAGAACCTTGCTAGCCGCTCGACCTGCTTTGCAGGATTGCCACTCAGCTCAATCCGTTGCCCCGGACTGGCTCATACGTCCGATATTAATTCCAAAGGCGGCATAGAACCAATTACCAGCAGATCGCGTACAGTAGGAGATAGCATGAGCTATTTCCGTATTCCCTGGTGGCTGGGGCTGATGCTGAGCACACTGGGTCTATTGGGCTGCTTCCTGATTCCCGCGGACACCGACCCGGATCTGGGTCCTACCCCGATCGAAACGGCGGGTGAGCCGTGGATTGTCCCCTCGGTTAAACCTGAGCCGCTTTCGGCGAGGTCTGCGACAGAATCCGCCCGCGCTACGGATCGGGACGGTAGCCCGTTAATCCAACTGCGTGGTCAAAGCCCGGACGAGGAGGCGAATCGGAATTCTGGCGTCCGACCCGGCGCGGATATGGTTTCGCCAGTTCGCTCAAACTCCGCCGAAGCGGTGGCCGAACCTGCGAGTCAACAGGCATTGGAAAGCGATTTACCAGCTTTGCGTGCCCAGGCACAGCGGGACGCTAAACCGGGCAATTCGCCAGCGGACAGTCCGCTACCGTCACCCAAAAGGATCGAACCGACGCACTGGACGCTCGACACGGTGGTGGAGATGGTGCTGAGAGCGGATCCGCAATTGCGAGCCGGCTTTGAACTGGTGAATTAGGCGAGGGCCAATGCAATTACCGCCTCGTTGCCACCAAACCCGCAATTGACCGTGGCGGTACAGTATCTGCCGCTGCGCTCTTTTACACCGCAGCGTCAAGGCGGACCGCCTGAGCTGGCCCTCAGCGTAAGTTATGCGGTGGATTGGTTCATGTTCGGGAAACGTGCCGCGGCCATGGAGGCAGCCCGGCTTGGGGTGCGAGTCTCGGAAGCGGAGCTTGCCGAGCTGACCCGCCTGCGCGTGCTGGAGGCTTCACTGGCCTATTTCGACGTGCTGGAAGCGAAGACCTTGCGCGAACTGGCTCAGCAGGATGTCGAGTACATGACTCAGCTGGAAAGTATCACTGCCAAGGCCGTGGAAGGCGGGGGCAGACCGCTGGTAGAATTGCAGCGTGTCCGCCTGGAACGATTGCGGAGCGAACAGGCGTTGCGGGAAGCCGAACTGCGTTTAGCTTCCAGCAAAGCCAAATTGCTCGCGATGCTCGGTCAGATGCGGCCATTGGGGGAATGGGACTTGGCGGGTTCACTGGACGAAATCCGAATTCGTTCCCCATTGCCGACTGAGGAGGCGCTGAGCGTGGCTTTGGAGAATCGTCCCGACCTGCAGGCAGCGCGATGGCGTGTTGCCCAGGCGCAAGCCGAACTCGAAAGTGAGCGGCGCAAGGCATATCCGGCCATCAGCCTCCAGGCCGGGTACGCCCGTCAGTATCAGCAGGCCATAGGTTTCCCCGACGCCGACTCGTACTCAGTTTCGCTGACGCTGGATTTACCTGTCTGGGATCGCAACCAGGGCAACCGTGCCCGGGCGCTTTCCTTGCTGGTGCAACGGCAATACGAAATGCAAGCGGAAACTGTGGAGCTTTATGCGGAGATTCTTCAGGCGGAGCAGGAGCTTCGTACTGCGGCGGAGAACGTAGCGGCAATGGCGAACGAAGAATTACGGCTGGCCGACCAGGTGCGGCAGGCAATTACCCAGGCCTACAAAGCGGGTGGCCGAAGTCTGGTAGATGTCCTGGATGCGGAACGCAATTACCGCGATATTTTCCTTCTCTATGTCACCAGCCGTGCCAACTATGCACGGGCTGCGGTTCGCTACTCTGCCACACTCGGACGAGCCGTGCTGCCATGACTCAGGAAATCACCAGTGCGACTACCGGGACTCTGGCGAACACCGCTGCGACCGGCAACAAGAATCGCCCCCGCTGGACCTGGCGACAGGTCTGGTCCGCGGCACAATTGGTGGTGGCGATTGTCGGCACCGCGAGTTTTCTGGGATACTTGCTCTATGACCCAGCACCGCCGCGCGTGGCACCTGCAGTTCCACCTTCCGAGGAAGCGCCGCCGGTGGAAATTGCCGGGCCGAATCTGCTCAAGATTCGCCAGCCCAGTCCACTCTATGACAAGTTAGAAGTGACCACGGTGCAAAAACGGGAAATTACCGACCCGGTGCTGACGGTCTCCGGGCGGGTGGCGGCCAGTTTGCGTCCTGGGGACGGTAAGCGTGAGGATTACTGGCAGTTCGATTCGCCGGAGTTGCTGACGATTTACAACGATTGGCAGAAGGCCCGGCTCGACATTGCTTTCGCTGAGACGCAGTTGCAGCAGGTCAAGAAATTAGCCGAGGCCCGTCTGGCTGCCCAGCGCGAGACGGTAGCCCGATTGGAAAAGCTAGTCGCCGCCGGCACCGACGCCGTCAAAGACCTCGCCCACGAACGCGCCAATTTGCTCCAGACCGAACTTCTAGGGCGCAAGGAGATTCACGAGGCAGAAACTGCCCTGCGCGTCGCCCGGTGGAACGAAGCCGCCCTGGCTCGACAATTGCAGATGGCCGGTCTGGAGCCGGAAATACTCCTTCAGTGCACCCGCGAAGTGGACCTTGTCCTGGCCGAGGTGCCGGAGGGGCTGGGACGGCATGTAGCTGTAGGTCAGCAGTGTACGGCGGTCTTTTTCGGCCTACCGGGAGAAACATTTGTTGGCCGGATCAGTACCATCGCGCCCGTGGTATCGCGGGAACGACGGTCGTTGCGATTGCTGATTGTCATGCAGGACCCCCAGGACAAACTGCGACCGGGGATGTTTGCCCAAATCGGTTTGGGTACGGAGCCGAGACATTCCCTGGTAGTGCCTGCCGATGCCGTGCTCCATGTTGGGCGACAGGATTACGTGCTCGTCGCTGGCGAGTCTGGTCTGTGGCGCATTGTCGCTGTCGAGGTTGGCGAACCGCACCAGGGCTATGTCGAGGTCTTGCGCGGACTGCAAGAGGGAGAGCGCATCGTCGGTTCCGGCGCCATTCTCCTGAAGCCACTGCTCAGCAAAGCCCTGCGCAACACAGCACCGGGCACGACCACGGCAGCGGGGGATTGAAGATGGTCGCGCGACTGATTGCAATCGCCCTGCGGTTCCCTTGGGCGGTGATGGCTCTGGTCGCGCTTATCGCCGCGGCCGGTTATTATGCCTTTTGCCAGCTGCCCATTGATGCCTACCCCGACATCTCAGGCACAATGGTGCAGATTATTGCCACTTACCCGGGCAAATCACCGGAGCAAGTCGAACGGGAGGTGACCATTCCCATCGAGCGTGCCCTGCTTGGTGTACCTCGCGCTCGCACAGTGCGCTCTCGGACGATTTTCGGCCTGACAGTAGTGCAGGTGCTATTCGAAGACGGCGTCGAAGATTACTGGGCACGTCAGCGCGTCGCCGAATACATGAACAACATCTCCCTGCCCCCCGGCGCCGATGCGGAAATGGCGCCGCTCATGAACGGTTACGGCGAAATCCTGCGCTACGAACTGGTCAGCGACGGCACCCATGATTTGTTCGCCTTGCGAGAGTTGAACGACTGGGTAGTGATCCCGGCACTGCGACGTGTGCCTGGTGTGGCCGACGTCAACAATTTCGGTGGTCTGCAAAAGCAGTACGCCATCACTTTTCGCCCTGCCGATCTCGATCGCTTCGGGCTGACGATTAATGACGTGGTGGATGCAATTCGCGGCAATAATTCCTCGGCCGGCGGCAGCTTGTTGCAGCAAGGCAGCATGGCTTACGTCATCCGCGGCGCTGGCGCTATCCAGTCGCCGGCAGACATCGAGAATACATTTGTTAAATCGGTGAACGGTTTTCCGGTTTTCGTCAAAGACGTGGCCAGCGTAGGCATAGACAGTCGTCCACCGCAAGGAATCTTCAGCCGCAATCACCGCGACAGTTCAGTGGAAGGGATTGTGGTAATGCGGCGAGGGGAAAACCCTTCGCGGGTGCTGGCCCGTGTCCAGGCCGCCGTCGCCGAACTCAATCAATCGCGGCTGCCGCAAGGCGTTCGCATTGTTCCGTTCTACGATCGCCAGCATCTGGTAGATCGAACCCTGGAGACTGTCAGCCATAGCGTCTTGCTCGGCATTACTCTGGTAGTGCTGGCGTTATTGTTGTTCTTCGGTCGGCCTAGCATAGCCGCCCTGGTGGCCTGCACGATTCCCTTTGCATTGCTGTTTGCCCTGGTGCTGATGTATCTCACTGGAATCCCCATCGGACTCCTCTCGATCGGGGCAATTGATTTTGGCATCATCGTGGATGGGGCGATAGTCGTGGCCGACAATATTGCGCGTCGGCTTAAGGAGGCGTTTGCCGCAGTATTGCCGGAAAATGCCAATCCGACTGCCAGCGCTACACAAGCCGAGCTGGTTGGTATGCGGCGTTTTTCGGCCCGACAGTTTTTGCAAATCGTCCTTTCCGCCGCCTTGGAAGTGGAACGCTCGGTATTTTTCTCCCTGGCGATTATCATAGCCGCGTATATCCCATTGCTGTCGCTGACCAGCATCGAAGGTTTGCTGTTCCGCCCCATGGCGCTGACGATGGTATTTGCTTTGCTGGGTGCACTGATTTTTGCGCTTTTCGTGGTGCCGGTCGTTTGTCTGTTGTTGTACCGGCGCGGGTACAGCGAGTGGGAAAACCCGGTGTTGACTGCGGCGGTGCGGTTATACACGCTGAGTCTGCGTGGATTGTTGGCCTGCCGCTGGCTGGTCGTCGCCGCAGCTGTGGCCTTTGTCGGCTGGGTCAGCCTCCGCATCGCCCCACGACTGGGCATCGAGTTCTTGCCCTACATTGACGAAGGGGTCATCTGGGTGCGTGCCAACTTCCCCGAGGGTATTTCCCTGGAACGGAACAATGCCCTGTGTCGGCGATTGCGGGAAATCGTCTTGACGGAGTTTCCCGACATTCAGGGAATTTCGGTGCAATCGGGTCGCAATGACTCCGGCACCGATCCTTTCCCGCCCAGTCGCAATGAGATCGGCATTTACCCACGGCCCTACCGGGAATGGCAACAGTTTCGCAGCAAAGCGGAATTGGTGGCGGCGTTGGGTAAGCGTTTCCGCGAAGAATTTCCCACAGTTCGCTTCAACTTCACTCAGCCGATCATAGACAGCGTCACCGAGGACACCAACGGGACGTCGGCGAACCTGGCCGTGGAATTTACCGGCCCCGATTCCGACGTGCTGTTGCAACTGGCTGAGCAGACTGTGGAATTGCTCAAGAGCATTCCTGGATCGCAAGACGTTTATATTGAGCAGGAAGGGCCGCAGCCGCAGTTGCTGATCACGCCGGACCGGCAGCTATGTGCTCGTTATAACGTGCGCATTGAGGATGTGGCGACGCTGATCAATGTCGCGTTGGGCGGAGAAAGCATCGCCAAACTTTACGAAGGGGAACGGTTTTTCGAGATTGTGGTGCGTGTGGATCGCTGGGTGGCCAATTCGCCCCGGGCTATTGGCCGCTTACCGGTTCGCACGGCCGACGGCAATACGGTACCGCTGAGCCAGGTGGCCAGGATTGAGGTGGTGGATGGTCAGACCATCATTGCCCGGGAAAACGGCTGGCGACGCAAGACGGTTCGCTGCGATATTGTCGGGCGCGATCAGGGTGGTTTCGTTCGCGAGGCCCAGGAAAAATTCGACCGACTGGTGCAACCGCATGTTCCGCCCGGCTATCGCGTCGCCTGGCTGGGGATGTTCGAGAACCTGGACCGTGCTCGCCGCCATTTCCTGTTCGTCATTCCGATTACCGTGGCGATTATCGCCGCCCTGTTATTTACGACGTTTGCGTCGGTGCGGATAACTGGTCTGCTGTTGCTGTCGGTACCATTTGCGTTCACCGGCGGCGTGCTGGCGTTGTGGTGGCGCCAGATGAACTTGAACGTTTCGACCGGCATGCGGGCTCACCAGCAAGCTGGTCATGGACCATCTCAGGCCATTCTTTTGGGAGCGCAGGAATGTTTCCGCCCGATTCTGCTGGCGTCGCTGGTGGCTATCCTCGGACTGTTGCCAGCCTCCCTGGCCACCGGTCTGGGTTCGGATGTCCAGCGACCGTTGGCCACGGTAATTGTCTGGGGATTGATGAGTTCGACCTTGTTGACCCTGTTTGTCTTGCCGGTGGCTTATTACCTGCTGGCACCGCCGGTCGCAGCCACGCGTAGCGAGGATTGGGCAGATACTGGCGAGGCAGCCACCCTTGTCGCCACCGGGCCGGACAGACTGGACCCGGCTCTTCCGACCTGATAACCTACAGGACGCTGAGCGGGTCTATATCGAGGGAAAGTTCGGCCGAGTCGGGCAGCGAGGTTTTTTCCAGGACTTGGCGTATCAAGCAGCTTCGCCAGGCGGGTTTCGGCGTGAGCACCAGGAGGTGGTATCGGTAGAAGTTGCGCAAGCGGTGTATCGGACAGGCAGCCGGGCCGAGTATCTGCGCGGCAACTGCGGGTTGACGTTGTTGCAGTTCTCGCAAAGCCTGGCGGAACCGTTCGGCCAGCAGTTGCGCCGCTTCTTGAGCGATTTGCTCTTGCGGACTGCGAACGACCAGCCGGGCCAGTCGGCCGAAAGGTGGATAACCCAGAGCCCGGCGATTCGACAATTCCTGCTCGGCAAAACGAGCGAAGTCGTGTGTTGCGGCCAGGCGAATGCAGGGATGGTCGGGGTTGTAGGTTTGGACAAGGACCCGGCCACCGCGTTCGCCACGACCAGTGCGTCCGGCAACCTGTGCCAATAGCTGAAAGGTTCGTTCGGCAGCGCGGAAGTCGGGCAAATACAAAGCCGTATCGGCGTTCACCACACCGACCAGCGTCACGTTCGGAAAATCCAGGCCCTTGGCGATCATCTGCGTTCCGAACAGGATGCGAACCTCGCCACGACGGAATGCGTCCAGGACAGCGCCATATCGTGCTCCACGACGCATCACATCGCTATCCATTCGCCGAGCGGGAACGTCGGGAAAAAGTGCCGCCAGTTCTGCTTCCAGTTTCTGTGTACCCAGACCGTAATGGCGAATGGCAGGCAGGTCGCATTGCGGGCATCGGGCTGGGGGCGGTTGTTCATAGCCGCAATAATGACACACTGCCCGATCGGTATCCCGGTGATACGTCAGCGCCACGCTGCAAAAACGACATTGCACCACATAGCCGCACGCCGGGCAAAGGATATACGTGTCGAATCCGCGACGGTTCAGCAGCAGGATCACCTGGCCCCCTTCGCGCAAAGCAGTACGGATAGCCTCTTCCAGCTGAGGACTGATGGCCCGGAAGCGACCGGGACGGGCATTCTCGTGCCGCATATCCACGATCTGCACTGGCGGTAACGGTCGGCCCTGAACCCGACTGGGCAGCGTGAGTAACGTGTACCGCCCTTGCTGGACATTGTGCCAGCTTTCCAATGACGGCGTAGCCGAGCCCAGCACGACCGGGATGTTTTCGAGCTGTGCCCGTTTCACCGCCACATCACGGGCGTGGTAACGGGGAGAAGTTTCCTGTTTGAAACTCGGCTCGTGTTCCTCATCCACGACGATCAGACCGAGCCGGCGCGTCGGTGCGAAAATGGCGCTACGGGCACCAATGATCACATCGGCATCGCCGGCGGCAATCTGGCGCCAGAAGCCCGCCCGCTCGGGGTCGGCGAGATGACTGTGCAGGACGGCGATACGCTGAAATCGGCTGCGAAACCGCTCGATGGTCTGCGGCGTCAGACTGATCTCCGGCACCAGCACAATCGCCTGACGTCCGGCAGCCACCACTTTCTCAATCGCCCGCAGATACACCTCGGTCTTGCCGCTGCCAGTTACGCCGAACAGTAAAAACGCTTCAAACCGCCCGCTGCGGAGTGCCGTTTTGATAGCGGCCAGTGCAGCCGATTGCGCTGGGGTCAGTTCCACTGCCTGTCCAACCGGCCCGGCTTCTACCTGCGGCAGCACCGTGGGCAACCGTTGCCGCACAACACGTACGTATCCTTTGCGGATCAGATTGCGAATCACGGTCGGGCTGGCACCGAGTTGACGCAGGCATTCCCGCATCTCGACCGGCTGGTGGGCCCGGACGAGCCACTCGTACACAGTTCGTTGCCGGGGCGTTAGCACAGCACCGCCGCCGCTAGCCAGCGAGGGAGTAACTGCTTCCAGGAAAACCCGTTCCCGGGTGCCGGAACGCAACCGTGCCGGTCGCGGGACCACCGATTGAAGAACCTCTCCCCACGGGCAGAAGTAATACTCACCGAGCCAGTGTGTCAGTCGTAGCAGGGCGGGACTGAGCAACGGCTCGTCGTCGAGAATGCGGCGAATCGGTTTGGGTACAACCGGCGGCGGTTCGGAGGTCAGGCCGACACAATAACCTACCAGATTGCGGTTCCCCTTACCGAACGGTGCGACCACCCGTTTCCCCACCGCGATCTGCTGAGCGAGTTCTTCCGGCACAGCGTAACGCCAGCTTTTACTTACCGGGCCAGGGAAAACCAGGTCTGCGAAAAGACTCCCACCCGTTCCCGACTCGTCAAAAAGTCCAACCTGTTCTGCCGGATGCCCGGAACTGGCCATGCCTGAAATTGTCCTTCCTCATTCGGTTCAGCCGACCAGATTAGCACCTGATTCAGGCCTCGCAGCGGCGAGGAACACCGCCTGGCAGCAGTTACTGACTGGCGGCAGCAGTCCATAAAGTGCTATGCTGGCGCAATTGCCGTACCGTAGCAACTACCCGCTCAATCACCCAGTCAATTTCGGCTTCGGTATTGAACCGGCCCAGCCCGAACCGAACGCTGGCATCGGCCTGCTCGTCGTCCAGACCGATGGCTTTGAGCACGTGGCTCGGTCCTAAGCGGGCCGTTGTGCATGCTGAGCCGGTACTGACGGCAATATCTTTCATCGCCAGCAACAGGGCCTCGCCTTTGACACCCGCGAAGCTGACGTTCAGATTGTTGGGCAGGCGGTGCTGAGGATGGCCGTTGAGGCGCACTCCTTCCAGCTGTTGTTGCAAACCCTGCCACAGACGATCGCGGAGTCGGCGAAGGTACTGCGATTCCTGCGGCATCAATTCCTGGCACAGTCGGCAGGCTTCGCCGAGACCGACGATGAGCGGCACGGGCAATGTCCCGGAGCGCAGCCCGGATTCCTGACCACCGCCATCAATTTGGGGTTCCAGGCGCACTCGTTTGCCCCGTTTGCGGACAAATAGCGCCCCGATTCCTTTCGGGCCGTAGATTTTGTGCCCGGACAAGCTCAGCAAATCCACCTGCAATTCGTCCACGTGAACCGGAATCTTCCCGACCGCCTGTGCGGCATCCGTGTGCAGAGGCACGTTGCGTTCCCGGCAAATGGCGCCGATCTCCGCCAGGGGCTGGATGGTGCCGATTTCGTTGTTCGCCAGCATGACGCTGACCAGAATCGTCTGCGGTCGAATCGCATCAGCCACCGCTTGCGGGTCCACCTGGCCGTACTCATCCACTGGCAACACCGTTACCTCGTAACCATCGTGTGCCAGACGCTTGCAGGGATCGAGAACCGCCTTATGCTCCGTGGCTACGGTGATGATGTGATTCCCTTTATGCCGGTACATGCGGGCGACACCTTTGATGGCCAGATTGTTGCTCTCGGTAGCGCCGCTGGTGAAGATGATTTCATTTTCGCTGGCGCCGATTAATTCCGCGACTTGCCGTCGCGCTTGCTCGACCGCTTCGTGGGCTTCCGTGCCGAACCAGTGATTGATGCTGGCGGCGTTGCCGTATTTCTCCGTAAAATAAGGAAGCATCGCCTCGACCACCCGCGGATCACAGCGAGTCGTCGCATGATTGTCCAGATAAATTGGCAGGCGCACCATAGCGCGGCCCCTCAGCGGGCAATGGGCAACCCCTGGGGATTTCCCGACCCAACCGCGACCGCCCTGTCCCCGAACGAACCGGAAGCGGCTGCCCCTGGTGGCGGCGTGAGCGTGCCGGCAAAGGTCCGTCCGGTTCAAAAGTTCCATCGCAACCCGATGCCTAAACACTGGCCCTGGGTTGCGGGAATGGTCGGGCTGATCGGGCTTATTGGTCTGCTACTTGTAGGCATTGTATGCCACGGCTGCCATTCGCACGAAGAGGAATTGCGTTTGCGGGAGTTTCTTCCTTCGGCTTATGCTGCCGAACCGGTGCCGGCAACGGGTCAAATAACTGGCATCGTTCGCTTCACGGGGACGATACCGCCGCCACGACGTGTGGAGACGAACGACGGCACCACCATCGAAATTGCTGACCTGCGTGTTGATCCGCAAACGAAAGGCCTCGCCGAAGTGCTGGTTTTCGTGGAAAATCCGCCACTTACCAAAAGCCCACCGCCGCGACAAGCCGCTGTGATTGACCAGGTCAACTGGCTATTCCGTCCGCGCGTGGTCGGCGTTGTGGCTGGTCAAGAGGTTCGTTTCGGAAACAACGATACCTGCAACCATTCGGTGCAGACGCAATCCAGTAATCCGACCAACCAAATCAATGCTGCGGCTGGGCCGGGAGTGCCCATTATCCATCGGTTTGAAGCCCAGCGGGACCCGATTCCGGTAAGCTGCGCTTTGCATCCGTGGATGCGGGCTTACCTGTTCGTTTCGCCTCATCCGTTTTTCGCGGTAACCGACGAGCGTGGCGAATTTGCTCTGCCCAAACTTCCGCCGGGTGAGTATCGCTTGCGCTGGCTGCATCCGATAAGCAGGCTGCAAACTCATCGTGAGGTTACTGTAGCGGCCCAGACGACTGTGCGGTTGAACATCGTCTGGGATCGCCTGCCCGATAGCCAGTAGCACCAGCGATTACCCCGACGGCTCCCGGAGGCCCGACTGGTACTACGCGGATTTGTTGGGGGCAATATCGCTTATGGCCCGGAGCAGTATCCAGGGCCCGTTTTTGCCATGTCCGTCTCATTGTGAGCACGGTGGCTTATACCGCGCGGAGCAGTACCGGAGGCGTGTTTATGGCCCTTTGACGATCTGGGCTCGGGCCGGCGAACCAGGAACATTCTCCAGCAAGACACGCAAACCTTCATCTCCACGCAGGCGTTTGTTGATGAGGAACGTGAGCGTGTGCATCCCTGGCGAGACGGTGATGAGGGTTTCCGGAGCGACAGGCACTTCGCGGTCGTCGAGCCAGAGGGTCAGGCCAGTAGTCGAATTGAGGACCAGTTTGAGCTGGCCACCGGTGCCCACCTCCAGTTTCGTCTGCACAAGCGCCTCCGAAGCAGGACCGAGATCGCTCATCGGCAACTCACCCGAAACTTTGCTGTACACAGGTGCCCAGACAGCCGTCGGATCACGACTGAGCCGCATGATCTCCGCACCGCTGAGGGAATTGCCGGTACGGTTGGGCGAAACTAGAACCCGCCAGGTGCGGAAGACGGCAATGTTCGGCGTGGCGAACGGGCCGGGCTTGCCGAGTTCGCTCACAAATCGGCACAGGTCGAGGAATTCCTGTCGTGTCATCTGGTCCACCAGACCGGCGGGCATGATGGACGGGGCATCAGCCATTTCCTCAATTTCCGCGGTGGGAATCGTCAGGGTTTGCCGGGTCGCACCATCGCGGATGGTGACTTCCTTGGCGGTCTTGCCGGCCAGCACGCCGTGATAAATCTTGCCATCGCGCGTGGCAATAGTAACGCAAGCATACCCTTCGCGCACCGCCTTCTGCGGTAGCAGGATCGATTCGACGATGTAATCCAGAGGCGAACTGGTACCGATACCTTCCAGGTCGGGGCCAACATGGGGCCCGGCCCCGGCAATGGCATGACAGGACTGGCAACCCAAATCCTTGCGACGAAAGACCAGCTCACCACGGAACGGGTCGCCTTTGCTGCGGACTTCTTCGAGCAACTGTTTTATGTCAATTTTGGTCAGTTCTTTGCTCAGGTTGCTGCTACCGGCAGCACGGTTCAGCACTTCGTTCAGCGGAGCATGGGTTATCCCTGCGCTGTGAATGAAGCGAAGAGCGAGTTTGGCTGCGTCGGTGTGCAAAGCACGATTTTGCATTTCCCGGGCCAGCAAGTCGGGGCCACCCTTGCGTGTGAGCACGGCCTCCAGAGCGGGGGTCAGGTCAACCGTTTTGGGGTCTTGCGTGAGCAAATTCGCCAGGGCTACAGTAGCCCGCTGCAGGTCGGCACGCGCCAGGGTGGCAATCGCGGCCACGCGGAATTCGCTGGTCGGGCCAGTGCTTGCCAGCGGTTGCAGATATTCGACCGCGGTACGGTCCCCAAGCTGCAGGAGCGCTTCCCAGACGGCTTGCCGTACCAGCAACGGTAATTGCTCCTGGCGAGCCAGCTGTTGCAGTGTGGGCAAAGCCGAGCGTTCCTGCCAGACCCCGACGAGTTTTGCCGCAGCCGCGGCGACTTGTGGGTGGGGCGATTTGAGCAGCACCTCGATCCGGGTAGCCACCTCTCGCGGTTGTGCCCGGCGTAATTTCCAGGTCTCAGCCAGCACTTCCAGAATGCGTGCATGCAGATGGGGATCGTAATCCCGTCCTGCTTGCCGCAACAGTTGCACGAGCCGCTCGTATTCAAACACCTCGAAAAGCTCGTCCTGGTTACCCGAGCTGGCAATGAGCAGCAGAGTAGGTTCGAGGCGATCGGCAGGAATCTTCCCGGTTTTGAGCAAGGCCAGCAACGCACCGACGCTCTGGGCTTTGACTGCGGTGAGCACGGCCTGGATCCGCTGAGGCTTTCCATCGAAATTAAGCCGGCCCGCTTGAAATTCTGGCCACCAGTAATCGCGCAATGCCAGGGCGGTGTGGCGGAATGCGTAGTTCAGCGTGCGGTCCATTGGGAAATCTGCGGCACGGGCTACCAATTCCATGGCGCGAGCCTGCGGAATATAGCTCAGCGCCACTACAGCCTCCATCCGCACCCGCGGGTGGGGATCGCTGACCAGCTCGCCGAGCCATTCCATAGCCTCCGACACCTGGATGTGCGATGCAGCTGGCGGGATGCCGGCAAGAGCATCGCTCAGCCAGTAGCGCAAAACGATGATCGCTGCGGCACGCGCTTCCGGTTTGCTTGAACGTAGCACGGAACGCAACAACTCCGGCTCGACTACATCTATCGTTTG
>Ga0079995_1107524_pt1 | contig 29015 bp, 20 predicted proteins | sample FaiFalFF_MnMetaG_2_FD_69198 | JGI IMG/M metagenome (GOLD analysis project Ga0079995, IMG submission 69198) | Freshwater microbial communities from Yellowstone National Park, Wyoming, USA - Fairy Falls C (FF_Mn_C) (SPADES assembly) (version 4) | ecosystem: Environmental > Aquatic > Freshwater >...
TCTCAACCAAGGCTCCATGACGATCCTCCTCACGGAGAAATCACGAACGCGCTCGGCGTCTCCATCGAACTTTACGATGAAGCGACAGTATATCGCAGCGCGTCCACTTTGGGAAAATCGAGGCCCCTTGTGCTCGCCGCGCTTCGGACCATCCGTCTTGGGTGGCAGCCGATCACCTCAGGTGCCAAGGAGTGGATCGGTGTCTCTTCCCGGGTGGGTTGTGACTGAAGTCACGGCGTCGCGTCCGGGTCCACGGTACACTATGAAGCTCAGCCGGAGAAGATCACCTATGGGGAGGTCGGAATGAAGATCGTACTCGTGGTGGGGCTCATCCTCATCGCAGGCATCCTCGGAGGCGTGCTCTATCTGCGCGCCAAACTCGCGGCTCTCTTTGGAGGAGGCGAGTTTCAGGGGAACCTGGAGGATGTCGGTCGAAGCGTGGCCTTGCCCATGATGGACGATCAGTGGTTAGGGGAACGAACGCACCCGAAGGCGCCCTCGGATCCGCGTCGCGGGTGAGGAGCTCTTCATGGGGAAGCTCATGGCCTATCGCGCGGTCCGAGGGAGCAGGAGGAGGGAGTCGAGATGAGAAAGCAGCTCGTCACAGCGGAGATGCTCCTGCCGGAGATGATCCGGCAGTTCCCGGCGACGCGCGCGGTGCTCGATCGCTATGGGCTTCGGGGATGTGGCGGTCCGGAAGGCCCGCGCGAGACGATCGCGTGGTTCGCGCGCATGCATGGGGTGCCGCTCGATCGGTTGCTCGACGAACTGAATGCGGCTGCTGCAGGCGAGCCGCCGGTCGAGGGGCTCGCGTTTCGCCCGACGCGCGCCGATGTGATCTATCGGCCGTTCTTTCTCGCGGGGCTGGCGACGCTCTTCACGCTCGGCTGCGTGTGGGGAGCGGTGAATCTTTGGCTCGTGGGGACGCGGCGGGACTTCGCCGGTGTGGAGTATTCGTGGATTTTGGCGCACGGGCATGCGATGGTCTTCGGCGTGGTCGGTTTCTTCATCATGGGGTTCGCCTATCAAGCCTTCCCTCGATTCAAGCATACGAGCCTTTCGCATCCGACGCTCGCGTTCTCGACGCTGCCGCTGATGGCTGCTGGTATTGCGCTTCAAGCGCTGGCGCATCTTCTCGCGCCGCGCGGGCCGTTTCTCGCCCTCGGCATCGGAGCGGGCGCTCTGCAGTTTCTCGCCGTCGCGCTCTTTGCCGGGGTGCTGCGGCAGACGATGCGGCAGGCGAACCGGCCTGAGCCCTACGACTCGTTTATCCGCGCAGCGCTTTTCTGGTTCCTGCTCGCTGCGGCGGCGAATCCTCTCATCTTCTGGCTCTTCGAGACAGCGCCGACGCGCGCGGCCTTTCTCTTTCGGGTGGCGACATTCAATATCCCTTACCGGGATGTGCAGCTTCTGGGGATTGCGGTGGTCATGATTTTGGGCGTCTCGCTCCGATTCCTGCCGCACGCGTACGCGTTGCGGGAGCCGACGCCCGCGTGGCGGCGATTCTCCCTCTGGGGAACCAATGGCGCGATCGTTATGGCTATCTGTTCGTTCCTCGCGGGCATGCTGTCGTCCGATCATCGCTGGCTGATCGGACAAGAGATCGCGGCGGTGATTCTGCTGGCCGTCGCGATCGGGACGCCGCGTCAGTATCGCCTCTTTGGACCCGTGCCCGAGAGCGAACGCGATCGGGGAGTGAAGTTCATCCGTGCGGCCTACGTGTGGTTCATCGTCGCCATGGCGATGCTCGCCTTCGTCCCCGTGTACAATCAGCTCATCTACCAGCCCCTCACGGGAGCTGCCGTGCCGTTTTCGCATGCCTTCTTCGGCGCCTATCGGCACGCCCTGACCGTCGGTTTCATCACGATGATGATCGTCGGCGTCTCGAGCAAAGTCGTCCCGACGCTCTCGGGCGTGGACGTGCGGCGTGCTCCCGCGCTCTGGCCCACCTTCCTGTTGCTGAATCTCGGCAACGCCGTCCGGATTGGGTCGGAGATCGCGACCGATTACGTCGCGGCGGCCTTCGCGCTCATGCGCCTGTCTGGGGTGATCGAAGTCGTGGGACTGGCCCTGTGGGGAATCGAGCTGATTCGGAACATGTGCGTGGGCATGCGACGTGAGCGCTCCACGCAATCTCTGGATCGCGTGGGGACCCCGATGGAGCGCGAGGCCGCGACCAGTGCGACGTCCGAACCCTTTGTCCTCGGGCCGCAGACGAGAGTCGCTGAAGTTCTGGAGCGGTATCCTCGGGCGCTCGAGATCTTCCTGCGGCACGGGTTCGCTCCGCTTCAGAATCCCGTGCTGCGACGCACGATGGCGCGCGTTGTGACGCTCGAGCGGGCATGCCGGCGCGAGGGTGCGGATGTGAACCGGCTGCTTGCGGAGCTGAACGCGCTCATCGAAGCCGAGCGGGAGGCGCGAGTCCGATCCTCGGAGGCGGGTGAGGCGTTCTCCGTCTAGGAGGGAGCGATGTCGGAGGAGAAGCGAATCGCTGCTTCTGCTGCAGCGGGGAGTTTTCTCGAGCTCCTGCGAGTGCACGAGCGGCTGAATGAGATGTTCCAGAAGCATCAAGAGGCTCTGCTCGAGCAGGACATCGCGCAGGCGCGCGAGCGGCTCCTCGCGTATGAGCGCGCGCTGCTCATGCACATGCGCGTGGAGGAAGACGTCTTGCTCCCGATCTATGTGCGCGCGGGGGCGATTCCAGGAGGACCTCTCGAACTCTTCCTCGGCGAGCACCGGAAGATGCGGGAGTTCCTGCAACGCTTCATGGCCACGCTCGCGGAGCTGGAGACCCATCCGCCCGATCTGAAACGGCGAATCATTCGGCTCTTCGATGAGCAAACGATGTTCAAACACCTCGTCGAGCATCATGATTTGCGCGAGCAGAATATTCTCTATCCGACGCTCGATCGCCTCACGACGGAGGCCGAACGGCGCGACCTCCTCGGTCGGTGCCTCGAGGAGGAAGATCGGAGCGTACGACGATACCCGGAGGAGGGATGACATGCCTGGACCGGTGGAGATCTTGATGCACGAGCATCGAATGATCGAGCGGGCGCTTCGAGCACTTCGCGGAGTGTGCCAGAAGTTGGAGAGTGGCACGTCGATCCCTGTCGAAGTGCCCGCGCAGCTTGTGGAGTTCATCCAGACCTTTGCCGATCGCTGCCATCATGGGAAGGAGGAGAAGCATCTCTTCCCGGAGCTCGAAGCGCGCGGCGTCCCGCGCGACGGAGGGCCGATCGGCGTCATGCTGTATGAGCACGAGGTGGGGCGCGGCTTCGTCCGCGAGATGGCCGATGCAGCCGCCGCCTATGCGCGCGGGGAGTCGGAAGCTGCCGCCCGCTTTGTGCGAGCAGCTCACTCGTACATGGATCTGCTGGCGCAGCACATCTACAAGGAGGATAATGTGCTCTTTCGGATCGCTGAGAATGTGCTCGATGCGGCGGCGAAGGCTGCCTTGGTCGAGGCCTTCGAGAAAGAAGAAGTAGCGCTCGGCCTCGGGACGCACGAGCAGTACGAAACGCTGGTGAGTGAGCTGGAACGGGCATGGGCCGTGTGAAGCGAGATGGCCATGTGGCTCTCTCGGTTACACAGGCGAGGACCATGTCCCGCCCTCTTGAGGCGAAGCATCAGGCAGAACGGTAGGCGATGGGATGGCGCGCTCGTCTGAAGCTGCCGCGGGAGCATGGGGCGTGGGTGATGCTCTACGTCCCGCTCGTGATGGGGACGATGGTCGCTCATGGGCCGCGCCGTCCCATACTCTGGTTGAGTGTGGCGGTGACGTTTCTCTTCATCGCGCGCGAGTCTTTCCTGGCCTGGTGGCGGGCGCGCCGCCGGGATCAGGAGGCGATCCGCGCACGGCGGCTGATGCTCGTCTATCTCTGCCTGGCATTCGCCTTCGGTGCGCCGCTCGTTCTCCTCGACCGTTTGTTCGGACTGATCCCATTGGCGATCGTCGCCTTCGGCCTGCTTCTGGTGAATGCGGAGCAGGTTGTGCAGCGGGAAGACCGCACGATCACCGGGGAAGTGCTCGCCATCCTCGGGCTCACGATGACGGCTCCGGCCGCGCATTACGTGATCCGGGGCCGATGGGAAGCGATGGCGCTGGGGCTGTGGGGAGCCAGCGCCCTCTATTTCGTGAGCAGTGTCTTCTACGTCAAGTTGCGCATGGCCGCGGCTCATGGGCGATCGCTCGAGCAGCGAGAGCGCGCGCGGCGCCAGTGCGCTCTCTACCACTCGTTCCTGATCGCCGCGCTCCTGGGTCTGGTTCTGACGCACCGCTTGGGCGTGTTTCTGACTATTGCTTTTGCTCCGGCGTTAGGACGCGCCTTCTGGCATGTCGTTCAGCCCGCTGAGCGGGTCAATCTGCGGCGTGTTGGGATCGCCGAGATCTTCAATGCCCTCGTCTTTTTGATCTTCGCCACTTTGGCGTTTCGCCGTGGGTGATCGCACCCATTCTCTCAGGCGGTCCCAAAGGTCTCCGCGTTCACCCGGAGTCGGGGAGCGTTGACTTCCCCCGTGATTTGCGGTATTAAAGAGGCTCACACTGAAGTGCGTGGGAGTGCCTATGACGGTACAAGAGCGGGTGATTCGAGCGATTGCGCGCGCCTGTCATCTCGATCCGGAGCAGGTCCATCCTGAGGCGACGTTCGAGGAGTTGGGGGTGGATTCGCTCAAGGGGTTGGAGATCGTCTTCGAGTTGGAGGAGGAGTTCAAGGTCTCCATCCCGGAGAATCTCGCGGTGGGGATGCGCTCGGTGCGCGATGTCGTCGAGCGGATTCGGACACTCTTCGATCCTGCCGGAGAGCTTGGGTATTCGCCCGAACCCTCATCCTGATTGTGCGGTCCGAGCCGCGCAGATTCGCGAGAGAGCGAGCACAGCCGATCCCTGGAGACGTCACATGCGGCGGGTTGTCGTCACGGGAATAGGGGTGATCTCGGCGGTCGGCCAGACGGCCGCCGAGTTCTTCGAGAACCTCATTCACGCGCGTTCGGGAGTTGGGGAGATCACGCACTTCCCCACGGATGCGCTGACGGTCAAAGTCGCGGCTGAGGTGAAGGTCTTCGATCCGTCCGCGTATTTCACGGCCAAGCAGATGGGGCTGCTCGATCGGTTCGCGCAGTTCGCGCTTGTCGCCGCACGCGAGGCGCTTCTGGATGCCGGATTCTCGCCCACAGAGGCCGAGAGCGAGCGCTTTGGTGTTGCCATGGGAACCTCGTTTGGCGGCATGGCGACGTTGGAAGCTGGATACGAGCGCCTGTATGGGGAGCGAAACTCTCGCCTGCATCCGCTCACGATCCCGCGCATCATGTACAATGCCGCCGCGTCTCAGATCTCCATGTTCTGTGGGGCGCGGGGTCCGATTTTAGCCATCAGCACGGCATGTGCGTCGGGAGCGCAAGCCATCGGGTGGGCATATCAGCAAATCAAGCACGGGTATGCCGATGCCATGCTCGCCGGAGGGGCCGATGCGCCCATCACCTTCGGCGTCATGAAGGCGTGGGAAGCGCTGCGCGTGTTGGCGAGTGGCCGCGGCGACCCGGCGCGGGCGTGTCGCCCCTTCAGCCGGGATCGCGATGGCCTTGTTGTCGGCGAGGGAGCGGCTGTCCTTCTGCTCGAAGCATACGAGAAGGCGCGCGCTCGAGGGGCGCGCATCTATGCCGAGATCCTCGGCTATGGGGTATCGGCCGATGCCGGTCACATCACCGATCCTTCGATCGAAGGACCGGCGTCCGCGATGCGCGCGGCCTTGGCCGAAGCCGGGCTCGCTCCTGAAGAGGTGGATTACATCAACGCGCACGGGACAGCCACCAAGGCGAACGATCGGTTGGAGACCGAAGCGATCAAATGCGTCTTCGGACCTCACGCGCGGCGCTTGGCCATTAGTTCCACCAAGGCGCTACACGGGCACACAATGGGAGCGGCGGGCGCTCTCGAATTCGCTGCCGCACTCCTTGCTCTCCAGCGGGGGATCATCCCTCCAACAGCTCACTACACGGAGCCCGATCCCGAGTGTGATCTCGATTATGTTCCCAATTGCGCGCGCGAGCAGAAGCTCGAGGTCGTCCTCTCCAACTCCTTCGCCTTCGGTGGCATCAATGCTGTTCTCGTGGCTCGGAGGGTGTGATGCGCGAGGGCGTGGCGGAGGTCCGGGTGCGTCTGGCGTGCGCGGAAGATCGCGAACGGATTCGCGCTATTTGCCAACGATCGGTGCTGCGCGGCTATCCGACGGAGCGCATCTTCGAGGACGTGGAGATTGTGAGCCGCCTCTTCGCCGATTACTACCTCGAGTACGAGCCGGAGTCTTGCTTCGTGGCCGAGGTCAACGGAGAGGTCGTCGGCTACGCGCTTGCCTGCAAGGATACGCGGCGGTATCTGCGCGTCCTGCTCCGGCACATCCTGCCGGGCGTGCTCGGGCGTATCGCGAGAGGGATTGTGCTCCGCCACTACCGGCGGCCGGAGACGTATCGCACCCTCTGGTGGGTGCTCACGCGCGCGTGGCGAGAGATTCCTTCTGTGTCTCTGAAGGCCTATCCGGGGCATGTGCATGTCAACGTGGATCCGGCTTTCACCGAGGAGAAGCTCGCGCTTCTCAAGATTGGGATGCGATTGGGTCAGGTGGTGATGGCGCATCTTCGGGAGGCGGGCGTGCGGGGCATCCAGGGAGCAGTCGCTGAGCCGGAAGGAGAGGAGCAATTGACGCATTTCTATACGCGCTTTTATGGAGCGCGGATCGCAGCCGTTCGACGCTTCTCCCTCTGGGAGCGGATCACGGGCATGCGCTGGTATGCGAAGCTCGTAGTGATTGATCTGCACTCGGAGATCGCGGGCCGATTGGAGGCCCCATATGGGGACCCCACGTGATCTCCTGATCGCGTGGGGCTCCCCCTGAGACGCTATGCGCTACGTCTCGATCGCCGCGGTGGATCGCCCGTTTGACGACGTCTATATCTCCCCTCATCTGGATGACGTGGCGCTTTCCTGTGGCGGGCGCATCTTGAGTGAGCGGGCGCTTTCACGATCGGTGCTCGTCGTCACTGTCTTCACGGCTGACGCCGGTCCGTGTCGGAACATCCCCCCGCGCGTTCGGGCGCGCGTCGGGGAGATGGAGAAGCGGCGTCGCGAGGACGAACGGGCCATGGAGCGGCTGGGCGTTGATTTCCTCTGGCTCGGATACCCGGAGGCGATCTTTCGGGACCGCGTCTATCACACGCTCTATGGCGCCTTCTCGCGTATGGCGACCTCGGATCACGACGTGATCGCGCGTTTGGCTTCCGAGTTCCACGAGCTCCTGAAGCGCGCTCGCCCGCAGCGCGTCTATTGGCCGTTAGGCGTCGGCCATCATGCCGATCATCGGGTGGTGTTCGAAGCCGGCGTGCGTGTGGCCGAGGGTATCGCGTCTCGAGGAAGCAGGGAAGGAAGTGGGCGCAGCGCCGACGCTCCCTCCCTCTCGCTCGCTCTCTCAGAATGCGGGAATGGTCCCGACCTCTATTTCTATGAGGACGCGCCTTATGCTTTGATCCCGCATCTTGTGGAGCATCGGCTCGACATGGTGCGCGCGCGTTCGCTTCAGGAGCACACTCTTGAATCGTGCTCGATCTGGGCGCGCACGCGTGACGCGTATGCGGCGATGATGTCGCTCGCTTCCGTCCGAGCAGAGGTCGGGCGATGGGCATGGCGCGCCGCAGCCTATGGGTTCCTGCTTGTTCACTTCGCCCGAGGTCGGCGAGCGCAGCGGCGGGCATCTCCTCGGCTCTGGCTTGTACCCGAACTGTGCGAGATCGGAAAGGTCCTGCCGCACAAGCTCGACATCCTCGCCGAATATGGTTCGCAGATCGCGCCCGTGCTTGGTGACCTCCACAGCTACGTCCGCTTGCGCTTGGCGTATTCGCAACGACTCGCCACCCTCGCTCTCGGACACGTCCTGTCGGGTATCCCACGCGATCCGGAGAGTGCGTGGGAATCCCAGTGTCGGTCACCGGAGGGCACCCCTTGCCTTGAGGATCGGCCCACCTCTGGCGTCTTCGAACGCGTCTGGAGGATCGTGCGCATCAATCGGGAGACCCCGGAGACATCCCCCGCGATTCACAGAGAGGGCGTCCAGGATCAGGATTCGGACGCGCTCGGTCGGGGCTGTGGGCGTTCACGGGGTGAAACGTTTCCCGGAGTCCACTCGACGATCTTCCCCGCGAGTGCCGAAGCGGCGACCGTGAGCGGGCTCGCGAGGTAGAGCTGTCCGGGACCGCTCCGTCCGGGGAAGTTCCGATTTTGCGCGCTGATGGCCACCTGTTCGCGATCTGTCGTCGCTCCGGGGCCGGCGTTGATGCAGGCGCCGCAACTCGGCTCGATCACGATCGCGCCCGCTCGCTCGAAGATCTCCAGATATCCCCGTTCCGCGCAGTATTGGCGAACGTCCTGCGAACCGAATTGGATGTAGAAGCGGACGTCCGGATGGACGCGTCGGCCTTCGGCCAGAGCTTCAGCGAGTACACGGGCGTACATGTCCATGTCAGCTTTCTTACCGGCCGTGCACGAACCGCCGTAGGCGATGTGGATCTTCACCTCGTGCTCTAAGCGAGCGATCTCGATGCCATTCCCCGGGTCCCCGGGCAGTGCGACCATAGGTCGAAGCTCCGTGGCGTCCAGCTCGATGACGTGGGCGTACTCGGCGTCGGGATCGCTCCACAGGCCTTCGATCCAGCGTTCCGCTTCAGCGCGCGACATCCCCCGCCGCTCGACTAAGAAATCCACCGTCTTCTGATCCGGGGCGATGATCCCCGTGAATCCGCCAATCTCTGCCGCCATATTCGTCAGTGTCGCTCGCTCATCGAGGTCGAGCGCCTCGACGGCCTCGCCCGCATATTCGATCACCTTGCCGATCGCCTTCCCGCTTCGCACGTACTCGAGGCGAAGGATCGCCAAGACGATATCCTTCGCCGTGACATTCTCCGGCTTTCGCCCGCGAATGACGATCTTCACCGACTCGGGCACGCGCACGCGCACATCGCGCGTGATCCAGGAATTGAAGAGGTCGGTCGTGCCCACGCCGAAGGCGAGAGCGCCGATGGCTCCCGAATGCGGCGTGTGCGAATCCGAGCCAATGATGACCTGGCCCGGGAGCGCATAGCGTTCCAAGACAATGCTGTGGCAGATTCCTTCGGAGCCTTTGCGGTCGGGCACCTCACCGTGATATCGAATCCCCTGTTTTCGAGCGAACTCCTCTTGCTTGAGTTTGAGCCGGAGCGCTAGCTCCAGAAGGGGGCGTCGCTCCGGAGGCAGGACGTCCTCCAGGAAGGTCAAATGGTCGCGGAAAAGAAGAATCGAGTCAGGATCGGCGACGCGCTCATTCTCACCCACATATCGCTCGAAGAAGAGGGCCGCCATGGGGGTCACGTATTCATGACTGAACCGAAGGTCGGCGCGCACGAATCCCGCGTCGCCGGGGCGTACGGCGGGCACACCGATGCGCTCGTGCTGAAGGTCTACGACCATGTGGCGGGCGAAGATCTTCTCGGCCAGCGTCATGGGGCGCGGCTCCGTTGTGATCGGCGGGATGGCGGCTCGCCCCTGCAGGCGCGCGACATTGAAGGGAAACAGGCCACCGAACTCCACAATCTGCCGCGTGATCTCATCCTCCCCTTCGGTGAAAGCCGCCAGCGGAATCTCCTCTCCGCGCCGGATCGCCTCGATCAGATCGAAATTCGTCGTCGTGAGTATCCCCAGATTCTGACAATTCTGCTTGTAGATCCGTTCGAGGTTCTCGGCGATGACGACGCGAATGCCCGCCAAGAGCTCGGCCAAAGGCGCCTGCTCGCGGCTGCTCCCTTTGCCCCGCCGCTTGCCGGAGACGGAGGCGACGAACCCGCCCCGTTTGACGTCTCCGCGTCCAATCGGGAACTGATCGCCGGCCTTCAGCCCGGTGTAGGGGAATTCGCCGAGCGTCTCGTCGAAGTAGAAGCAGACGTGAGCGGGCGTGATCTCGTCCGTCGAGATATCATCGCGGAGTTTCATTGCCGGCGTCCACGCCAGGTCCTCCCCCGCAAGTTGCCGACGGATCAGCTCCGGATCTTCCGTGAGGAAGAGAATGCGGCCTGTGAAGCGCACGGTTTCCGGTCGTCGGGTGATCGGACGGTTCATCACGCTCTGAATCATCGGTATTCGCTCCCGGTCCGCATCGTCAGGGTCCCCATATGGGGTGCCCGCGCCGCGAACGTTTCATCATAGCACGAAGCCGTCATCGAAAGGGAGGCGCGTCTCCGGTCGGCGCCCCGTCTCTTCCGGGAAGACAAAATAGCTGCGGCAGGCGCGGGCCATCGCCTCTGCGGAGAGTACAGCCGGACAGTTCAAGAACTTTGCGCGACTGAGCACATGCTCGATGAGATCTCGCGGATGGCATCCCCGCGGTTCGATCCCGTATGCGTCATAGACCTCGCGATAGAGGAACTCGACGATGGCGGGATCGTAGGCGAGCCCGTGCCGCTCGCATTCGCGCCGGAAGATCTCCTCGTACATCGCGCGCGTCGGATTCGCCACGTGGATTTTGAACCGAAGGCGGCGGAGGAAGGCGTCGTCCACCAACTCCCCCGGCTCGATGTTGGTCGCGAAGATGAGGAGCGTATCAAACGGAATGGGGAACTTCTCCCCCGTGTGAAGCGTGAAGTAGTCCACGCGCTTTTCGAGCGGCACAATCCACCGGTTGAGGAGGTCGCGCGGTCGCACGAGTTGGCGGCCGAGGTCGTCGAGGATGAAGACGCCGCCGTTGGCCTTCACCTGCGGCGGCGCCTCGTAATATTTCGAGGCGGGAGTGATTCTCAGATCGAGCATCTCGAGCGTCAGCTCACCGCCGACGAAGATCGTCGGGCGGCGGCAGCGTACCCACCGGCGATCATAAGGCTCGGGCGCCTCTTCGACGGGGACGTGATCCACGGGGGTGAAGATCTTGATGATGTGATTCCCCACTTCGATCGCGTGGGGGATGAAGATGTCTCCGGCGCGGGCGATCGCCTCGCCAATCGCCTCGGCGATGAGCGTCTTCCCGTTTCCCGAGGGGCCGTAGAGGAAGATCGAGTGACCGGAATTGATCGCGGGACCGAGCTGGTCCACAATCTCCTCGCTCACGACGACTCTCGCGAGCGCCGTGCGAAGCGTCTCCCGATCCACGCGGATCGTGTGGACCGATTGTCGGCGCACGCGGTCCGCGTAGTGGTTCAGCGGAACCGGCGCCGGTCCGACGTAAGAGCTCACCTCGAGGAACTCACGGGCGCGTTCGCGCCCCAGGCTCGTCACGCTGTACCGGTAGGATCCGCGCTCGAGGCTCTCTACCCCCCGCACTTCGATCAGTTTCTCCGTGCGCAAGAACTGAAAGAGGGGATCCAGCACGAAGTAGGGCAACCGCAGAACCTCGGCGATCTCCACGCCCGTCGCTTCGCCGGCAAAATACAACGTCTTCATGATGAGCTGGACGAGGAGATCGGGATCGAGGCCTGTCTCCTCCAGCGTCTGCGGAACTTGAGGGATCGCCAGGGGAGCCTCCATTATCGCCTCCTCCTGCCGGTCATCGCTCGACGCACCACCTGTCGCACCGTGACATGCCGCTGCAGCTCGTCGCGGCGGAGGAAATACGTCGGAGCCGCTCGGCCTTGGCTGAAGAGTCTCTCCGCCTGATCGTCCCAGTGCGGACTGCGGGGATCGTCGCTGTGACCGAGGGGGACGACGGAGTATGACCGAGGGGGCTTGGTCAAGATGACGATGTGAGTCGCCGACTGCCCGGCGCGCCCGAGCATCATGGTCCCGGTCGGAACGAAGGTGATGGCGCGCGGCGTCGCCATCCCCACGTCGGTCAGGGTTCCCCCACCAACGGGCCACGTTCGCTCTCCACCTTCGCGTCCGACGCGGAAGTACCGCCCGTAGGGAACCCGCAGCGTTCCGAACGTCGTGCGCAGCCAACGAGCGGCGCGCTCGAGCGCCTCCAGAAGCAGAGTGTCGTTCAGTGTTGGCGGAGGATCCACAAACGGCGCCAGCGCGGGCCCGAGGCTCTTCTTGAACGCGTAGAAGGCCAGGGCTCCTTCGGAGTCGGGATCGCTGCGCCGATTCCAGTGCTGAATCATTTCGTAGAGGGCGGTCGCGTCCGAGGATCTCGCGGATTCGGGCGCGCGCTCCCACGCTTCTCTCAAACGCGCTTGCCAGAGATCGGCGTGCCAGACGCCGGTGTCGAAAGCGATGGCGAGCGCTTGCTCCTCGGTGACGCGCGTCGCGGCATCCAGAATCTCCGCCACTCGCTCGCCGCGTTGATGGCGCGGAGCCGTGCGGCTCGCATTGTAGATGTAGGGGAGGTATCGCTCCGGCACCAGCGGGCTGTCCCGCGTCATGGCGAAAGGCGTCACGTTGCAGTTCTGCATGTACCCCGAGGGAGGATTGTGAAGCTGCACGAGGTCCGAGAGCGGATGAATCCCACGCCATTCGGTCGCCGACGTGTGGCCGGGGATGGGGCGGCTGGGATCCACGCCCGGAGGACGAATGGGCACGCGCCCCACGCGCGCGTAATAGATGTCGCCGGATGTGCAGCCGATGAGGACATTCTGCGCCATGAGCTGAAGGCGGGCCAGAGCGCGCTTCATCTCCTCGAGGGTGCGCGCGCTCCACATCTCCAGGATCTGATCCAGCAGTCCGACTTCTTCCGCATAGGGGAGGGCCAGCGCGTACGCTTTGCGACCTCGGCGCGCGACAATCGGTCCGTGATGCGTATATTCGAGTTCGACCGTCACCCAGCGGATGCGATCGCCATCCCGAAGGCCGATGCGTTCCGAGCGCACGCGCATGGGGCGCCAAGCGCCATCGTACCGATATTGGCGAGGATCCTCGGGATTGATGTCTTCCTCGTAGACATCCGACGTATCCGGCCCTCCCGTCGTCATCGCGAGGGAGCAGAAGGCCGTGTGGCCGAGGACGGGAAGGGGGGTGCCGACCAAGGTGACGCCAGCGGCAGCGAATGCGCCGGCATAGATTCGGACCTGGTAAAAGCGGAATTCACCATACCACTCCAGATGCGGATCAATGATGGCAATGGGAGCGCGCATCGCCGTGCGCTCCGAAGCGATCAGCATCGCATTGGAGCCGCGATCCTCGACCCCGAAGCCGGAGCGACGCTCCCACGCGCGCCACAGCTCGGGAGGAATTCCCGCAGGGGGATCGGGCGTGATCCCCGCGCGACGAAGATCGCCGAGCGCTTCGCCCACCGGCCACCCGAAGAGAAGGAAGCGGGCGAGAGCGACAACGTGCCAGGGATGCAGCTCCGGAGCCCAGTGCGGGACTTTCTCCGGATGCGCCGCCATGTAGGCCCGAACCCCTTCGAGAAAGGCTTCGATCACGGCTCGCACCCTCGGGCTGAGACGATGGTAAAAGCGTCGGCTCACCTCGGCGTGTTGCCAGAGGCGTTGCCAATAATCGTGAGGGAGGAATTCGGAGCCGAAAACTTCTGCCATCGTCCCTGTCGCGCGGCGATAGTTCTTGAGCAACTCTTCGAGCCGATCCTCCGCCTGCGCATAGCCGATGGCATAGGCCGCCGTCTCCACATCCGGAGCGAAGATGTGCGGAACGCCGAACTCGTCCCGAAGAATGAGGGCTGTGGCCGACGCCCCTTCTCCATCATGACCTCCGACTCTCAAGAGGAGGCTGAGCCCGAGGACGACTCCGATCTTCCTTCGGACATCCGCCATACGATCAGTATCCCACCGGTCGCCCATCCATGCGCGGATCAGAGACACCCACGCGCACGCCCGTCTCCGGTTCGATCATGATCGCCTGTACGTCGCCCATGTAGCGCGGTCGCTCGGTGAACGTATGTCCCCGCGCGCGCAGGGCCTCCATCGTATCCTTGGAGAGGCCGAACGGCTCATAGACGATCTGATCCGGCATCCACTGATGATGGATGCGCGGCATGGCGACAGCCTGCGCCAGGGGCATTCCGAAGTCAATGATGTTGAGGATGACCTGCAGGACCGTGTTGATGATCGTCGGTCCCCCGGGACTGCCGAGGGCGAAATAGGGCTTCCCATCTTTGAGCACGATGGTGGGCGTCATGGCCGAGAGCGGACGCTTGCGTGGGCCGATGGCATTGGCGTCGCTCTGAAGGAGGCCGAACATGTTGGGCACGCCCGGCTTGCTCGTGAAGTCGTCCATCTCGTTATTGAGCAAGAATCCGGCGCCCCGAACGGTCACGCCGCTGCCATAGCTGCCATTGAGCGTGTAGGTGTTGGAGACGACATTGCCCGCCGCATCCACGACGGTGAAATGCGTCGTGTGTTCGGATTCGTACGCAAAGGCGTCACTCGGCGCAAGCGTCGCGCTCGGTGTCGCGCGTTTCGGATCGATGGTCCGGCGCAGCGCGTCGGCATATCGGCGCGAGGTCAGCCCCTTCACCGGGATGCGCGCGAAATCGGGATCGCCCAGGAAACGCGCGCGATCGGCGAACGCCCGTCGCATCGCTTCGACGAGAAGGTGCACGTAATCGGACGAGTTGTGGCCCAGGGCGCGCAGATCGAAGCCTTCCAGAATGTGCAGCATCTCGATCACGGCGACGCCTCCGGAGCTCGGTGGGGGGACGGTGAGAATCTCATAACCGCGATACATCGTGCGCAACGGCTCGCGCTCGACGGCGCGATACTGCCTCAGATCCTCGAGCGTGATCACGCCGCCTCCGGCTTCCATCTCCGCAACGATGCGACGCGCCGTCTCCCCTTCGTAGAATTCGCGCGGGCCGTGCTCGATCAGCCGTCGAAAGGTCTCGGCGAGTTCCGGTTGACGAAAGACCTCGCCCTCTTCATAAAATCGCCCGTCGCGCAGGAAGATGCGCCGACTTTCGGGGAATCGGGACAGAAGTCGTGCCGCGCGTTTCAAACTCTCTGCTTCGAAATGCGTGAGCACCACGCCTTCGCGAGCGAGCCGTTCCGCCGGTCGGCACACGTCGGCCCAGGACATCGTGCCGTATCTCTCCAAGGCGAGGGCCATGCCCGCGACCGTCCCCGGAACGGCGACAGCGCGATGGCCGACGGTCGAGGCTTCCGGACGGACATCGCCGCGTTCGTCCAGGTACATATCGCGATGCGCGCGTGCCGGAGCCATCTCGCGGTAGTCAATGACCGAAGCGCGCCCATCCGCCATGCGAATGAGCATGAAGCCGCCGCCTCCCAGATTCCCCGCCGCCGGGTGAACGACAGCCAGCGCAAAGGCGACGGCGACCGCCGCATCCACAGCATTCCCCCCGCGCTTGAGAATCTCCACGCCCACGCGCGACGCGACCTCGTGCGTGGACGCCACCATCCCCTGCCGCGCGCGGACAGGACGTCCGATCTGAGCAGCATCCGGCAGCCGCTCGAATCTCACGGCAGGACCGAGCGCGAGACTCACCAGAAGCAGAAGATGCCCCCGCCGCGTCATCATCCGTCCTCCCGATGTAGTAGGATTCCTCCCCCACATTTCGTGGGGCATTATAGCCGAAAGCCCCTATCTCCGGAACCGGGTTCCCCATGCGATCTCCGGATCGCGCCGCGTATCCCCTCTGCGAATCGCGTGGGATACCTGAGGCGCGGACCTGCGAGCTCGATACGGTACGCGCGATCTCAGATGGGGGGATGGGGAGGCCCACTCCGCGTGGATGCCCATGGGAGAGAGAGGGGCAGCGCCTTGACCTGCCCCCCCGAGGGATGGACGATTACTGGAGATCTTCTTCGCCTGTCACTGCTTCTGCGCGCGCTCGTTGCCGTCCGACGTGAAGGTGGTCGTAGTGGAGCATAGCGTTGAACAAGAGAAAGAAGCTGCCTTGTGTTTGCTGCCGCCACATCGGATTGTTCGCGAAGAGGAGGACGTGTCCTCGACCGACGGGGACGTCAATGACGGCCGGACGATTCGCCAATTCCTGACCTCCGGCGAGCATTCCGGCGATGAGGAGCTCACGCTCCTCGGCGAATCGGAGCACGACGCGCGGTCGCGCCTCCGGCGGTGGGAGGAGTGCTCGCACGAATTCGCTCACCTCTTCAGGAAGCCCTGATTCCTCTCCCGGCCGCGAGGGCGGAGGTGGAGGGGTATATGGACGCCCTTGTGGAATATCGGGGTCGGTGAGCGACCCGCGCCCGCTCGGTCGAGGAGACAATTGTTGGGACGGCGCACCAAAGGCTCCTCCACCGCCGAGGCCACCGGTCAGACTCACTTGAAACACGGGCGCTTGATTGAAGTAGACGGCTAACTGATCTCCGTAGCCGTATGCGATCGGACTCCGCTTATCGGCGAAGACCGCACGATAAACTCCCCCCCGCGCTTGCAGCTCGCGCGTGGAGACGATGGAGACCCCTTGGATCAGGCCATATTCAATGGGAATCGCAGCGTTACTCCCGATGGTGACGAAAAGACCTCCCTGCTCGATGAAGCGTTTCAGGTTGACCATGCCCTCCAGTTCAATCCCTCCGCGAATGTCCTCGGTTTGATCGGGTGATGTCCCGATATTCGGCGTCAGCTCGCTCTTCTTCCAGGGGATGGGCTCCCCGCGCTTGGGGATGCCCGTGACGATCGCCTGAGCACTGCCAGGGGTCGGCCCCAGAATGATCACGTCATATTTCTCGCGCAGGTTGGGGGTATCGCGCAGGACGTGCACGGAGATATAGTCGTAGGGGATCTGAAGGCGATCGAAGGCGAGGCGGAACCAACCTTCGTTCTGCGTGTTCGTCCACGTATGCACGAGCGCGATACGCGGCACAGCGATCTCGTGGGTGGGGACGGTCGGCATCTCTTCGACAGCGAAAATGGTGAGCCCCAACTCAGCAGCCGCCTGCTCCAGTCGGGCGCGCAGATCCGGCGGGTTTCCTTCCACAGGGATGATGAACGATCCGGCAGCGAACGAGCGATCCAAGGCGCGGAACGGTTCCTCAGCCGCGAGCATCCGCACATCCCTCAGGCGGAAACGGAACGTCGCGAGCGTGTTGTCTGTATTGTGGTTGATGAGATAGCCGACCGCAGTCGCCGATCCCACGACTCGGCCTCGAACCTTCACGTCTGCTGTGAGCAGCGTCATCGGCATGGTGAGGATCGCCGGGTCCGTCACGCGCACCGTCCGCACGTTTTTCAACGCACCCAGCGACCACCCCGTATCATCGTACGGGCGCGGATCGCTCGGATTGTAGTATTGCGTATCGAGCAACATATCGGCCATACGGCTGTAGGGCTGGTCCATGCGAATGATGTAGCTGCCCGCTGGGACTGTGACCTTCTTCTCTTCCCGTCCTTCTCTCACCGTCACTGTGATCTCGCGATCGGCGGTGTGCACCTCGACGCCCTGCAGTCGGAGGAGGTTGACCAGCTCGGCGCACTCGACCGGGCGCGGATCGTCGGCCGGGATGACCCACGCGGCCGGCCCTTCCGTCGTCGCTTTGAGCACGGAGCGTTTGCTCTTGAGGTAGAAGTTGTGCAGGAATCGCTCCTTATTCCGTGCCACAAAGTTCATGGCAAACAGGAGTGCGCTTTGCTGCAGGTTGATGTTGTTACGCAACGACCATCGCACGCGGGGCAAGGGAGGATTCGGCCGATACCATGTCCGCGTCGTTTGCGCGGCTGGGACCGTGCGATCGCTGGTGTCCGCTCCGCGCCCGCCGAACGTCTCGTAGAACCGCCCGATGGCGTTGTGCCCATTGGCCACGTAGAACATGTAGTTGGGCGCCCATCCGTCGTAAAACCCATGCGTCCATACGCCGGGCACACCTCGCTTGGTCATCTCCTCGATCTCGTGATAGGCCAGCAGGTGCCACTCGTTGATGAGGATCGGGTCCACCCAGGCGTTATATGGTCCTGTTCCCGTCGAGGTGTAGAGGAAGGGGACCGATTCGTGCAAGTCGTGGAGCACTTGCGGATGCCATTCGAGAAAGGTCCTCATCATGTGCCGACTGAGAGCGAGCGAGAGGGACATCATGTCGCGATTGTTGTCGTGAGCGACGTACTTGCCCCAGTAGATCAGGGGCGGTGCGGGCTTCTGAGGGTTCGCTTTTCGATACATGTACAGGTCCACCTGACGCTCGCGCCCATCCACTTCGACGACGGGCGTGATGAGCACGATCAGGTTCTTTCGAATCTCCTGGATGAAGGGCGTCTCCTCGACGGCCAGTCGGTATGCCAATTCCATGAGCATTTCGGGCGAGCCGGTCTCCGGCGAGTGAATCGCCCCTGTCGCCCAGTACATGGGAAGCCCCTCGGCGATCAAGCGCTTGGCCTCCTCATCGGTGATCGTGCGCGGGTCGGCGAGCCGAGCTGTGATCTCCTTATACCGCTCTAGCTTCCGCATGTTCACCTCGTCGGAGATGACGACGAGAATCATCTCTCGCCCTTCTTCCGAATACCCCATGGTGAAGACCTTCACCCGGGGCGTCGCCTTCTCCAGCTCGCGCATATAGCGGTAGATGTCCTTCGTGTACGTGAGCTTGTTCGGGGTGCCGATGACATAGCCGAGCACTTTCTCCGGAGTCGGAACCGTATCCGACGCCGGCAGGTGGTCCACGAGCTCGGTCAGAAAGAAGGGTTCGGTCGTGTATTCGCGGATCTTCGCCGTATACCCCTCATCGAGTCTCTGCGCAGCCGGGGATATCGGCGCTCTCCCCTTCGTTTGAGAAAGGGTCGAGGGAGCAAGTGCCGAGAGGCCTATGAGAAGACAGGACAGGCTCCTTCGAATCGGTGTGTTCATGATTCTCATGGTTGTTCCTCCCCCTGAAGTTTGGGCTGTTCTCCCAGGGCACGCGTTCGCTCACCCTGGACCGATTCCACGTCCCCCCTGTCGGGGCGCACCGACGGTGAGAACGGGGAACTCGAGTGACCTCGCCGCACAGCTCGTCACCTCGGAGCTCACTCCGGGCAACCCATCGTCCCGAATGCCCAACCTCGCCACAGTCCACCCCGCTCATCTGCAGGCGGCCAGGAGTCTTCACCGTCGGCGCCATCGTGATCATCAGCGGCCAATGGAGCTGTATCTTCCACAGGTCGGATGACCGCTGGAACCGGTCTTGGGACAACCGATTCTCCCCCCGGCAGATCCAAAGCGCTCCAGGTCGGAGACAGGGGTCGCCATCTTTTACGAAGGGTGCTCCCGCACAGAGCCCGAGGGCGATTCCGGGCGGCCTCATCGTCCCAATACCTTCTGACGAAGCGTTCGCCACGTTCCTCCTCAGTCGCGTGCGTCCCCTGAGGGGTTTTTCAATCGTAAGGATACGTTCCGCCGAAGGCAAGAGTTGCAGGAGAAGCTCGCTCTCGCCACCCCTTGACGGGATCCGCCCCCCTGTGATATAGAGAGGGCGTCCTAACCGCTATTCCAGACTAAGGAGGGGAAGACGATGAGGCGCATCGTGTTCGTGGTGATTCTCGCCATAACAGGAGGTTGGGCTCCCTCCGCAGGCGCCCAGAGTTTCACGGCAACGCTTCGGGGAACTGTGCGCGACCCATCGGGGGCGGTCATCCCGGGAGCAACGATCACCATTCGGAATGTGAATAAAGGGTGGACGCGCACGACGGTGACCAATGAGTCGGGGGATTATGTGGTCACGCAACTTCCGGCGGACTCGTATGCCGTCACGGCTCAGGCGACGGGATTCAAGACCGAAGTCCGCGAGGGGATCGTCCTGCAGGTGGGGCAGGAAGCGCGTTTGGATTTCACGCTCGTGGTGGGCGAGTTGGAAGAGCGGATCGTGGTAACGGCCGGAGCCCCGCTCGTCCAATCGGAGAATGCGATGGTAGGGAATGTCATTGATGAGCAGAAGGTGAAGGAATTGCCTCTGAACGGACGCGAGTTCTGGCAGCTCGCGCAACTGGCGCCCAATGTCTTCAATCCGCCTCAAGGCTCGACGCTGGGATTTCGCGGCGGTTTCAACGTCGCGGGCAATCCGGAGGTCAATAATTACTTCCTGCTCGACGGCATTGACAACAACGATGAGACGACGATGCAACCGACGCATCGCCCCTCGGTGGATGGCATTCGCGAGTTCAAAGTCCTCACGGGGGTCTACAGTGCCGAATATGGCCGACACTCGGGCGGACAGATCATCATCACGACGAAATCCGGGACCAATGAATTCCACGGGACGGTCTTCGAGTTCCTGCGCAACGACAATCTCGATGCGCGCAACTTCTTCTTGCGCGGGCCGAAGCCGGAGTTGAAGCGGAACCAGTTCGGCTTCTCCGCCGGAGGTCCGATCGTCCGCAATCACGCCTTCTTCTTCGTCACCTACGAGGGCTTGCGATTGACTGAAGGAGTCGCCCGATTGGCCACTGTTCCGACCGAGAAGATGCGACGCGGTGATCTCTCCGAGATCGCGACCCCCATCCGCGATCCCCAGACGGGACAGCCCTTCCCCGGCAATCGCATCCCTGAGGACCGCATTCACCGCGTCAGCCGCGCCTTGCTGGAGTTCTGGCCGCTGCCGAATCAGCCGGGTTTGGCCAACAATTACGCGTTCAATGCTGTCCGGACTCAGAATCAAAACCAGTTCTCCATCCGCGTGGATCACAAGTTCTCGGAGGCGAACAGCTTCTTCGCAAGCTATCAGTTCATGCAGCGGGAGAACTTCGAACCCTCGAACCCGCTCTGCGGCGCTCGCGTGATTCCGGGATTCGGATGCACGGAACCGGAGCGCACGCAGCACATCGCCATTGTGGATACGCACGTCTTCTCGCCCCGCTTCTTGAATGAATTCCGCATCGGGTATAACCGGATGCGCACGAATCGGTTCCACGAAGACATGGCTTTGGGGAACATGGTGCAAAAGCTCGGGCTTCCGCAGGGTGGCCCCGATGGACTCGCGGGCCCGGAGTTCTTCAATACGGGCTTGCCGCAGGTTCGCGTCTCAGGCTTTGCCACCATTGGAGGGCCCACCAATCTCCCCCAGGGACGGCGAACAAATACCTACCACATCGCCAACAGCGTGACCTATACCGGTGGCAGTCATACGCTCAAGGCCGGAGCGGACGTGAAACGGTTCCTCTTCAATTCCTTCTTCACGCAGTTCGGTCGGGGCGATTTCTTCTTCAACGGGCAGTTCACGGGGAACGCTTTCGCAGATTTCCTGTTGGGATTGTTGCGCTCGACATCGCGCGCACCGGGCGAGCCGTTCTCCAACACGTATACGTCTCAAGCGGGGTTCTACGTGCAGGATGATTGGAAGGTCTCGCCGAAGCTGACCCTGAACATCGGCCTGCGGTATGAGCTGAACTTTCCCGAGCTGGAGCGCGTCAACAAGATGTCGAGCTTCGATCCGAAGACGGGCTTCGTCCCCGTCGCCGATGGTCGCTTGATCGCTGTGGATGCCAGCGGGAATCTCGTCACCGTCGGGCGGTCGCCGCTCGGGCGTCGGCTCTGGCGCTTGGACACGAACAACTTCGCGCCGCGCTTTGGGTTCGCCTATCGAGCGTTCGGGGATAATCGCACGGTGCTTCGCGGCGGCTATGGGATCTTCTACAACCAGATCGTGGCCGGCAATGGGCTCTCGCAGATGTATCGGGGTATCCCCTTCCGCATCCGCCAAACGTTCACCAATACGACGGCGCGCGTCATAGCGACGTGGGAGCAACCCTTCCCTCGGGGAGTAGCTGCCGGAGGCTTCACTCCGCATGGCATCAATCCCGATTTCCCCTCCGCGTACCTCCAGCAGTGGAGTCTGGGGATTCAACGGGAAGTGACAGCGGATTTGCTCATTGACGTCACATATCTGGGGTCGAAAGGGACACATTTGCCGCTGCTCTTCGACATCAACCAGCCGGAGCCTGGTCCCGGTCCGATCCAGCCGCGTCGTCCCTGGCCGCAGTGGAGCAATGTCTTCTGGAGAGATGCCGTTGGGACGTCCAACTACCATGGGTTCTCGCTGCGCATCGAGCGCCGCTTCAGTCAGGGGCTCTCGTTCCTCACGTCCTGGACAATCTCGAAATCCATTGATCTGGGAGCGCCGCCGTCGACCTCGGGGGTCGGGGAAGCGGATGTCCAGAATCCTCGGAATTTGAGGGCCGAGCGAGGTCTCTCCGAATTCGACGCCCGCCACCGCTTCGTCACGAGCTTTGTGTACGAGCTCCCTTGGGGACGAGGACGGCGGTGGCTCTCCGCGGTGCATCCGATCCTCGACCATGTCCTCGGCGGATGGCAAGTGACGGGAATCCTCACGCTTCAATCCGGGAGACCGTTCACGGTGATCACGACGCGAGACATCTCTAACACAGGAGGAGCGAACCGCCCCTTTGTCGTCGGGGATCCGAGGGTGAAGAAGCCCACGCCTGATCGGTGGTTCAATACGGATGCCTTCTCTGACGTGCTGCCACCGGGCGTCTTCGCCTATGGGAATGCCGGAAGGAATATTCTCATCGCCGATGGGATCAACAATCTCGACCTCGGCCTGTTCAAGAACTTCCGTCTCGGCGAGGAGCGCCGACTCCAGTTCCGCGCGGAGTTCTTCAACGTGGCGAACCATGCGAACTTTGGCATTCCGGATCGGAATCGCGCCTCCCCCGCATTCGGTCGCGTGGACGCGACGACGACGCTGAATCGGCAGATCCAGTTCGGGCTGAAGCTCATCTTCTGAGAGCGACGACGTGGGAGTCCCCGCGAGGGAGACTCCCGCTTCGTCTCTCGAAGCCGTCGAGAGCTTCCTCAAAGAAAATGTGAGATCTTGCGGCCGGGATCATCAGGCGTGATCCTCGGTGTCACCCGCTTCAGAAGAAGCGGCCGCGGGTATACGCGGTGTTGCTGCCTCTCATCGCCGGCGAAGCGCTGCGATTCTGGGCTCCTTGTTGGTGTATAATCCACGCGCTGTGGTGCATCCGCGACCTTGCGTTTGCCACAGTATCTTCGATCGTCGTTCGGAGGACAGATGAAAGGGGCGGGAAAAGGACCGTATGCTCTCACGACTCTCCGAGAGAGAGGGTGGAGAGCGTGGATTGCAGGAGCACTTGGGGTGGGGCTTCTTCTGATCGGAGGGAAGAGTGCGCCCTCCATCGGATGCCCCAGCGTGGGGACCTCGATGAGTGGAGGAGGGTCGGACGTGAGGGCAGACTTCGCAGGCGATGCTTTCGTTCAACTCCCGGAGGATTCGAAAGCGCTTCAGGCGCATGTGGATCGCCTGTTCGCGACGTGGGATCGGTCGGACTCTCCCGGATGCGCTCTGGGAGTCGTCCGCGACGGGCAGCTCATCTTTGCGCGGGGCTACGGCATGGCCAATCTCGAACACGCGATCCCGATCACTCCGCGCACGGTCTTCGACATCGGTTCGACCGCGAAGCAGTTCACGGCAGCGAGCATCCTGCTTCTGGAGCAGCAGGGGAAGCTCTCGCTCGATGATGATATCCGGCGGTTCGTGCCGGAAATCCCCAACTATGGCCGTCCGATCACCATCGGCCACCTGCTCTATCATACGAGCGGCCTGCGCGACTATCTCACGCTCATGGCGCTGGCCGGCGTTCATTTCGATGGTGTGACGACCGAAGAGGATGCGCTGCGACTGATCGCGCGGCAGAAGGGGCTCAATTTTCCTCCCGGCGAGGATTATCTCTACAGCAATTCCGGCTACTTCCTGCTCTCGATCATTGTGAAGCGCGCCAGCGGGCTGTCGCTCCGCGAGTTCGCTGAGGCGCACATCTTCCGCCCGCTCGGGATGGCGAGCACGCGATTCCATGATGATCACACGCGGATCGTCCCGCATCGGGCGACCGGCTATGCTCCCGCTCCTGATGGAGGATTCCGTATTCGCATGTCGCACTTTGAGCAGACGGGAGACGGCGCGCTGCTGACGACGGTGGAGGATCTCGCGCTCTGGGATCAGAATTTCTATCAGCCGAAGGTCGGCGGACCGGAGCTGATTCGTCGAATGCTCGTGCGGGGTCGGCTCGCAAGCGGTGAGACGCTCCGCTACGCAGCGGGGCTCATCGTGGACACCTATCGCGGCGCGACGGTGATCCGTCACGGAGGCTCGTGGGCGGGGTATCGCGCGGAATTCCTGCGCTTCCCCGAGCAGCGCTTCTCGGTGATCTGCTTGTGCAATGTGAGCAACAGCGATCCGACGCAATTGGCGTATCGCGTGGCCGATCTCTACCTCGACTCTCTCCTCCCGGAACGCGCGCCTTCTCCTGAGGGCGTCGTTCTGTCTGAGGCCGAGGTCGCAGCGCGCGTCGGTGTGTATCGAAATCCGAAGACGCGCGCTGTCCTCCGCCTTCTGCGACGTGGGGCGACCCTGTCCGTGGAAGCCTTAGGGGCGAATCTGACGGTGCAGCCGGGTGAAGGAAATCGCTTCCGTCTTGTCGGAGCGCCATTCTCGGCAGAGCTGGTATTCGAAGACCGTCGTGCGGAGGCCCCTCTCCGGCTCCGACTTCTCCGACCCGGCCGTCCGGACGACGTGTACGAGAAAGTGGAGCCGGTGACGCTACCGCCCGAGCGCCTTCTGGAATACGCGGGAACGTATGAGAGCGACGAGCTCGAGGTGACGTATACGATCGCGCGCGAGGGCGATGTCTTGGTCGTGCGCGCGCGAGGGATCCCGACGCATCCGCTTCAGCACCTTCGCGAAGACGATTTCCTGAGCCTCACCGGTCTGCATTACGAATTTCACCGGGATACGCAGGGGCGCGTCACCGGGTTCTTCCTGAATGCCGGCCGTGCTCGGGGTCTGTGGTTCGCGCGTCGCTCTTCCTGATGCGCGCCCTTCGGCGGGAGCATGTCCGGGCGTGCCTTCAAGGTCCCCACGCGATCCGCCAGGGGCTCTCCATAGGGCGGTGCCTCAAAGGTAGGCGGGGTGTACGCGTTTCCATCGCAGGGAGAGTCGCGATATGATCTTCCGGCATTAGACAGCGCCGGGAGAGGAGGAGATATGGTCCGAACGAAGGCCATCGTGCTGATAGGAGGTCTCGTACTCGCGTCCGTCATCGGGAGGACAGGCGCTCCGGCGGAGATCGCGTTCGTTCATGTCGCTGTCATCCCGATGACGTCCGAACGTATCTTGGAAGACCACACGGTTATTGTGCGAGGAGATCGAATCGTCGCGATCGGTCCGAGCTCGCGCGTGAATGTCCCGGAAGGAGCGATGAGGATCGAAGGACGAGGGTATTATGTGCTTCCGGGTTTGGGGGAGATGCACGGGCATATCCCACCGCCGCAAGCTCCACTGGAGTATCTTGAAGCCGTCCTGTTCCTCTATCTCGCCAATGGCGTCACGACGGTGCGGGGGATGCTCGGAGCGCCGGGTCAACTGGAACTCCGCGAGCGGGCGAATCGAGGGGAGATCCTCTCCCCGACGCTCTATATGGCGGGGCCGAGTTTCAATGACGCCTCGATCAATTCTCCGGAGGACGCTGTCGCGAGGGTGCGCGAGCAGAAGCAGCAGGGATGGGATCTGCTGAAGATCCATCCCGGGCTCACGCGCGAGGAGTACGAAGCCATGGCGCGAACGGCCAAAGAGGTGGGCATGCGATGGGTCGGGCATGTCCCGGCGGATGTCGGTCTCATCCGCGCGCTCGAACTGGGGCAGGAGACGATTGACCACCTCGACGGGTATATCGAGTATCTGGAGGGGGACAAGGGGCCGCTCGATCGCGCGAAGCTCGAAGATATCGTCCGTCGAACCCGAGAGGCCGGAGCGTGGGTCGTTCCGACCATGGCTCTCTGGGAGGTCTTGATCGGGGCGCGCGATCTGGAGACGTTGCTCGCCTATCCAGAGCTCCGCTACATGCCCCCCTCCATGGTGGAGAACTGGGTTCGAGCATATCGCGCGCGGGTCACTGCTCCGAATTACGATCGGAAGCGCGCGGAGCGCATCGCCGCGAATCGAAAAGAGGTCCTGCGTGCCCTTCATCGCGGGGGCGCGCGGATTCTCTTCGGAACCGATGCGCCGCAGCAGTTCAGCGTCCCCGGTTTCTCTGTGCATCGGGAGATCCCCGTGCTGCTGGAATGCGGACTGACGCCGTATGAGATTTTGCAGACGGCGACCCGCCATGTGGGAGAGTACTTCCGAGAGAAGGACCGCTTTGGGACGATCGAAGTGGGGGCGCGCGCCGATCTCCTCGTGGTCAAGGGGAACCCGCTGTCCGATCTGGGATCTTTGAAAAATCCGGCGGGCGTGATGGTGCGCGGGCGATGGATTCCGGAATCGGAGATTCAGCATCGGCTCGAGCGCATCGCGGCGACCTTCCGAGCGGGTGGACTGCCTCGATGAAACGCCCGCCGCTACTCGTATTCTTCGACGGAACTGCGGGCAAGGCGCTGACGGACCTGCTCTTCGGGCGTGTCGTTACGGGGTTTGTCTGTGATGTAGCAGCGGATTTTGCCAGCGGGATGAACGAAACTTGGGGTGTCTTCTCACTCACATCTAACCCCTCACCTGAGGTATTATGCGACCATCGAACAGGCGAACACAGGAGCCGCCACCAGCGAACAAATCCAACATCTTCGGGGGAGCTGCCGAAGTGCCGGCGGATGAGCCTTCGCGCCTGCTCCAGCAAGGAGCGCCCGGCGGGATCGCCGTCGTGCACCTCACACTGGCACAAGTTGGCGATGAACGTGGAATATTTGTACAACGCCTGGCTCCGGAGAAAAACATCCCACCGGCACAGGTGGGCGATGAACTTCTCGTCCACCTCGGCGGATTCGGTGAGCAAGGCGCCCAGCACAGCGGCGCGGGCTACCACCAGCGGTCGCCGCGCCCACCAGACATGGAGGGTGGAGATGTGGCCGTGGCGGATGGTCTTCTCCCGGCGGGCGGAAGCCGAAAGCTCCCGCAGGGGGAGCGGGGTTTCAATAAGAAAGCGGTGAGACTCCGTCATAGTTTATGTTCTCCTTTTCGCCGGTGAATCGCCCTCAAATTGCTTCGCCCTCGTTAAGACTGATGCGTTTCCGTTTGACGCTGAAGCATTTTTTGCCTTGTACCGCGTCCTTTCTCCCCTATCAGTCCTGCTTTTGAGAGTCGTGCTATTCACACAAATTTGACGAGACTTCTCAATAACTCCTTAAGGTCTCTCAATAATGCGCCTGCCCAGTCTATAGCGCCTTCCTCTTTTCTCTCCCTCAGGCTCCAGCCAACCCAGGGACACCAATTTACGGAGGATCCAGTTTGCCTGCCAGGTGGAAACATTCAAAGCCTTGCGGATGTCCTCGTTCTTGACGAAGCCTTTTTCCCGCAAGATGGGCTCAATGGATGCAAACTCAGGCGGCTTTTCGACCACGACTTTTTCGGATTCCGCAATGACCTCATAGACACGCCCTTTTGGCTTGGTAAGCCGAACTATGCCTTTTCGGATGAGGTCTTTGATGTCCCTGCTGGCAGTGTAGATGTCCACGCCGACGAGTTTCTGATATGCTCGGCTGGTAAAGTGCCCGCCGTGCGCATGGGCATATGCGAGCAAGCGGAGCTGGTTGCGGGTAAGCCCTTGGTGTTCAAAGCGCCGGAGCCACCGGAGCGTTTCAGGAGGGTAGATGGGTGTGCTCCAGAGCGTGACCACGAAGCGACCTCCCTCGAGGCGGAACTCCGGCGGACGGAGACCCTCCTGCTCCATGACCTCGAACATGCGAGGGATGCCTTCACCTAACTCGCGCATGTAGCCGAAGGCCGTGAGCACCCGCACGATGCGGGGATTGCGGGATGCATGCACTCGCTCTCGGTTCCTCAGCTTTTCGAGGGTTACCGGCTCCACCAGCTCGCCGGGACTCCAGATTTCCATGCGGTCATCAAAGAGATGCACCTCGATGCCCAGCCCTTGAAGACGATAATCCCGGTGCGCCACGGCGTTGACGATGGCTTCCTGCCAAGCGAAGGTGGGATAGGCGAACCGTTCCTCGAAGAAGAGATCCACAAGCCGCTGGCGCTCGGGGATAAAGGGTTGGATGGCGCGATAGGCTTCCTCAATTAAGCGGACCAGGGGGGCTTCTATACGGATACGCTTAACGATGTTCAGTCCGGCACCAGTCCGGCGTTCGGTGCCTTCCCACCGAATCAGCTCAATCTCACAATGGGGATGCCAGCGGGTGGGGTCCTTCGCGAAGAGAAGCACAGCAGCCAAGGTGAGGCGCAACCGGCCGTTGACCTTTTCGGCCAGCCGGTAGTGAACCAGGAGCTCCTCCGGCGGGAGTTCCATCCCGCTTTTATGCGCCAGCTCCTGCAGGAGACCTATATCCAAGTCCGCCAGTGTAGCGTCGGGGAGAAACTGCATCTCCGTGACCCGCTGCAGACGGGAGCGTTTCATCGCCTCGATATCCCCGAAGGGCAGGCTATGGGAACCCACCCGTAGGAGGTATCGTCCATCGGTGAGCTGATGCACCTCTGCGCTCCAATCGGTCTCAAACACCCAGACGCGCCGTCCTTCCAGGGTGACCTCTTCAAGCTGAAAATTCAGTCGAGGGCGGATAAGGTCATGAATTTGCCTCCGGACGGCGTCTTGGTGATACCCGTCCGGAACGCCGGAGACCGTGCCATCGTCCTCTACACCGAGGACGACCGTTCCGCCGTCGGCGTTGGACATCGCCACCAGGGCTTCCGCCACATCGCGCGCCACTTCTTTGATCGGGCGGGGACGAGGGTGCGTCCCTGACCGCTCATAGCAACTCTTGCGCTCCAGGAACTGTCCCTCGGGGTGCGTCTTCAACCAGGTCCAATCCTTCCCCATCTCAAGTTGCCCCTTTCCACGCCTGTGACGGGCTGGGCCGATAAAGATGCGGCTTGGATTTCTGAGACAGAAGCGTGATCTGCTTGCTCGTCTGCCGGACCTCGAAGACTTCCGCTTCCTCGGGGGAGGGTTCGATTCGGACCCGGTCGCCTTTCTCTACCATCAAGGCTGATCCTCCCATTGTTCGGATGGTGTCCTCGCGGTGAAGCAGTTTATCCAGCCGGTAGCGATCAACAGTGAAGCCGCTTGTCCGAGGTTGTGAGAGGCCGTGCCCGAAGGGGATCGAGGCGGTCGGAGTCATAGCGTCACAGCTCCTGTATCGAGTGCATCGGTAAGTCCGAGTCTCTTGAATCATCCTCTCCCT
>Ga0079995_1117293_pt1 | contig 28990 bp, 31 predicted proteins | sample FaiFalFF_MnMetaG_2_FD_69198 | JGI IMG/M metagenome (GOLD analysis project Ga0079995, IMG submission 69198) | Freshwater microbial communities from Yellowstone National Park, Wyoming, USA - Fairy Falls C (FF_Mn_C) (SPADES assembly) (version 4) | ecosystem: Environmental > Aquatic > Freshwater >...
CCGGTAGAGGAGCAAAGTCCTCGTGGATCTGCTGGCGATACTTCTGCTGGGCAGCCTTCCAGGCGGCAAAGTAGGGATCCACCACCCCTTCTGGCAAAATGCGGTTGGCGATCACCAAATCGGTGGCGACGCCGTAGAGGCTGAGGTAGGCATGCGCCCGCAGGGACTCCTTGATCACCATTTTTTCGGGGTTGGTGACCAGGCGCACTGAGGTGATGCGGTTGTCGGTAAGGATGCGCTCTAGCCGCTCGATCTTCTGGTAGAACTCGTAGGGGGCATCTAGCACCTGGTCATCTGGCAGGGGGATCCCGGTTAGCCCTTTAACAATCGGCTCGGCAATGGGGCGCAGCACCCGCGCCAACCCCTGTAAAGGTTTGTAGAACTTGCGCATGTACCAGCCGGAAACATCGGGCAAGCTGAGGAGGCGCAAAGCCGTGCCAGTAGGGGCTGAGTCGATGATGAGCACATCGAACTTGCCTTCGTCGTAGTGGCGGTTGACCCGCACCAGGGCAAAGATCTCGTCCATCCCCGGCAGCACCGCCAGCTCCTGCGCCTGCACGCCGTCCAGCCCGCGGGCCTGCAACACCTGCGTGATGTAGGTCTTGACGGATCCCCAGTTCAGTTCCAGCTCCTGCAGGGCATCCAGCTCCGCTCCCCAGAGGTTGGGTTTGACCTCCACCGGCTCGTGGCCCAAGGGTTGGTCGAAACTGTCGGCCAGGGAGTGTGCCGGATCGGTGCTCAGCACCAGGGTTTTTAGGCCAAGCTCGGCACAACGCCAGCCGGTCGCCGCTGCCATCGAGGTCTTGCCGACCCCTCCCTTGCCAGTCATGAGGATGATGCGTTGCATGGGAGCGCCGTTTACATTCTTTTACAGTTCTAGGCTAACCGATTTGCTCTTTTCTCCTCCGAGCAGCCAAGGGCTGGAGGGCAGTCAACAGGTACACTATATGGTTGCTGAGAAAGTAATGGCAAAGAGTCAAGCCGGTGAAGACAGGTGAGAGGTGGAGGATGATGCGTCGCTGGCGCAGTTTGCTGCTACTTGCCATCCTAACGTTGGGCCTGTGGCTGGGATCCCTTCCTGTCCAGGCGGCTGCCGCCTTGCCCCGAGAGCTACAGCAGCTAGAGCAACACGTAGAGCGGCTGCAGAGCCTGGTGGACGCTGAGGATTGGCTGGAGATCCGCTCCTACCTTCACGGGCCGATGGGCCTGACCCGCAAGACCCTAACCAGCCTGGCAAACACCTTGCCCCAGCAGCAAAAGCGGGAGATGCTGCGCTTGGCCAAGGAAATGGGCCGCAGCTTGGAAGAACTGGACTTTGCCGCCAAAGCCTACGACCAACCAGAGGTGGAAGCTGCCCAGGCCAAGGTGAGAAAGACGCTGCAAGAGCTCAAGGCCCTGTTTTCGTAGTTGGGGACAGAGCGGATCAAGTTAAGGGGAAACGCTCCCGCAGATCTTGAGCCACCGGCGGGGGTACCAGGTGGTCAATGGGACCGCCTAGCTTGGCCACTTCCTTAACTAAGCTGCTACTGACAAAGCTGTGCTCGCTAGCAGTCGCAAGGAAAAGGGTTTCCAACTCAGGAGCCAGGAGCTTGTTGGTGTGGGCCATCTGCAGCTCGACATCAAAGTCAGATAGCACCCGCAAGCCGCGCACAATGACTTTTGCCCCTCGCTGGCGGGCGTAGGCCACCGTCAGGCCGGAAAAGGTGTCGACCTCAACGTTTTTTAGGTGGGCAACAGAGAGGAGGATCTGGGCTTGCCGCTGCTCAGGAGTAAACAGAGGCGTTTTGTTGGGGTTTTTCAGGACTGCAACGATGACTTTGGAAAACAGACGGCTGGCCCGCTCGATGATGTCGAGGTGCCCAAAGGTGATGGGGTCGAAGCTGCCGGGGTAGAGGGCAATCATGCTAGAGAGGGTACCGCTCTTCTTAGCCTACCTGCTCTCGGGCCCACGCCAGATAGGTAGCGCTTACCTGAGCAGCCGGCAGAGCCAGGATCTCCGGCTCCTGGTAGGGGTGGAGCTCCCGCAGCCGCTGTTCCAGGCGGGGATAAGCCCTGCTGGGCAACTTAAGCAGCAGCAAGTATTCTTTCTCTGTCTGCAGGGATCCCTGCCAGCGGTAGTAGGAGGTAATCGGGGGCAGCACCTGGGCACAGGCCACGTAGCGCTCGGCCACTAAGGTGTGGGCCAGGCGATGGGCGTCGGCTTCGGAGCCCACGGTGGTCATGACCACGGAGAGGGTTTCTAGGGCGGTCTTGTCGTCCATTAAAGCTGGCTGTAGGCATTCCTCTCCCCCATCCTACCCTTCAGGCTCCGCAAGAAAAAGGGCAGAGCTAGGCCAGCTCCTCAATGGCCTCACCCAGCCGGGAGGGAGCACCGCCTTCTACCTGAGGGCGGGTAGTTTACAATAGAACTCTGCCCGGCTCAGGTCGGGCTTGTATCTTGTCGTTATCTAGGGAGAAACAAGCCTTGCCGAAATTTGCCCTAAAAGCTTTGTGGCTGCAAAACGATTTGGCCATTGCAGTGGATCAAGTAGTGGCCAAAAACCGCAGTCCTCTCACCCGCTACTTCTTCTGGCCCCGAGATGATGCTTGGGAACAGCTTAAGGCTGAACTGGAAAGCAAAAGCTGGATTAGTGAAGAAGATCGCATCAACTTGCTCAACCAAGCCACTGAGCTCATCAACTACTGGCAAAATGGTGGGCGCGACCGCCCCATTAGCGAAGCCCAAGCCCAGTTTCCTGACATCCTCATCAGCGACAGTTCGTGAGTGTTCCCTGCTTCCGCCTGCTATCTCTGCCTCCAGGCCATCTTGCTGAGGCTGCCGCCTTTGGGCTAGATTAGCACTCGAGGTTCCAGAGTGCTAACTCTTGACCTAGCCAAGGGAAGGGATCGCTGTCGACCTCGCAGGATCCCGCTCTGCCCGTTAGCACTTAGAACAAGTGGCCTAGTTGCTAGTTGAGATAGCGAGGATCAGGGATTCTATGGCAAAGCAGATTTTGTTTAAGGAAGAGGCCCGCAAGGCTCTAGAAGAGGGCATCAATCAAGTAGCAAACGCAGTCAAGGTTACGATTGGCCCTAAGGGGCGCAATGTGGTTCTAGAGAAGAAATTTGGCGCTCCTCAGATTGTTAACGACGGAGTAACCATTGCTAAAGAAATTGAGTTGGCCAATCCCTTGAAAAATGCCGGTGCCCAGTTGATGCGGGAGGTGGCCAGCAAAACCAACGACGCGGCCGGGGATGGCACCAGTACAGCCACCATCCTGGCCCAGAGCATGATCCAGGAGGGGCTAAAGCACGTTGCGGCAGGAGCTAACCCTGTAGCCCTGCGGCGCGGCATTGAAAAGGCCACCGCCTACCTGGTGGAGAAGATTGCCGCCCAGGCCAAACGGGTGGAGGATCGCAAGACCATCACCGAGGTGGCCACTATCTCTGCCGGTAACGACAGCGAGGTAGGCGAGATGATCGCCAAGGCCATGGATGCGGTGGGGCGAGAGGGGGTGATCACGGTCGAAGAGTCCAAGTCGATGGAAACTCAGTTGGAAGTAGTGGAGGGAATGCAGTTTGACCGCGGCTACATCTCTCCCTACTTCATCACCGATACCGAGCGGATGGTAGCGGAATACGAAAACGCCTATCTGCTCATCACGAGCAACAAGCTCTCCAACGTGCAGGAGCTGGTGCCTCTGCTGGAGCGGCTGGCCCGGGAGGGGCGGCCCTTACTGGTGATTGCCGAAGATGTGGAGGGAGAAGCCCTGGCTACCCTAGTGGTCAACAAGCTGCGGGGAGTGTTGAATGCGGTGGCGGTGAAGGCTCCCTCCTTTGGGGAGCGGCGCAAGGCCATGCTGGAGGACATCGCCATCCTCACCGGGGGCCGGCTCATCTCGGAGGAAATTGGCGTCAAGATGGAGAATGTCACCCTGGACATGCTGGGGTCGGCCCGCAAGATCACGGTTACCCGCGACAAGACCACCATTGTTACCGATGGCAGTACTAAGGCAGCCGTAGAGAAGCGGGTAGCTCAGCTCCGCAAGCAGCTGGAGACCACCGATTCTGAGTACGACCGCGAGAAGTTGCAGGAGCGAATTGCCAAGCTGGTTGGCGGAGTGGCGGTCATCAAGGTGGGAGCTGCCACCGAGACCGAGCTCAAAGACCGCAAGCTGCGCATTGAAGATGCTCTCAACGCCACGCGAGCAGCCGTGGAGGAAGGGATTGTCCCTGGCGGGGGGGTGACACTGCTCCACCTTTCCAAGGGGATCCCAGACTTTAAGGCCAAGTTGAATGCCGAAGAGCAGGTGGGGGCAGACATCGTCTACCAGGCAGTGCGGGCGCCGCTCTATCAGATTGCCCACAATGCGGGGCTGGAGGGATCGATAGTGGTGGAAAAAGTTCTGGAGCAAGAGATGCCCTACGGCCTCGACGCCCTGACCGCCGAGTATGTGGACATGTTTGCCCGCGGGATTGTAGACCCGGCCAAGGTGGTGCGCTTGGCCCTGCAAAATGCGGCTTCCATTGCCGCCATGTACCTCACCACGGAGGCCGTGGTCGTCGAGAAGCCAGAGCCCAAGCCGGCCAAAGGCCGCTCGAGTAAGCCGGGAATGATGTAATGATGTAAAGCCCTTCTGCAAGCCTAGGCCCCTATTCGGGGGCTTTTTCTTGGGCGGAGCTTTCGGGCCGCAGCAGGGGAAAGGCAATGACATCCCGAATGCTGGGAGCATCGCAGAGCAGCATCGCCAGGCGGTCAATGCCTAGGCCAAGACCGCCCGTGGGAGGAAGGCCATATTCCAGAGCCGTGAGGAAGTCTTCGTCAAGAAAGTGGGCTTCTTCCTTGCCGGCTGCCTTTAGGGCTGCCTGGGCCTCCAGCCGCCGCCGCTGATCCACCGGATCGGTGAGCTCCGAGTAGGCGTTGGCTGTCTCCCGCCCAACAATGAACAGCTCAAAGCGCTCGGCCAGCCCCGCCTTGCTGCGGTGAGGCTTGGTGAGCGGACATACCTCCAGGGGATAGTCCAGGACAAAGGTGGGTTGGCGTAGGCGGCTTTCACAGCAGTGCTCAAAGGCCTTGACCAGCAACTGGCCAGGAGAGTCCTGGGGTGAGAGATTGGGGATCCCTTGCGCGGCCAAGGCGGGCAAGAGCTCCTCAGAGCGTCCCTTTTCCACATCGATGAAGATGCCAGTGGCCTCTTCCACCAGCTCTTGCATCGTCACCCGTCGCCAGGGGGGGGTGAGGTCGATGGCTTCCCCTTGGTAGGTAAGCTGCAGGGATCCCCGCACAGCCAGGGCGGCGTTGCACACCAAGGTTTCGGTGAGCTCCATCATCGTGTGATAGTCAGCAAAGGCTTGGTAGGCCTCCAGGGAGGTAAATTCCGGGTTGTGGCGGGTGGAGATCCCCTCATTGCGAAAGACCCGCCCAATTTCGTAAACCCGCTCGATCCCGCCCACCACCAGCCGCTTCAGGTGCAGCTCGGTGGCAATACGGAGGTAGAGATCTAGATTCAGAGCGTTGTGGTGGGTTACAAAAGGCCGCGCCTCTGCCCCCCCGGGGATAACCTGCAACACCGGCGTTTCAATTTCCACAAACCCTCGCTCTTCCAGGGTCTGCCGCAGGGAGCGGATGATCTTGGCGCGGTCGAGCAGGGTCTGTTTGACCTCGGGGTTGACGATGAGATCGACGTAGCGCTGGCGGTAGCGTTTTTCCACATCCCGCAGGCCGTGCCACTTGTCAGGCAGAGGCAGCAGGGCCTTGGTCAGGATCTGGTATTCGTCCACCCACACCGACAGCTCCCCTTTTTCGGTGCGCTTGAGGCAGCCCCTGGCCCCCAGCCAGTCGCCCACGTCGATGAGCTTGTCTAGGTTCTTGAAAGCCACTTCCCCCATGCGCTCTGTTAGCCGCTGCTTCTCCAGGTAAAGCTGGATGGTGCCAGAGCGATCTTGCAGAGTCAAGAAAGCGAGTTTACCCATCACTCGCCGCGCCCGGATTCGCCCAGCCACGGCCACCTGGACATCCTCCCGCTCCCCGCCAGGCTCCAGGTCAGCAAATTGCGCCTGCAACTCGGCAGCTAGGTGGGTAACGGGAAAAGAATAGGCATAGGGCAGGATCCCTTGCTCCTGCAGGTGGCGGACCTTTTCTAGGCGGGCAGCCCGTTGAGCGGCTTCGCTGCTAGTGGAAGGGGTGGACATAAGTAAAAACTGCTGAAACCAACAAGCGAGGAAGAGGATCCCGGCTTTGCCCCCGCGCTCCCTAGAAGGCGCTTAGGCTCTAGGACAGGCTTAAGGCTTATCCCTGGGCAAGGCCAGCCAAGAGGGCCTGCACCTGCTGGAGGTGAGCCCAGGCGCTGGAGCTCCCTTCTTGGTATCGACTCAGCTCCGCCTCCAACTGCCCCAGATACCCTGCCCACTCTGCCCAGCGCTCCTGCTCAGCAGCAAGCGCAGCTTGCAGTTGGTTGAGGCGCCCCCAGGTTTCGGCCATTGCCCGGGCCCGGGCCCGCAGGGCCTCCTCCTCTTGCTCTAGGTGTTGCCACTCCTGCTCCAGGTCCTGCTGTTGGCGGGCCAGTTGCTCCTGTTGAGCTGAGAGAGAAGCTTCCAGTTGGTGGACAAGCGTTTGCAGGCGGTCTTTTTCCTGGAGCAGCTCCTGCTTTTGCTCGGCCATCTGTCCCAGGAGGGGACCAATATCCACTCGCACCGGAGCGGCAGCCTGATTCTGTAGCTGCTTGAGGCGAGCCTCGTGGCGGGCTAGTTCCTCGTACTCCCGCTGCAGGTTTTTCTCTTGGGGCAGCAGAGCTTCTTCTAGGGCGCTACAGGCAGCCTGGGCGTAGTCGATCTCCATTTCGAGGTCAAACCGTTCCTCGGGAGAGGCGGTGGCCAGCCGCGCTTGTAACCCCTGTAAGGTTTGCCGGTTCTGCTCCAGCTCAGCCCGCTGCTGGCTAACCTGGGCCGCCCGCTGCTCGTAGTCTCGGCGCATTTGGCTAACCAAAGCCGCCAGCTCCTCCACTGAGACCGCCACCTCCTCCCCTCCGTTGCGGCTGCCGTCAACGATGAAGTCGTACTCCTGAACCAAGCGGTAGGCTTTTTGCTGGAGGCTCTCCTGAGAGTGCAACTGCTGGAGGATCCTCTGCAGTTGCTCTTGGTAAAGCTGCAGGGATCGCTGCTGAACCTGCCAGCTAGCCTGGCTTTGCTCGAGGGCATGGCGGGATCCCCACCAGGCAGCGCGGCGCTCTCGCCAGGCTTGGTAGTCCCGCTCCAGCCCCTCCTGGCCAATTTGGGCTTGCTGTCGCTCCTGCTCCAGTTGGGCCATCTGGTGGTGGACGTGCTCCTGCTGCTGCTGAACCTGGCTTTTCAAGCTTTGCAGAAGATCCAGGGGCGCCGTAGAGAAGCTTAAATGTTCTTGAACTTCTTGCAACAAAGCCCGAAGCTGGGCTGCTTCGGCTTCTCTAAGGCGGCTGGAGCGAGCTTCCAGTTCCTGCCGCTGTCGGTTGAGAGCTTCTCGCTGCTCTCCAATCAGGCGCTGTTGCTCAGCCAGATAGGCTTGCTGGTTGGTCAGCTCCTCTTTGAGACTCTCCAGAAGTTTGCGCTCCTCCTCGACCGCTTTGTATTGCTCGTACAGCCGCTGCACCTCCTCTTCTTGGGCAGCCAGCTCCATCTCGCGGCGGGTGAGCTCTTGGGCCTGAAAGGTGAGGGACTGGCGCCAATTCTCGATCTCTTCCTCTTGGCTGCGGACTTTTTGCTGAAGTTGGCTGAAACTTTGCAGGTAGGTTACCACTTGGCGAGCAGCTTCGCTGATGCGAGTTACCTGGCGGTTGCCAGAGACCTCTGCTAGCACCAGCGCCCCATCCTTGAAGCGCCCGGCTTCTTGAGCAATGCGGCCATCCAGGGTGATGGATTCTTCGTTGACGGCCACCCAGGTGTTGTCCTGCTGTTGCTTAGCTAGTAGTTGCAGAGACGACTTGGCAAATCCAAGTGGCTTGGAGAGCTCTGCTAGGTACAGCACGCCTAACCCCCTCAAACGTGGACCGCAATAACCTCAATCCTGCTTTAGGGCCGCCGCTCAACTTGCAGGTTAACCCGCCATCTCAGTTGCTGATCCCAACCTCAACGATAGGGTAAAAAAAACGCCTTTGCCAGAGGCTGCTTGGGGAAACCTGGAGTAGCTATTCAAACTGGCCGCTTAGCCCTAGAGTGATCTAGGGTGAGGTGAAAGGTTCTGGTCAGGGGCGATATGGAGCTGCAGAGTGAACCGCTTGCTATTCGTCGGCGTTCCCCTGCCCCAGCGGTGGTGGTCGCCTCGCAGGTCTACCAGATAGCAGCGCCCGAGGCTGAGCCGCGCCACATTTTGGAAGCCATTGTCTGGCACAAAGAGCAGGAGGTGGAGCGCCAGCGGGAGCAGCTTCCCCTCAAGGAATTGCAACGGCAACTGGAGCAGGCTCCCCCCGTGCGGGATTTCGTGGCCGCTCTCACCCAATCCCCCCACCCCGTCTCTCTCATCGCTGAGGTGAAAAGGGCCTCTCCTAGCCGCGGCATCCTCCGGGATCCCTTTGACCCAGTGGCCATTGCCCGCAGCTATGAAGCAGGGGGGGCCAGTTGCCTATCGGTGCTTACAGATGAGCGGTTTTTTCAGGGCAGCGGCGAGTACCTGCGCCAGATCCGCCAGGCAGTAGGGATCCCCATCCTCTGCAAGGAGTTCATCCTCTACCCCTACCAAATCCTCTGGGCCCGCAGCCTAGGAGCGGATGCGGTGCTGCTGATTGCCGCCATTCTCTCGGATGCCGACTTGGGCTACTTCCTCAAGCTCGTTCAGCGGTTGGGCATGGCGGCTTTGCTGGAGGTGCATACCGCTCAGGAGCTGGAGCGAGTCTTAGCCTTGCCGCAACTGCAACAGGCCAAGGGGCGGGTGTTGATCGGCATCAACAATCGCGACTTGAGAACCTTTACAGTCGACTTAAGGACGACACGCAACCTCCTAGCCGCCTACCGGGATCGCCTGGGGGATCTGCCGGTGGTCAGCGAGTCTGGCATCCACACCTTCGCCGATCTGCAGCAGTTGCAAGCCTGGGGGGTGCGCGCCGTGCTGGTGGGGGAAGCCCTGGTCACGCAGCCAGATCCTGGCCAAGGGGTGCGCTCCCTGTTGTCCCCGTAAACTTTTCGCCAGCCACCAAGATGGATCCCTTCTAGATCGATGAAACGGATTCCGGTGCCAGCCCACATCCACTATGAGTTTCTGCTGCGGGTTTTGGAGCGGCAGACGTTTCCGGCAGTCGAGGAACAGGATTTTGGCAACCGCGGCCGCACGCAGGAGCTGATCACCTCTTTGCGCAAGGCCCTCACCCAACAGTTGCAACTGGAAGAAGAGTGGCGCCAGCGGGGCTACCAAGTGGACTACCGCTGGAACCTGGACGATCCGCCTCCCTCCCCTTGACCTTCTAGCCCCCTGCAAGGCTTAGCATCGAGCTATGGAGGTGTAGAGGCTTTTCAGGATGCAGGTTGTTTTGACGGTGCCCAAGCTGGCCTGCTCGGCTTGTGTGGAGACCATTGCCCAGGCGGTGCGGCGACGGGATCCCCAGGCCCAAGTGGAAGCGGATCCCAAGACTAAGCAGGTGCGGATTCTCTCCGCGCAGACAGACACGGACTGGCGGCAGGTTCTTGCCCAAGTGGGCTATCCGCCGGCGTAGCGACGTCGGCAGGACAGAGCTCCCGGCTGGGGTTTTCCTCATGGTTGGGAGGAAGGAGGCTTTGGCGTTGCTTTTACTCGGAGGGCAGCCATGTCTGGTTCTGGTATCCCCAACCCCTCTGCCCCATCGGCTGCCGGCACTTGGCGCTTGGCCATCCAAGGGATGAGCTGTGCCTCCTGCGCTGCCGGCATTGAACGGGCGCTGGGCCAGGTGCCAGGGGTGACGGCGCAAACGGTGAACTTTGCCAGCGAACAGGCGATTGTTCAAGGGGATCCCCGGCTGGTGAGCCCCCAAGCCTTAATCCGGGCAGTGGAGCAGGCGGGGTATCGGGCCCACCTCCTCCAAGACGATTGGCAACTGCTGGAGCCGACGGATCCCGAGCGGATTGCCCAACGGGCGGCAATAGGAGTAGGCATCAGCACGGCGCTGCTAGTGGGATCGTTGCCGATGATGCTGGGGAGGGAGATCCCCGGCTTGCCCCTACAGGATCCGTGGCTGCAGTTGCTGCTGACAATACCGGTGCAGTTTTGGGTGGGCCAGCCGTTTTATCGCGGGGCCTGGGCGGCTTGGCGGCGGCGAACGGCCGATATGAACACCCTGGTGGCCTTGGGAACCAGTTCCGCCTTCTTCCATTCCCTTTTTGCCACCCTCTTTCCCGACTTCTTCCACCGGCAAGGGCTGCACCCCGAGGTGTACTACGAAGTAGCGGCCGTGGTCGTCACGCTGGTGCTGGTGGGCAAGTGGATGGAGCAGCGGGCCAAAGCCCAAACCTCCGAGGCCATCCGCAAGCTGATGGGGCTGCAGCCCAAAACCGCAAGGGTAATTCGCCAGGGGGTGGAACAGGAGATCCCAATTGGGGAGGTGCAAGTAGGAGATTGCATCCGCGTGCGCCCCGGCGAGAAGGTGCCGGTGGACGGTGTAATCCTGGAAGGTTCCTCGGCGATAGATGAGTCGATGGTAACCGGGGAAAGCCTGCCTGTCGTCAAATCGGTGGGGGATGAGGTTATCGCGGCCACTCTCAACCAGACAGGCAGCTTTGTCATGAAGGCCCAGCGGGTAGGCAAAGATACGCTTTTGGCCCAGATCGTGCGCCTGGTGCAGGAAGCTCAGGGATCCAAAGCTCCCATTCAGCAGGTGGCAGATCGAGTGACCTCGTGGTTTGTGCCGGCGGTCATTGGAGTGGCGGCGGTAACGTTTGGGCTCTGGTGGGGGCTGGCGGGCAAGCCAACGTTGGCTTTGGTCAATGCCGTTGGGGTGCTGGTCATTGCCTGCCCTTGTGCTTTGGGTTTGGCCACCCCCACCTCGATCCAGGTGGCCACAGGGCGAGGAGCAGAGCTGGGGATCCTGGTGAAGCGGCCTGAGAGCTTGGAGGTGTTGGCCCATCGCCTCGCCACGGTGGTCTTGGACAAAACCGGTACTCTCACCGCTGGCCGTCCCGCTGTTACCGATATCTGGACTCCAGCCTCCTCTCCCCTAGGGCTGTTGCGTCTAGCGGCTGCGGCAGAACAGTACTCAGAACATCCGCTAGCCCGGGCAGTGGTGCAAAAAGCCGAAGCAGAAGGGATCGCGCTCCCGCCAGCCCAGAACTTCCAGGCAAGAGTAGGCGAGGGGATAGAAGCCTGGGTAGAGGGACAGCCGGTGCGTGTTGGTCGGCTGAGCTGGCTGCAGGCGATGGGGATCCCTTGCCATCCCGCCAGCAAGGAGCGGGCTCAAGCTTGGGAGAACGAGGGCAAAACGGTCATTGGCGTGGCTCAAGGGGAGAGTTTTCTGGGACTGCTGGCCATTGCCGATCCGCTAAAGCCCACTTCCGCTGAAGCTGTGCAGCAGCTGCACCAGATGGGGCTGGAGGTGGTTATGCTGACTGGCGACAACCCCACCACTGCCCAAGCCATTGCCCGGCAGGTCGGGATCCGGCGAGTCATTGCCCAAGTCCGTCCTGAGCAGAAGGCAGCCTTGATTCGCCAGCTTAAGCGACCTCGGGGGCGGGTGGTGATGGTGGGAGACGGCCTTAACGATGCGCCGGCCCTGGCTGAGGCCGATGTGGGGATCGCCATGGGGACGGGCACGGACGTGGCCATGGCCACCGGCGACATTACCCTGGTATCGGGTGATCTGCGGGGTGTGGCTGCCGCCATCCAACTCAGCCGGGCTACCCTTGCCAACATTCGCCAAAACCTCTTCTTTGCCTTTATCTACAACGTCCTGGGGATCCCCATTGCTGCCGGGGCGCTCTATCCCTTCACCGGCTGGCTGCTCAACCCCATGTTGGCGGGGGCAGCCATGGCCTTCAGCTCTGTCTCGGTGGTGGCCAATGCCCTGCGCCTGCGGCACTTTCAGCCCTCACCCCCAGCCCCTCTTGCTCGGAGAGGAGGGAGTTAGGGATCAAGACAAGGATCTGGAATTATCTCCCCAGAGGCGGCAATCCCCCTGGGGGGCCTTGGTGAACAACTAGCGGCAGGCTAGCCTAAAAGGCCCAGGCAGGCTGGGGAAAGTGCGGCGCCAATCCGCTCCCTCAGCGAAAACACCCACCTGTTTTTTCCTGTACCTTTGCAATTCCCAAGGAACGGAGTTTTCGTGTTGAATACCCTCAGTTTTTCTCCTTCCCTTGCCGTTGGGCAGTCTCCTTCTGCGTCCTTGCCCTTGTTGCTCATTGGCCACGGATCCCGTGACCCGGAGGGACAGCAAGCCTTCCTAGAGCTGGCCCAGACCTACCAAGCTCTTACCCCCCATCGGCCGGTGATCCCTTGCTTTCTGGAGCTGGCCCAGCCGACCATTGCCCAAGGGGTGGAACACTGCTTGGCCCAGGGGTGGCAGGAGATCGTGGCTCTGCCGCTATTGCTGTTTGGGGCGCGCCACAACAAGTTCGACGTGACCACGGAGCTGGATCGCCTCCAGGCCCTCCACCCGCAGTTGCGCGTCCACTACGGCGCGCCGCTGGGGATCCGCGTTGAGATCTTGCAAATGCTGCGGGAGCGAATGGCCACTTTGCTGGCCGCCCAGCCGCAGCGGATCCCGGAAGCGGAGACGGTGCTGCTCTTTGTCGGCCGCGGCTCCAGCGATCCCGAAGCCAACGCCGAAGCCTGTAAGCTGGCTCGACTGCTCTGGGAAGGGTCTGGGTTTGCGGCCGTGGAGACTTGCTTTATCGGCATTACCCATCCGCGCCTGCCCGTGGGGTTGCAGCGAGCCCTCTCTTGGCAGCCGCGCCGGGTTCTCGTGTTGCCCTATTTTCTCTTTACAGGGGTACTGGTGAAAAGAATCGAGGCGGCAGTGCAGGAGCAGCGGCGCTGCCACCCCGAGATTGACTGGCTGATGCTGCCAGAATTGGGCATAGTGGATACGGTGCTGCACAGCCTGCAGCAACTGGAGCAGGAGGCTCTCCAGGGCCAAACTCCAGGGAACTGCCACCTCTGCAAGTTTCGCCTGGCGGTGAGCGCAGAGCTGGGAGCAGGACATTCCCATCCTCATCCCCACGACCATCACTCCCATGGGCACGAACCCCACCATCACTCCCATGGGCACGGTCCTCACCACCATCACTCTGAACACCACCATGCCCCTGTAGCAGGAGCGGATCCCTGGGCCTCCTTGGAGCACTATCACCAACGAGCTTGGCAGGTGCCCTAGCAAGAGCGACGGGATAAACTGGGAGGTGGCAGGCGTTGTGTGGGCCCCTTAGGGCTTTGGTTTCTTGGCCTACCCGATGACGAGGCTTGTCCGCTCCTTTTGGATCTCCGGTGCTGCTGCTGCAGGGAGCGGGCTCCTTGTCTTCGCCGGGGTGGTGGCTCTGCTGGATCAGATCCTGCCGACCCTGCCCAAGGTTTCCCTCTCCTTGGCTGGGATTCCTGGCCTAGTGGCTGGGCTAGGGGCTGCCTACGGGGTTTGGTGGCTGGCCCGGCTGGCGTTGCAGTCGACCTCTTGGGGCAGCTTCCGAGAAGCGCTGCTAGAAGCTCTATCTCCGTTCGATCCTGCCGATCACGGCGGCCAGCCGCGACTACGACCCAAGCCTAGCCCAGAGCAAGCGCTGCGCCAGCTGCAATCCCAAGTTGCTGCCCTGGAGGCAGAATTGGAACGCCAAGGGATCCAACTACAGCAGGCAAAAGCAGAGCAAGCCCAGCTCCAGCAGCGGCAGCGACAACTTGAGCGCCTTCTACAGTGCACAAAATGGGAAAACCAAAAGCTGCACTCTCAACAAGAAGAATGGGCCCGGCAACTGGAACAGTCCCAAGAGAAGTTGCAGGCGTTGCAAGCGTCCTACCGGGCCCTGGAGACCCTCTGGGAGATCAGCTTCGCTCTCATCGAGAAAACGCGAGGTGAAGACCCCCGGCTTTAGCCGTGGGGTAGTGCGTCTCCAGCTAGCTGCCACCCTCGCCTACCCGCCTGAGCACGAAGAGACTCCCTTGGCTGCCACGGCCAATCCGCAGATCCTCGTCCAAATAGGTGATATCCAGCCAGCCCGTTGGCTTGCGACAACCCAGGTCAATCTTGATAGCCGGGATCCGGTTGGGATCCCGTTCGAGCAGATAGAGAAAACTCTCGATCTCGTAGCTCATCAACGCCTGGAGTCCCACAAGCAGCCGCTCGAACAGCACCTTGACCCGATGTTCCGACGCCGGATAGAAGCGGGCTGCCACCGCCAAGATCCCCCGCGGCAGCCAGCCGGATCCCTGGATTTCGGCCACGTTAAAGACTTGGCCCTTCTGGGCTCGAATGCACTGATAGATCTCGCCGGTGGTCAAAAGGGGCAAAGGGGCCAGACGCAACAAAGCGGCGCTAGTGGTGAACAAGTTCAGCCAAGTCCCCTCCAACCGTTCAGGAGCTGCTAGGGGGTTAGGGGTAGGGTTGAGGACTTCTAGGGCGGCAATGTGAGCCAGAATCTGGTTTTTTTGGCTAGGGGAAACCCTGCGGCCCCGGTCGGTCGTCTCCAAAAGCTGCAACAGCGCCGACTTTTTTTCAGCTAAGGTTTCAGGCATGGGACCACACCGGCAGGACGACCCTATTCTAGGAGCAAGCAGCTAGGCGGAAAACCCAGGGTCTGTGCCTCAATTGCCCGGCTCTTTTGCCCACTGCAGATCCGCCACCTGCTTGTAGCCCAGCCCGGCCCGCACCAGCAGCGGCTCCGGCCCTGTGAGATCGATGACGGTCGAGACCTGGGCCCGATAGGGAGCCTCGTCATCCACTATCAGGTCCACTTGCTTCTCCAACTGGCGCATTTCCTCGGCGGTAAAGATTCCCCCTTCCTCCCAATCCGCTGCCGGATCAAAGCCCACCTCCAACGAGCCGATGGGATCCCTGCCCAGCTTGGCCGAGGTGGAGACGATGGGGTTACCCAACTCGGCCAACAGCGCCTGACAGATGGCCGAATCGGGCACGCGGATGCCAGTGGTCTTTCGCTTGGGATCCATCACCAACCGAGGCACCAGCTTGGTGGCTGGCAACAAAAACGTAAACGGGCCAGGGATCAGCCGCCGCATCAGCCGATAGGCGGGATCGCTCACCTGGGCATACTGAGCAATCTGGGAAAGCGAAGGGCACAGAAAGGTAAGAGGCTTGTCGTTAGAAAGCCGCTTGATGTGCCGCACCCGCTCCACTGCCTGCTTGTGAGTGACATCGCAGCCGATGGCATAGACCGTGTCGGTGGGATAAAGCATGACCGCCCCCTCGCGGAGCGCGGCTGCAATGCGCTGGATGGAGCGAGGCTGGGGGTGTTGGGGATGGAGCTTGAAGTATTCGGCCATCAGAAAACGTCAAGACTCAGAACGGCTTTCCGAGACCTCCACCACAGGACGAGGGGTGGGCGGCACCGACAGGGAGCTCTGCGGCCAGTCTTTGAGCTGCTGCATCAGGGCCTGGATGTGCAAACGCGGCAGGTAGGGCCAGTCACCTGCCTCCTCTAGTTCTTGAAGTACTTGATAGAGCTCTTGCCGGGTGTTGGGCAAAGCTTCTTGGAAGGCTCCCTCCAAAATGGTGCGGTGCAGATCCTCCAACAGGCGCAGCAGCATTGCCAGCTCCAGACAGGATCCTGCCCTTGCCTGCGTCGCCTGCTCAACGGCCCGCTTAATCTGGCGCAAGTCGGGTGGCAGATCCTCCTCGGAGACGTACATAGCCACTCATCTCTGGGCTTGGGGGAAGCGGGGGCACTCCTATTCTAGGCTTCTCTTGAGGCGCCGCTAGCTGGATCTTGCCTCCAGGTCGAGGGGGCTCTGGATCCTGGCCCAGACTCTGCCACACTCGCTGCAGGAGAGCATCCAAACCCTGCCTGGCCACTGCCGAGATGGCCAAGACTGGAGCGCCGACGGCGGTTGCAAGCCGCTGGGTGCGCTCGACAACCTCCTGCGGCTCGAGGGCGTCGATTTTGTTTAAAACCACAATCTGCGGCTTGTCGATGAGCCCGTGGCCGTAGGCGCGCAACTCCTGCTGCACAACTTGGTAAGCCCTGACAGGATCGGCCGCCGCGCCGTCCACCAAATGAATCAGCAGCCGCGTGCGCTCCACATGGCGCAAAAAGTCATGCCCCAGTCCCACCCCTCGGTGGGCTCCCTCAATGAGGCCGGGAATATCGGCAAACACCACCCCATCGCCCGAGGGATGGGGCACCACCCCCAAATTGGGCTGTAGCGTGGTGAAGGGGTAATCCGCAATCTTAGGCCGGGCGGAGGAGATCACGGAAATCAAGGTTGACTTGCCGGCGTTGGGCAGGCCGACGATCCCCACTTCAGCAATGAGCTTCAGCTCCAGGCGCAGCCGCACCCGCTCCCCCGGTTGGCCCCTAGTAAAACGGCGGGGGGCGCGATCATGGTTACTCAAGAAGTGGGCGTTGCCCAAGCCCCCTTTGCCGCCCCGGGCCACCAGCAGCTGATCCCCTGGCTGCACCAGATCTCCGAGGAGCTCGCCCGTTTCTGCGTTGAACACCATCGTGCCACAGGGCACCCGCACCAGCCGATCCGCCCCGCTGGCCCCCGTGCGCTGGTTGGGTCCTCCTTTTTAGCCGTTTTCGGCTTTGATGACCGGCTGGAAGCGAAAGTCCAGCAAAGTCTGTAGACCCGGATCTGCCACTAGGATCACCGAGCCGCCCCGCCCCCCATTGCCGCCCGAGGGTCCGCCGGCAGGCACGTACTTCTCGCGGCGGAAGGCCACAATGCCATCCCCCCCATTTCCCCCCTGCACCTCAATCTCCACCTGGTCAATGAAATGCAACTGCCTTTCTCCTAACGCTCCCTGGGCCACTTTCTTACTAGCTTGGCAGGAGGGCGAGGAAATTTGCTACAAAAGCTTCTTCCTTGAGCTAGGATAGTGTTTCCAGGACCTACCCTTTTGGGTGTGAAGGTGGAGGCATGCCCATGCCTTCTCCTAGTCCAGGTCTGGCTGTGGTTTGAACTTGCGCAACTGCTCTGCTAGTAAGCCCCTATGACTCGAGTTACCGCTGCTGCCGACGTGGGTTTTACCACCGAGGACTTTGCCGCTCTCCTAGACAAGTACGACTATCGCTTCAGCCCCGGCGAAATTGTAACCGGCACAGTATTTTCGGTGGAACCGGGTGGCGCGTTAATCGACATTGGGGCCAAAACCGCTGCCTTCTTGCCGCTGCAGGAGATGTCTATCAGCCGGGTGGAAGATCCCCACGAGGTACTCCAGCCCGGAGAGACGCGCGAGTTCTTCATCCTCACTGAAGAGAACGAGGAGGGACAGCTGACCCTCTCCATCCGCCGCATTGAGTACATGCGGGCGTGGGAACGGGTGCGCCAGCTCCAAAAAGAGGATGCCACGGTGCGGGCCACCATTTTTGCCACCAACCGCGGGGGCGCCCTGGTGCGCATCGAGGGGCTGCGCGGTTTTATCCCCGGCTCCCACATCAGCACCCGCAAGCCCAAGGAAGAGCTAGTGGGCGAGGAGCTGCCCTTGAAGTTTCTCGAGGTGGACGAAGACCGCAACCGCTTGGTGTTGAGCCATCGCCGGGCTTTAGTGGAGCGGAAGATGAACAAGCTGGAGGTGGGCGAGGTAGTGGTTGGCACGGTGCGCGGCATCAAGCCCTACGGTGCTTTCATTGACATTGGCGGCGTTTCCGGCTTGCTGCACATTTCCGAGATCTCCCACGAGCACGTCGACACACCCCACAGCGTCTTTAACGTCAACGACGAAGTGAAGGTGATGATCATCGACCTAGACGCGGAGCGGGGCCGGATCTCGCTATCAACTAAGCAGCTGGAGCCCAATCCCGGCGATATGCTGCGGGATCCCAAGCTGGTTTACGAGAAAGCCGAGGAAATGGCAGCCAAGTACCGCGAGCAACTGCGGGCTGCCAAGCAAGGACAGGCGGAACAGGTCGAGGAGGCACCCTTGAGGGTGGCAGAAGAAGAGCTGGAATATGCGGCAACAGCAGCGGAATAGGGCAGGCGGCCTGAGGCGCGCTGGCCTGGCCGTCGCGGCCTTCACCTGGGATCGCGGGGGGGCAGCCGAGCAGGAGGGCAGCGGCGGTGGCAGGAGATTTGTCCATGGGCGTCTGCGGCTACCTCTACACGCCGGCCTATGCTCCTTGGCCAGAAGAGGAGCTGGCTTGGCTAAAAGCCCACGGGGCTGATCCTCTCTGGCACGACTGGGGATCCCGTACCTACCTGGAGGAGCTGCTGCAGGGCGTGGCCAGTGGCTCGGTGCATCAGGTGCTGCTGGTGCGCCTGGCGGATTTAGGAGATCAGCTGGATGAGGTGCACGGGCGGCTGCTGCAAATCCAACAGGCTGGGGTCCGCCTTAGCCTGGTCAGGGCAGATGGCCTACAAACCCCTAGCACTGCTGGCGAGTGGATCCCGCTGCTGGCCGAGGTTCCCCATCACCTGCAAAGCCGCCGTCGCCGTCAAAGCCAGGCTCAAAGCCGTCTGGCAGGCAAGCCTCCCCCCGGGCCGCCTCCCTTTGGCTACCGCCGCGAAGGGGGTCGCTATATCCCCGATTGCCGCCAGGCCCCCATTGTTCAGGATTTTTTCCGGCACTTTCTCCTCTACGGATCTCTGCGGCAGGCGGTGCGCTTCATTGCGGAGAAGCACCACAAGCGCATCTCAGTAGCCACCGGGCGCAACTGGCTGCTCAACCCGGTCTACCGGGGGGATCTGGCCTACGCCGACGGTACTGTTCTGCGCGATACTCACCCAGCTCTCCTCAGCCGCACCGAAGCCGCCCAGATCGATCGCTGGCTGAAACGCAACCAAGGGATCCCGCGCCGCAGCGCCAGCGCCTCCCGCGCCTTGGCCGGACTCGTCCACTGCCGGGCCTGTGGCAGCCTGCTACGCATTGTGCAAACACCCCCCAGCAAGGGCAAAAGGAATGGCTCTTCTTCCCTCTACCTGCGCTGCCAACCCTGCCGCTATAGCCTCCGCTACGCTGAAGTCCTGCAGGAGGTGATTCGACAGGTCTGTGAGCAGCTGCCCCAACGGCTCCAGACGCTGGATCGGCAGGCTCTAGCCCAAACTCGCCAACAGCTCCAGGCCCAAATCCAGGCCAACGCCGAGCGGCTGCGGCAACTGGAAGAGCTGCGACAAGCCGGCCTGCTGGACGAGCCCTCGCTAGCCCAGCGCTGCTACCAGTTGCGAGCAGAGACAGCCCGCTTGGCCCAAAAGCTAGAGCAGCTACCCCCTGCCAACCTCACCCAGACCGTCCAAACCCTCTCCATCCTGCCCTTCTGGCAGGATCTCAGCGAAAGCGAGCGCCGCGCCTACCTGCGGGAAGTCCTGCGCAAGGTTGAGGTGGATTCCACGGGGGCTGTGCAGATTACCTTTGCCTTTGATCCGCTCTGAAAGACTTCTACAACCCCGGACAAAAGCGGACTTGTGCTCCAGGTTGAGGCTTTCTTCCTGCTTCCATGACCCATAGCTAGCAGCAGAGTTCACCTCCACTACCCCACTAGAGGGATCTCCACAGGCGTCACTTCCCGTCGAGCTGACGGTAGTTGCTCCTTGGCTCTTGATGAGCACCCAGGCAAAAGACGGAGCCAACTTTAGCCTAGGCAAAGTGCCTACAAGAGAGGTTGGTTATGCCACAAAGCGGCCGATTGTCCGGTGAGAGGAGAGCCCACAGCCATAGCTTGCTTCCGCGAAGCGGCAGCCAGGGGCTCCTTGTAGCCCTACAGCTAGCAAGTCAACCCTGAACCTCTGGGCTGGTTCAATAGGGCAATTCCGTTGGTCGCGTTGGGATCCACCTCCCCCTTCCGCCCCAGGCTGGAGTAACACACCGTTTGCGCTACTCGGAAGCCTCCTTTCCCGTTTCCTTCCCACGGCTCAAGAGGGGGGCTTCCGCGCCGCGTTTTTCGGTGATACGATCAACTACTGACTCTCAGTAGAGGCACGCCTATTCATTGGGGCTGTTAACTCAGAGGTAGAGTACCACCTTGACACGGTGGGAGCCGCTGGTTCGATTCCAGCACAGCCCAGCGCAAGCAAGCCAAAAAAGAGCCAAAGCTGCCACGCAACCCACCCCCATGCAAAAAGAGGCGGGATCCCCTCTGGCTCGCCTCAGGGATCCCTATACTGGAGTAGAGGCCCTGGAAGGCGCTGGGGGGGCGAGGGTAGCATTAGGTCAAACTGCGAGAGGGGGAAAGACCAATGGGATTGTTTGAGCGGGTCAGCCGAATCATTAGAGCCAACCTCAACGCGCTCATCAGCAGTGCCGAGGATCCAGAGAAAATCCTGAACCAAACCATTCAGGACATGGCTGAGGATCACTACCAAATGCGGCAGGCCGTCGCCCAAGCCATTGCTGCCCAGAAGCGCCTGGAGCGGCAGTACGAGCAGGCCCAGCAAAGCGCGGAGGAGTGGCACAGACGGGCTGAGTTGGCCCTACGCAACAACAACGAGGCGCTGGCCCGGGAAGCCCTAGTGCGCAAGAAAACTTTTGTCGAGACTGCCCAAAGCCTGAAGCGGCAGCTGGATGAGCAGACCCGGCAAGTGGAGATGCTCAAAACCAACATGACCAAGCTGGAAAGCAAGATTGCCGAGGCCAAAACCAAAAAGGACATGCTCATCGCCCGAGCCCGCGCCGCCAAGGCTTCCCAGCAGATCAATCAGGTTATCGGCCGGGTGGATCCCAGCAGCGCCTTTGCCGCCTTTGAGCGCATGGAAGAGAAGGTAAACGCTCTGGAGGCCCAATCCGCAGCAGTGGCCGAGCTGGCAGCCGACAGCCTGGAGCAGCAGTTTGCCGCTCTAGAAGCAGGCGGAGCGGATGTGGATCAGGAGCTGAGGTTGCTCAAGGCAGCCATCCAGGCCCAGTTGCCTGCCGGTGAGACGAAAGCTGTGCAGCAAGGTCAAGCTGGAGCCCCAACCAGGGGCAAAGTAGATGTAGATGCAGAATTGGAAGAGCTGCGCCGCGAAATTGATCAACTCTAATGCCAGGAGTTAGTGCGGGGGATCCATCTTCTTCGCCTAGGGACGTGGGGCTGCTCTAAAAGAGAGCCAAGAGGTGGTAAGCTGCGCAAAGGAGCTCTCTCTGGATAGAGGGGAGCAAGGTCGCCTTCTAGCATTTCGGCAAGAAATCACGAGCAATGGCAACGGTGAGTCTCAAGCCTCTTTTGGATCCCAAGCAACTGTTGCAGGCTTATGCCTCTGGCCAGCGAGATTTTTCTGGCTCTAACCTGAGTGGGGCCCAGTTGAGCGGCGCAAGCTTGAGGGGGATTATCCTGCGGGATGCTGACTTAAGCGGGGCAGACTTGCGCGAAGCAGATTTGTCGGGGGCAGATCTAACTGGAGCCAGCCTACGCGGCGCCAAGTTGCGGAGGGTCAATCTCATCGGGGCTAAGCTGGTGAAGGCGGATCTACGGGGGGCCAACCTCTACCGGGCCAAGCTGCTCAGGGCCGATCTCAGCGAGGCCGATCTCAGCCGAGCCGATCTGCGTTTTGGCGCCGACCTGCGCGGAGCCACCATCACCAACACCCGCTTTCGCGGCGCCCTCTACGACGAGTACACCAAGTTTCCAGAGGGGTTCAACCCGGTTGAAATGGGAATGTAGCTTCCCTCAGGGAACCAAGCCTTGCCAGAGGTAGGCTACGCCTGCAGCCGTCACCATAAAGGGGGGGTTGCGCAAGTCTGGCTTGTTGTAGCGCAAGGGATCCCCTTGCAAGTCCGTGACGCTGCCCCCCGCTTGCTCGACAAGGCACTGGGCGGCGGCAGTATCCCACTCCAGGGTTGGGCCAAAGCGGGGGTAGAGGTGAGCGGATCCCTCGGCCACTAGGCAAAACTTGAGGGCACTGCCCACCGACTTCACCTCAAGGGGGCCGTAGCGGCGCTGCAGCTGCTTTAAGAACTGCTCTGTTTCCGTGTCTTTGTGGGAGCGGCTGGCCACTACCTGCAGAGGGGGCTGGGCAGGCGGGCGGGACCAGATAGGCTCGTCGCCCCTGTAGGCCCCTAGCTTTTGGGCAGCCCTGTAGGTGAGGCCCAACGCCGGGGCGTGGACAACGCCCAAGATGGGGATCCCTGCCTCGACAAGGGCAATGTTGACGGTAAACTGGCCGTTGCCCTCGAGGAACTCGCGCGTGCCATCTAAGGGATCCACCAACCAAAACTGCTGCCACTGTTGCCGCTCCCAGTAGGGGATCCCGCCGGCTTCTTCTGAGAGGACGGGAATCGTGGGGGTAAGCTCCTGCAGTCCCTCGAGGAGCAGGCGGTGGGCAGCCAGATCCGCCTCGGTCAAGGGGGAGGCATCTGCTTTGAGTTCGACCTGCAGCGATTCTTGCCGATAGAAGGGCAAGATGGCCCGCCCTGCCGCTTCTGCTAGGCGGCACACCTCGGGCAAGAGAGCTGCTAGGTTAGAAACCTGCACGGCTTCCCCCCCCAGCTAGCGACGCACGGGAATGCCGTGGGCGGCCAAGTCGGCCTTGATCTGCTCAATCGTCAGCCGGCCGTAGTGGAGCAGCGAAGCCAGTAGAGCTGCTTCTGCCCCCCCCTCCTGGAGAGCTTGGCGGATGTGGGCACATTCCCCTGCTCCTCCGGAGGCAATCACCGGCACCGCCACTGCCTCGGCCACCCGCCGGGTCAGCTCCAGGTCGTAGCCGGCCTGGGTGCCATCAGCGTCCATGCTGGTCAGCAGGATTTCCCCTGCCCCCCGCTCGGCCACGGTTTTGGCCCACTCCACCGCATCCAGGCCTGTCGGCTCCCGCCCACCGCGCACGTACACCTCCCACCCCCCGCCTTGAGGTTTGGCGCGAGCGTCAATGGCCACGACGATGCACTGGGAGCCAAAACGGCGGCTGGCTTGGGTAACCAGATCCGGATCCCGAACCGCTGCCGAGTTAAGGCTGACCTTGTCGGCGCCGGCCCGCAGCAGTTGCCGGATCCCCTCCAGGTCGCGGATCCCACCGCCTACGGTGAGAGGAATGAATACCTGCTCTGCTGTGCGCCGCACCACCTCCAGCAAAATCTCCCGCTCCTCGTGGGTGGCGGTGATGTCCAGAAAGACCAGCTCATCCGCCCCTGCCCGATCGTAGGCCCGCGCCAGCTCCACCGGGTCCCCAGCCTCCCGCAAGTTCCCAAACTGGATCCCTTTGACCACCCGCCCCCCTGCCACATCCAGACAGGGAATGATCCGCTTGGCCAACATGCCCCCTCCCGGGATTGCTAGGCAAAGCTGATAATCAGAAAGGGCTCCTGAAACTTGGCCCCGGTTACCTGCCGGCCTGCCAAGCTGGGCGGCAAGAACAAATTGCGCCGCTGATCCCCAGCGGTGATGGTCAACTCTGGCCCGGATTGGCTCAGCTCGATTTGGGTCTTGCTAAAGCCAGGAAGAAACAGCTTCACGCTGCGGGAGCCCTCGTCAATGGCTACTGGCGGCGGCACCTCAGGTAGGGCAAAGATCCCACTGACTGCCTCTTCCAACGCCGACCAATCCGATCCCTGGCGCCGTGGCAGGGTGCGCACTGGCAGAGGAGAAAACTCAGCCGCCGACACCTCTCCGGGAACTAGCGGCATGACCCAGAGGCCACCCACGGTCAGCCCCACCATCTGGGCACTGCCCCAGAGGTAGCGGGCAACCTGGATCGCCATGGGATCCGGAGTCGTTACCAAATGCGCTACCACCCGCCGCGGATCGGCAATGGCAGAGCGCCCCTGCTCGAAAAGGTTAGCCATCCCCCCCAGGCGAGCTAGGAGCTCCTCCACCGAGGAAAACTCCAGGGTCGTCACCGACCGCAGCAGCGGCTCGAGAAAGGGAAGGAGAGTTTTGGCCAGATCGGATTGGAGGAAAGCCTGGGAAGCTCGCCGCCAGTACCAACTGGCCACTTCTGGGATCCCAAACGCCCGCAAGGTGGTCAAGTCCCCTGGGCCATCGTAGAGAATGCAGTCGTATTGACCGCTGGCATCGTAGCGGCGCAGGGCTTCCAGAGCCAGGGCCTGGTCCATCCCTGGCAGCACCCCCAGCTCCTGCCCATAGATTTCCCGGAAAAAGGGAGTGCGCACGTATTGGGCTTCCAGCTCCCTGGTTGCCGTCCAGTACTGCTCCAGAAGCTGGGTTGTCCGCAGCTGCACCACGCTTAAGTTGGCGGCAATGGTTACCGGCTCGCCGGAAAGCGGGATCCCACCCAGAAGCATCTCCAACCCCGGCCCCGCCTGATGGCCCACTAGCAGCACTCGCCGCCCCTGCTGCGCTGCTGCCCGCGCCACTGCTACAGCTAGAGTGCTCCGGCCCGTGCCCCCCTTCCCCAAGAAGGTCAGGATCTGGCTCATTCTCGCTCTCCTGATTCTCCGTAGATGTCGATGTACAGCGATTGCCCTGCCAACTGGGCTGCTGCTGTCATCACCTGACGAATTGCCTGCAAGGTACGCCCACCTCGCCCCAACACCCGACCGCGATCCTTGGGGTCAAAGGCTAGCCGCAGCCAGACCTTGCGTCCTCCACAGGTGGTTTCCACATCTGTTTGCAGGGGGCCGCTGGTAAGGAGCGGTTCAATCAAAAGATGAGCAAGGGTCTCGTAGTCCGGCATGGGAGGCAAAACGCAACCTAACCGCAAGCGTAGCTGAGCCTAGGCCTCCGTGGCTGCCTCGGGCTGGGACTTCTCCTCTCCCTGCTCTGATCCCTCGGGAACCTTCTGCTCCTCCCCCGCTTCAGGTTTGGCGATGGCCGGCATGCGAATCGAGGCCACCACACCCCCCTCACCGGCTTTCAACATCTCATAGATGCCCGCTTTTCTGAGGAGGCTGTCCACCGTATCGGTGGGCTTGGCACCGCGCCGCAGCCACTTGAGTAGGCCCGCGGTCTCCAGAACCGTCTCCTTGGTGCGCGGGTTGTAGTAGCCTAACTCCTCCAGCGGGCGACCTTCCCGGCGAGCCCTACTGTCAATAGCGATGATGCGATAGCTGGGTTGGTGCTTCTTTCCAAAGCGCTTGAGCCGCAACTTAACCATTGGAGGTGCTCCGCAAGCTGGGTAGGGTTGTCTAGGAAACGGAAACCGACCGCCTAGCCTCTCCTCCACGTCCCTTCCTGGAGGCTGGGTCCGGCTAGTCGCTGACACAGGCTTCTCATTCTAGTCGATTTTCCCCTACCTGGATAAAGTGCCGACTCAACCCCAAGGGGGGATCTTCGTGGCAAAGTTGAAGAGGAAACCCAAGGCACAACTTCACATGATCACCTACACCGACTTGACTGCAGAGCAGCGCCAGCTCTACCTAAGAGCCCTCATTGCCGTAGCCCGCGTGGACGGCCAGCTCGATGAAGAAGAAGCCGACTTCTTTCTGCAAATTGCTGAAGGCATGGGCATTAACAAAGAGGTAGCTCAAAGCTATCTGGCCGGCGAGACGACTGCAACCCTAGAGCTCAGCGCCATCCCGCCTCTGCACAACGCTGCCGGGGCCTTGATCCTGCGGGATTTGGCGGCGATGGCAGTGGTCAACAACGAGCTGACAGAAAAAGAGGAGGCCCTGATTTTTGAAATTGGCAAGGCCATGCAGTTTAGTCGGGAGGAGATTGACGAATTTCTAGACTGGGCCTTCATGGGCCTGCAGTGGCAGCTGAAAAGTGCCGCTCTCCTGCAGCGGTATGCCCAGCCCGCTGCCAGCAACAGCTAGAAGCCCAGGGCCGCCACCAACGGCTGCGCTAGCTGAGGTAGCGATCCAGAGCCCGCTGCAGCTCTTCCAGTTCCACCTCAATATTGCCGCTTTCAACGGCATGGCGAATGCAGTGGCGGATGTGATCGTTGAGGATAATCCGCGCCAGCCGATCTAGCGCCCCCTTGACGGCGGCAATCTGGAGCAGCACATCCGGACAGGGTTGATCCTCTTCGATCATGGAGCGGATCCCCCGCACATGCCCCTCAATGCGAGCCAGGCGGTGAATCAGCTTGCGCCGCGATTGCGGATCGTGGCGGTGAGGTTGGGCCCGCCCCGAGAGAGGGGGTCGCTCCAACGCCAGTTCCCACTCTTCCTCCCAATCAGGTTCTTCAGGAAGTGGAGGAATGGAGCCAGTCTGAAGCGGGGGAATAGGATCGGCCATAGGAGGAGTCGAGGACTGTCTGCATGATACCCCCTGCTTTTCTCCGAGCAGGTTGAGGTGCTCTAGAATAGGAAAGGATATGAAATTTTGTAAATCCTCTCCTGGCTTGGCTTCATGACCTCCGTACTCTCCCCCTTTGGCCCCGTAGAAGCGGATCTAGAGCGTTTACGCCAGAACTTGACGCGGCTGGTCAGCGCCAAACACCCCATCCTGGCCATGGCTGCCGAACATCTGTTCTCGGTGGGGGGGAAAGGGATCCGACCAGCAATCGTGCTCCTGATCGCGCGGGCCACTACGCCCGACGGGGAGATTACCCCCCAGCATTGGCGCCTGGCGGAAATTACCGAGATGATCCACACCGCCAGCCTGATGCACGACGACGTCATCGACACTGCTACCGTGCGGCGCGGCGTCAGCACAGTCAACACCCTTTTTGATAACCGGGTGGCGGTGCTGGCAGGGGATTACCTGTTTGGGCAGGCAGCCTGGTATTTGGCCAACCTGGACAACCTGGAGGTGGTGAAGCTGCTGTCCAAGGTCATCATGGACCTGCCAGAGGGAGAGGTGCGCCAGAGCCTCACTCGCTTTGATCCCGACGTCTCCCTGGAAGAGTACCTCGCCAAAAGCTTCTACAAAACCGCCTCCCTTATTTCTGGCAGTGCTAAGGCAGCGGGTCTCCTGAGCGGGGTAAGTCCTGAAGTAGCCGATCGCCTCTTCGACTTTGGCTGCAACCTGGGCATCGCTTTTCAGATTGTCGATGATCTCCTCGACTTTACTGGGTCGGCGGAGACGCTGGGCAAGCCAGTGGGATCCGACCTCATCCAGGGCAACCTGACAGCACCCGTTTTGTTTGCGCTAGAGGAGTTTCCGCAGATGCGGGAGCTCATCCTCAGAGAGTTGGCCGAACCGCAGGATCTCCAGCAGGTTCTAGAGTGGGTCTACCAAAGTGAGGGGATCCCGCGCTCCCGCCAGTTGGCGCGCGACTATGCCCAGCGGGCTGCCGAGGCCCTGCAAGTTCTGCCGGACTCTGAAGCGCGCCAGGCTCTGCTGCAGATGGTAGACTACGTCCTCGAGCGGCCTTGCTAGAAGGCTTTTACGGAGATAGACCTGAGGCTCGAGCCGCCGCTGCCGAGAGCTCAGGGTAGGTGGGTGGAGTGAAAAAGCGCAGGCGGTTGGGTGGCCAAAAGCGAAAGATGGTATTGCCGATAATGTTTTCTTTGGGCAAAAACCCCCAGATGTGCGAGTCCTGGCTGTCATTGCGGTTGTCCCCCATTACAAAATAGGAGTTAGGAGGGACAACAAATTCCGATCCCTGGTTGGGCACTCCAGGACAGCGCTCGCCAGGGCAGGAGTAGTCAGGGGGAGCGTAGATGTAGTCCTCCTGCAGAGGAATGCCGTTGACGATCACCTTGCCCTCAGCAATGCGGATGCGATCCCCTGGCAGGCCGATGACCCGCTTGATGTAAGCACCGTTGAAGTTCAAGTGGGCAGGCGGGTAGAAGACAATGATGTCGCCGCGTCTGGGGGCGCTGAAGCGGTAGCTAACCTTTTCTACCACCAAGCGATCCCCTTCTTCTAGGGTGGGCAGCATGGAATCCGAGGGGATCCAGCGCGCCTCCGCCACAAAGGTGCGAATGCCAAGGGCCAGTAGCAGCGCCAGCAGCACCGTCAGCAGGTTTTCCCGCTGCGCCTGCCACCAGGTGCGAGATGGGGAATGGGCAGGGGTTTTGCTGGGCGGCAACTGGGGCTGGGGCAAAGACCTCGGATCGGTGGAGGGCATGGAGGCTAAACGCGCATGACTGCACGATTTCCAGATTATCGCACCCGCGGCAGGAGCGGAGACCGTCCCCTTTCCTGGCACCAGAAAGGCAAACGTCTGGCAAAACTTGATGGCGATTTCAACAGAAGAACAGCTTGAGCGCTTGGTCGAGAAGTAATTTTGCAGCGGACTGATTGGCTGGCGGGGGATACCGAAAAGCCCTTGGCGCGAGTCGAGAAACTATACAGGGATCTGGTATTGCTTAGAGCAGCGGAGGACGGCTGGAACGTCTTGGCCTTATTGCTGGGGCGACCGTTATTGCCGGCGTCATTTTGACTGCTAGGTTCGCAAAAACGTGGGGAGCTAGCAAAAGCAGGGGGATCCCGCCAAAGGCCTAGCGGATCAACTGCCGGAGGTGAGTTTTTCCCAGTCCTGCTGGTGGATGGCAAGCATCTGGGCCTGGGCCTGGATGGCCGCTAACGTCTCTGCCATCAGGGGCCAGTTGCTGTCAGGGGGAGTGGGATACTGCTTAAGCTTCCCCAGGGTGCTGCTAAGGGCCACTTGCAGCTGCTGCAGCAGTTGGTGGGTTTGTTGGGCCAAAGCCAAGGTCTCGGAGACGCGGAGGCGGTTTTGGCCTTGCTGGTACTTCTGGAGGGCTTCTCCTCGCAGAATGCTGAGGATGGCTCCTTCCCTGGGAGGAGAGCCTGGCCCGCTTTTGGAGGGCTGGGGGATAATGCGCAACTGCAGCACTAGCGGCTCCCCCCGGTACAGCCGCTCCGCTTCTGCCTGCTGCGGCTCCCCGATGAGGCTGGGATCGAGAGCCATCATCCGCTTCATGGCAGCGATTAGCCTAGCCCGGATGGGTTCCGAGAGTTCCTTGAACAGATCCCGCAAAATCCCCTGCTGGCGGTAGCGCACCCGACACAGCACTCCCTCCTGGGGCTCTACAAAAATTTGCTCTGCTTTCTCGTCTAAAGCCCTCCGCAGCATCGAGTTCAGCAACTGCTGCACCGTCTCTTCCGATTCGTCACTAGGAGAGGGCGGAGCAGTTGGCCGTGCCGGCAGCGGCTGGGTGGGAGTTGGGTGGCTGGGCGGCCCGGCTACGGGAGCGGGGGCTTCTGG
>Ga0079995_1059514_pt2 | contig 28976 bp, 27 predicted proteins | sample FaiFalFF_MnMetaG_2_FD_69198 | JGI IMG/M metagenome (GOLD analysis project Ga0079995, IMG submission 69198) | Freshwater microbial communities from Yellowstone National Park, Wyoming, USA - Fairy Falls C (FF_Mn_C) (SPADES assembly) (version 4) | ecosystem: Environmental > Aquatic > Freshwater >...
GTAATCAAAAAAGTTGTGCCCTGTGCTGATTGCTCCCAAAGGCGCTCGGTAGACATTTCGTATCACGCGCGTCTGCCCGGCTCCGAAACGAACTCGTTTCAAGTACCATCGGAAGTAGCCGTCTGGACCAGACTCTCTTCTCTGTTCCTGAACGCGCACTTGGACGCGCTTGCCATCGACATAGGAGCGGAAGTATTCGAATCCCATTTTGGGCACGACGATATCACCGCCGCCCGATTCGGGGAAGCCAATCAGCACGCTGGTCGCTTTGCCCGTATTATGCAGGACGAAGGTGCAGTCCACATCGGCATAATCAGGAGTAAGTTTGACTTTGACCACCTGCGAGCGTAGCACGATGGAAGGGTGGCTCTTCATCGGTCGGATGGCGCCTGAGATGCCAACCACTGCTGTATCATCACACCACCCCAGCGCACTAAGCGTCGTCAGCGCAACCCCAATACACAGCCGAAACGCCTTCATGGTGTGCCTCCTCGGTTTCTCAGCGATGGGCGTTTGCCATTACCCCAACAATTCTACTCGATGCGCTATCTTCTCCTCGAGGACCGTTTTGCCCTCGCGCCAGCGTGCGCCGGGCTGTGCGCCGCCGTGTCTGGGGTCAATTACGATGATTTTGTCGCGCAGTTTGCCGCTTGTGTTGCGTGGGGCGCGCAGGTTCAGCGTCACGCCCGTTTTGCCCGAAAGCACCTGCGCGCCGACGCTCCGCGCTAACTCCAACACGACGCGCACCATCCCGCCTTCCAGCGGCGCGGCACGCAGCACCCGCACGAACAGGCTGGGGTCGTCGAATGCCTGCTCGATTGGCAAATCAAGGCGTCTCCACGAGGCTACTGTCGCCCAGCATCAAGCGCAAGGTGCGCGGGCGACGCGCTCCCCCTCGCACCACCACATTTTTGCCCAGCAGACTCCCCTCGATGCGCGTCTCGACCGACTCGATGCAACTGCCCTCCAGCACGATGCTGTACTCAATCTCGCAGCTCACAAGGCGCACCCCATCGCCTATCGAGGTGAAGGGACCGATGTAGCAGTCTTGTAAGAGGCAATTTTGCCCGATAATGGCAGGTCCGCGGAGGGTGGAGCGCACGATTCGGCTGCCTTTGCCGATGGCGACCCGCCCGTGCAGCTGGCTCTCGATCAGCTCCCCTTCAACGGCGGTTTCGAGGTCTTCCAGCACGAGGCGGTTGGCTTCCAGCAGGGCATCGAGGCTGCCCGTGTCCTTCCACCAGCCCGTGATGGTGTGGTAGCGCACGATGTAGCCGTGATCGATGAGATATTGGATGGCGTCGGTGATTTCCAATTCGTTGCGCCATGAGGGTTTGATGGCGCGGGCTGCTTGAAAGATGTGGTGGTCAAAGAGGTAGACCCCAACGAGTGCGAGGTTAGAGGGGGGTTGGCGAGGCTTTTCGACGAGGCGCACCACGCGCCGTCCGCGCAGCACGGCGACGCCAAACTGCTCTGGATTGGGCACCTCCGCCAACAGAATGAGCGCGTTCGGGCGCTCCCGCTCAAATTCGCGCACCAGTGGCACAAGGCTCGATTTGATGAGGTTGTCGCCCAGATACATAATGAAGGGGGTGTCGCCGAGGAAGGGTTCCGCGATTAGCACGGCGTGTGCCAATCCGAGTGGTTCGGGTTGGGGGATGTAGGTCACCTGCACGCCCCATCGGCTGCCATCCCCCACGGCGGCTTGGATTTCGGCTGCGGTCTCGCCCACGATGATGCCCACATCGCGGATGCCCGCCTGCGCAACGGCTTCCAACCCGTAGAAGAGGACGGGCTTGTTGGCAACGGGCACGAGCTGCTTCGCCATGCTGTAGGTGAGCGGGCGCAGGCGCGTGCCCTTGCCACCCGCCAGGATGAGCGCCTTCATGGGTGCATCGGACGCAGAGGAGGATGGAATCCTATCTGTGCCCAGTCGCTGTTCAGCAGCCACTCCTTCAGGGCTTGCCAGAGGTCACGCAGATAGGGTAGGAGGAAGGTGGCGACGAGGCGCGTTCGCTCCAGCCACCGCTGGAAGCGGCTCTGCGCCGTTTGCCCCTTCAGATGCTCGTTCAGCCAGTCCAGCACACTATTGAGCACATTCGGCAACTCAGCGGCTGGGGGCACATGCCCGCCTTTGTACCAAATAATCTTTTTCGGCTCGCGTGCCGCCTCATGCAAGGCTTTGTTCGACTCGACGGGCACCACATCGTCGGCGTCGCCGTTAATCATAAGCACGGGGCGGGGGCTGATGCGCCCAACCCAGTGAATGGGGTCCACCACTTCCATCGCCTTCAGGGCGCGTTCAATCTCCTTGCTGGGGCGGTTCTCCCGATTCTCACGGAAGATGGAGAGGACACTCTTCTCCATCATTATTTTCCAGTTGCCGCCTGCGACCAGCAGCACGGGTGCTTGCACGCGCTCATCCACCCCTGCGAAGATGGCGCCGAGGATACCGCCCATGCTGGCGCCAATATAGCCGATGCGCTTCGGGTCGATCTCTGCCCGCGTTTCCAGATAGTCTATGGCGCGGCGCAGGTCGATGACGGTCTGGATGAGGGCATCGCGTGAGTAGTAGGGATAGACGCCGAAGAAGGGCAGTGGGTCTTTGGGCTTGCGCTCGCCATGATACTGCGCATCGATGGCGAACAGGGCATAACCCGCGTTGGTGAGCATCGGCCAGAGCATCTTGAGCATCGTTTTATCGCCACCCAGCCCGTGCATCAGGATGACGCAGGGCAGTTTCTGCCCCTCGGGGCGGTTTTTGGGCAGCACGAAGAAGGCGGGCACACGCTGGTCGCGCGCACTGCGGTAGACCACTTTATAGCAGATATAGTTGGCGTTCTCCTCCGTTATGCTCTCTTCGGGGCTGAGCGGCAGGTTTTTGTCGTAGCCGAAGACGATATCGGGGTCAGGCAGTGGGTTCTGCTGCGCTTGAGAGCAGCCCGCCAATCCCATCAGCCAGAGCAAGCTCAGAATCGGTAGCCATCGCGCCGTTCTCATCATAGACCCTCTGTTCGGGATACCTGGAGCGAATCCTGCTTAGCGTCGGGCAGCCACAAGGGCACGGCGATAGAGGGGATGGCTCAGGTGGTCGATCGCCACGCCTCCACGCGAGCGGGCACTATGAATGAAATAGCCGTCGCCGATATAGATGCCGGTGTGGTCGATACGCTTGCCCTTGACGGAGAAGTAGAGGCGGTCGCCCGGCTGCAGATGCTCGATTCGGGTGATGGGAATGCCTTTCAGGGCTTGCTCGCGTGCGCGGCGCGGGAGGCGCACCCCCAACTGCTCATAGACCAGTTTCACGAAGCCAGAGCAATCGACGCCGGTGCGCGGGTTGTTGCCGCCCCAGCGATAGCGCACGCCCAGATACTGCATGGCGAGGCGCGTCACATAGTTTGGGTCAACGCCGCGCGGCAGGGTGTAGACCACTTCGTAGGGCGTTATCTGCACGGTATGGCGCGGCAGCCAGCCCAGCGAGCCGTTCTGCATCAGCACGCCACACCAGCTGCCCTGCTGACGCTGCATCATCAGGTAGTAGCGCGCCGGCACATGCCAGTAGATGGGTGCGCGGGGGTCGGGACGCTGAAAGATAGGCGTGGGACGCACCACCTTGATCAGGCGTCCCAACCGATAGCGCACATAACCTGAGCCGTTTGCCTGCGGCATGGTTGCTCGGCAAGTCGGACCGTTCAGGCGGACTGCGCCACGGCTTCCTCGCGCGGCTGGCTCCGCACACGGTGGCGCTCCGCGATGAGGATGCAGCGCAGGGTCTCTAACGCGCGGTTCAGGTCATCGTTGGTGAGGCAGTAGTCATATTCGGGGATATACTCCATCTCCTTGCGCGCATTCTCCAAGCGGAGCTGGATGGCTGCCTCATCGTCACGCCCGCGCTTGCGCAGCCGTGCCTCCAACTCTTCCAACGAAGGGGGTGCGACGAAGATGAGCACCGCCTCCGGGAAACGCTGCTTGACCTGCATCGCGCCCTGCACATCGATGCGCAGCACGACATCATAGCCGCGCTCGCGCCACTCTTGCATCTCGCGCAACGGCGTGCCGTACCAGTGCCCATGCACATGCGCGTATTCCAAAAAGGCACCTTCCTGAACCATCTGCTGGAACTCCTGCTCACTGATGAAGTAGTAGTCTAGCCCGTGGCGCTCGCCCGGCGTGCGAGGACGCGTGGTGTAGGTCACCAGCCGTCGCAGATTGGGGGCGACGAGCTGCCACCGCTCGATGAGGGTGTCCTTGCCCACACCCGCAGGACCCGATAAAACAATCAACAAGCCACGCTTATGCTCTGCCACGCAATTCACCTCCGGCGTTTTTTTAATCCTCACCCACTCCTGAGAGTGGGTACAGCGGCTCGCAGCCTCGTCGCCAGGAGCGCCACACCAAATAGCACGCCGTTCACTGTCGCCATCGACCCGGTGATCGAGACATCCAGCATGTGGGCGGTCATGTAGCCCAGCACCACCGCTAACCAGCCCAACGCCACACTGTTGAGAATCATCATCGGCAATCGGCGCGAAATCAACAGGGCAGTTGCAGGCGGCACCACCAAAAACGCCAGCACCAGGATCGCGCCCACCACCTCAAAGCTGGCGACCACCACAGTGGCAACCACCGCCATTAACATATAATACACCATTCGCGTTCTGATTCCTATCACCTGGGCATAAATCGGATCGAAGGTGCTGGCGAGCAGCTCCTTATAGAGCCAGAGGGTGAACAGCAGCACCAACAGCAGTACGCCGCTCAGTGTCCAAATCGCTCGGGGTCCCAGCACCTGTTCGCCCACCATCCAGAGGTCCCACGGCACATAGGCGATTTCGCCATACAGCACGCAGTCGAGGTCTAAGTCCACCTGTCCGCTGTAGCGCGAGATGAGGAGCACGCCCAGCGCGAAAAGCGCGGTGAAGGTAATGCCCATCGCCGCATCGGGTCGCATAAAGCGCCGCTGGCTCAGCCACTGGATGAGGCTGGTGCTGATAAGCCCGATAAGCCCGGCTCCCAGTAGCATCGGGAGGGCGGCGCGACTGCCCGTGAGCCAGAACGCCAGCACGATGCCCGGCAACACCGCATGGCTAATCGCATCGCCCAGCAACGCCATGCGACGCAACAGCAGCCAGCAGCCCACCAGCGCGCTATTGGTCGCCACCAGCCCACCCGCCACGATGACCAAGAGCGTGCTTTGCCAGTCAATCACCTCAGCTCTCCGCGACGATGCTGAGTATACCTGAATAGGAGTGCCAACAGAAAGAACAGAGTGGCGATGAGTACCATCACGGGTCCGGTGGGCAGACGACCATAGAGCGCGCTCGTCCACACGCCTCCCGCTGCTGCGAGCATGCCAAACAGCGCGGAGAGCCACACCATCACGCCGAGCCGCTGGGTCAGCAAGCGAGCGGTGGTCGCCGGCGTAATCATCAACGCCACCATCAGCAACGCGCCCGCACTCTGCAAGCCCAACACCACAACGAGCGCAATCAGTCCCATAAGCAAAGCATCCAACAGGCGCACCGGCAGCCCCACCGCCCGCGCATAATCCCGATCGAAGCATATCAGCGTGAACTCCTTGAACAACAGCGCGACAACCGTTAGGATCAAGAGGCAGGCAACGCTCAGATAAGCCACCTCATGCGGCAATATCGCTGCCGCCTGACCAAACAGGAACCGATCCAGCCCACTCTGATGACCACCACCCCACCGCTGAATGCCCGTGAGCAGCACAATGCCAAAGCCGAAAAAGACCGAAAGGGTCAACGCCAACGCCGCATCCTCCTTGAGGCGTGAGCGATGGGTGATAAACGACACAGCACCAATTCCCATTAGTCCACTGGCGAACGCGCCCAGCAACAGCCAGCCCAGCTGCTTGCCCCCAACCAAATAGGCGAGGCAGATACCAGGCAACGCCGCGTGCGCCAGCGTATCGCTTAAGAGTGCCTTGCGACGCAGCAGTGCAAAAGTGCCCAGCACGCCACTCGTCCCTCCAAGCACAATCAGTCCTGTTAACACGGAAAGAGTGTTGATGTCTAACATCTTATGCGTGCGCCATTGCTGAAAATTAAGCTGTCGAGAGAATCTGAGATGGTTCCTTTCGTCCACGCGCAGTGTGGTCAAAATCTTTATCAAAGCTGACAATAATCAGGTCAAAATGTTCTGCTAACATATATTGATAAGCATCATCGAAATCGAGATGATATTGAATTGATATATTAATCAAATCTTTTATTTCAACCAAAGAGATACTAATCAAATTAAATTTTCCTTTCAGAAACAAATCCTCTATTAACTGTGCATAAGCTTGGTGTTGTTGGGAGCGAAATAGGCGTATACCTATCGAATAAAGTGAGAAATCACTAATCGCAGCACCCTCGTCCGCAGCCCTTATGAGAAATTCCTTCGCTTCGCGTGCGCGTGTCTGACCAAGCAGTATCTCAAGCAGGATATTCGTATCGATAAGATATTTCACTCCTCCCACTCCTTGAGTATCTCGTGTTGAAGTTCCACGGAGGTATACTGGTCGCGTAAGTGCGCCAACGCGCCTTCCCATTTAAAGTGGGGGCGAGCGCGTTTTGGCGTTGCATATTTCGAATGCAAGTACTCGACAAACTCACGCGCCGCTTTTTGTGCCTCAGGTGGTAACTCACGAATCATTTGCTCCAGAGAACTCATGCGCATCACCCCCATCATTATACCATCCATCGGGGGATCTACTACCAAGCCGCAGAAGACTTAGTCCATATCCTGCAGAAAGACGAGCTTGCCGCCGTAGGTGCGTTGCAGGTTCTCACGGGTCATGACCTGTTCCACACTGCCCATGGCGATGAGATGCTCGTTCAACAGCACCACCTCGTCGAAGCACTCGCGCACGGTCTGCAGGTCGTGATGGACCATCAGCACGAGGCGTCCCTCGTCGCGGAGGCGGCGCAGCTGCTCGATAATCACCTGCTCGGTGGCGGCATCCACGCCTGCAAGTGGCTCATCCAGCAGGTAGACGGGCGCGTTCTGGGCAAGGGCGCGGGCGAGAAAGACCCGCTGCTGCTGACCGCCCGACAGTTCGCCAATCTGGCGATGCCAAAGCGTCTCCAGCCCAACTTGACGCAAGCATTCGAACGCCCATTCTCGCTCCACCTTGCCCGGACGACGACCCAGCGGCAAGCGAACATAGGTACCCATCAGCACCACATCCAGCACATTCACAGGGAAATCCCACTCCACGCTGTTGCGCTGTGGCACATAGGCAATCTCACCACGCGGTTTGTCCAGCGGGCGTCCGTTCAGCAGCACCTCGCCTGAGGCGCGAGGCACAAGCCCCAGAATCGCCTTCAGCAGCGTGCTTTTGCCCGCGCCGTTCGGTCCCACCACGCCCGTCAGAACACCGCCCCGCAGGGTCATCGTGATATGATGGATAGCGGGCTTCCCATCATAGACCACGGTCAAGTTGCGTATCTCTAATGGCATCCGCTTCTCACCTCAACGCGCTAACGATGGTGCGCACATTGTGGCGTATCATGCCGGGATAGGTGTCTGCCCCGCTACCGGGCGGTCCGAGCGCGTCGGAATAGAGCGTGCCACCCAGCCGCACGATGTGCCCTCGCTGACGACAGCCTGCCATCACCGCTTGTAAGGCGCGAGGTGAGATGCTCGACTCCGCAAAAATCGCCTTCACACGCCGTTGGACGATGAACTCCACCAGCGCGCGCAGGTCGCGTAGCCCATACTCCGACAGGGTGCTGATGCCCTGCAAACTGCGCACCTCCAGTCCGTAGGCGCGCCCGAAATAGCCGAACGCATCGTGCGAGGTAATCAGCACGCGTTGAGCAGGCGGTATCAAGGCAAGCTGGGCTTGACACCATGCGTGGAGCGACTGCAACTCCTTGTCGTATAGCTGGCTGCGTGTCCGAAACGAGCGGGCATGGCGGGGAAAACGCTCGCAGAGGGCATCGGTCGCCCGCCGTAAGGCATAGCGCCAAAGCGACACATCATGCCACACATGGGGGTCCGGTGGGCTTGCGGTCGCGTGGCGGATGCTGCCCGCCGATTCGGTCGGATAGCGCAGAAGGTCGGATGGGATGGCTTCCGCCACGGCAACCGTTGCGCGCACACGCCTGAGTCGCTCCAAAATCAGGCTCATCTTACCCTCCAAGTGAAGCCCATTGTAAAGCACCAGCGCAGCCTTCGCCAGCCGCTGCAGGTCGCCTTCAGTCGGCTTATAGAGGTGGGGGTCGGTGCCGGCACCCATCAGTGCGTGAACCTCCACCTCCGGTTCGCCCACCCGCCGCGCCAAATCTGCCACCATGCCCGTGGTACACACCACCGCGTTCTGAGCTTGACCCAAACGCCTTGCGCAGCCAGCGACCAGTATCACGCCAGCCGCCCCAATCGCCCACTTCCCCCAACACCCTGACATGCAGAATTATTATGACATGAAATGGGTGTTATCCATCGCCGCCTGATAGGAAAAGGCGTGCGTATGAGGAAACTTCGTCGCAAGGTGATAAACGAGAGCGTGGTACGCAATCCCCAACGATGCCGAGTGATGAGGGTGATGGTGGCGGCTTCCGTACGCCTGTGGGCGTTGCTCTCGCTCTGGCTCCTACTGGGTGCTTTGCGCTTGCATGCAGGGGAGGTGCAAGCGCCGTCGGTCGCACTAACAGGTGTGCCCTTCGAAATCACGGCGAGCGGATTCGCGCCCCAGACGAAGGTTCAGATACACTTTGAGGATGCGCAAGGCAAGCGGCTCACTCAGGCGGACGCCGTCGCCGATGAGTCGGGCGCTGCGTCGTTGCGTGTGCGCCTGCCGCAAGTGGGCACGGTGCGCTACAGGTGGCAGGCAGGCGAGGCGTCGGGCGAGGGCGCGCTGCGCGTGATTCCCGCGTGGTGGAGCCTGCTGCCGCCGCTGTTGGCGATTGTGCTCGCGCTGCTGCTAAGGCAGGTCGCGCTCGCGCTGGTGGGCGGGGTGTGGCTGGGAGCGTGGCTGATTGCAGGGGGCGAGCCATTCACGCCGCTGCTGCGTGTGGTGGACACTTATCTGCTCAACGCCTACGCCGACCGCAACCACCTGCAGATTATCCTGTTCACGCTGCTGCTGGGTGGGATGCTGGGCATCATCACGCGCGCGGGCGGGCTGCGGGCGATTGTGCGCACACTCAGTCGGCGCGTGCGCTCCGATTTGGGTGTGCAGGTCAGCGCATACCTGCTGGGGCTGCTGATTTTCATCGACGACTATGCGAACACGCTGTTCGTCGGCGCGACGATGCGCCCGCTGGCAGACCGCTACCGCGTCTCGCGCGAGAAGCTGGCGTATCTCATCGACACCACTGCCGCACCTGTGGCGAACCTCGCCCTCGTGGGCACTTGGATTGGCTTCGAGGTCTCCGTGATTGCCGACAGTTTCAAGGCGGCGGGGATTGCGCTGGAGCCGTACTGGGCGTTTCTGTTGAGCCTGCCGTATCGGTTCTATCCGATTTTCGCGCTGGTGTTTATTGCGTGGCTATTGGTGTGGCGTCGGGATTTCGGGGCGATGCATCGGGCAGAGATGCGGGCGCGCACAACAGGCAAGGTGCTGGCGGACGGCGCGTCGCCCCTGGCGAACTACGATTCCGTCGAGTTGCTCCCACCTGACCACCTGCACGGCAGCGTGTGGAGCGCGGTGCTGCCAATACTCGCAGCACTCTTGGGCGCGGTGGGCGGGCTGTTCTACACGGGCTATTACGGCACACTGGAGGCGGGCAACCCCATCACGCTGCGGATGGTGCTGGCGAACGCCAACTCGTACATCAGCCTCGTGTGGGGCGCACTGTTGGGGTGTGTGGTGGCGTTGGGGTGCGTGGGCTTCACACGCGCGCTGAACCTGCGCGAGTCGTTCGAGGCGTGGTTAGGCGGCGTGCGCTCGATGGTGCTGGCGGTGGTGATTCTGGGGCTGGCGTGGAGCATCGGCGCGGTGTGCGAGTCGTTGCATACCGCGCAGTATCTGGTGCAGTCGCTGCAGGGCGCGATTAGCCCCGCGTGGCTGCCTGCGCTGACCACGCTCACAGCGGCGGGCATCAGCTTCGCGATTGGCAGCTCGTGGAGCACGATGAGCATCTTGATGCCACTGGCGGTTCCGCTGGCGCACACGCTTACGACGGGGATGAGCGCGGAAGCGCAGCAGTTTTATCTGATTGCAACGCTTTCGTCCGTGCTGGCGGGGGCGACCTTCGGCGACCACTGCTCGCCGATATCAGACACGACGGTGCTGTCGTCCATCTTCGCAGGCTCTGACCACATCGACCATGTGCGCACGCAGATGCCCTACGCGCTGGTGGTGGGGGCAGTAGCGTGGCTGGTGGGCGATGTGGCGACAGGGTTTGGGCTGCCTGTGTGGGCAGCGCTAATCGGAGGCACCCTCCTGCTCGGCGCGATTGTGCGTGTGTTCGGCAAGCCGACACCAGCATTTCGCGATGGGGCGTAGCCATCTGATACCGTGACCTGCGCCTTGCTCGGTTCCCCTCGCGAAATCGCCCCCACCCCAACCCTCCCCGCGAGCGGCTCATTGCACGACACTTTTTGAAGACCCCCTCCGTGAGGTTCCCCCTGCTTCGCAGGGGAACCGCTGTTTGGTTCCCCCCGCCCGCAGGGGGAACCTGTAGGAGGGGGGGCAAAGAGGTGAGCTTTGCTCGCGCAGTTGGTATTACTTGGGAACGGAGCGGGCGATGCGTTCCATCTCCGCCTGCGGCAGGTCGCCCACCAACCCGAACCAGTAGTCGCCTGCCCGCCAGAAGTAGGCATTCAACGGGCGATGGCGCGGTGGGCGCGGCAGCTGAAAATCACCGTGCGGCGCCAGCGTCTGAAAGAAGGTGAAATCGCCTTGCGGACAATGATAGCGAATAGCGACCAGTGTGCGTCCCCGTATGCGCCGCACCACGATGCTCCCCCGCTTCGTGCCGCTGGGCAGGTAATCGGGCAGGCGGAGCGCGAAGCCCGCAGCCTTCTGTGCCTCCTCTAAACTCTCGAAGCGACCCTCGTCCGCATTGCGGAGCGACACCCCCGCAGGCAGCTGAAACAGCTCGGGCGCGAGCCGATCGGGCAACTCCAGCCGCGTGAACTCCACGCGCACCATCGACTCGGCATGGCGAAACCGCACCTCACGACGCAACACCAGCCCCGTCGCACGATCGATCCACAGCGTGATGCCCTGAATCGGCTCTGAATCGCGGCGCGGGGCAAAAGGCGGCGCGGGAGGCTTCGGAGGCAGCTCTTCCGGCTGCACCATCAGCACGACGCAGGGACGGTTCAGCACCGATTCGGGTGGCTGCATGGTGAGGCGCATCGCCCGACGCTGCACCGCCAGAAGGAGGCGTTTCAGCATCATCTCATGCATCGGAGGCGCCATCGGCAGCACAACGGCTTCCTTCGCATCGGGGCGATAGAGCAGCCATTTATCGCCACGAAAGAGCAGGATTTCGCCTCGCCGTGCGGCGGGTTCCATCACTTCGATACGGATGGCGCGTGCCCCCTGACGCCAGAACCGCTCCGCGATTCGCTGACGCTGCTCGCCCCGTTGGAACTCGGTGACGCGCTCACCGCTGACGGTGAGGGTCTGCTCGGCGCGAACGGCGCGCTGCAGCCATTCGATGGGTCGCTCCTGTACCCATCCCATGCGGAGCAGCGCAAGCCCGATACCGAGCAACGCCAGCGGTCTCATCGCGTGAACCCTGTGGTGATGAGATAGTTGGCAGTGGGTGTCCCTGCCCAGTCTGCCATCTCCAACTGCTGATGCATTTCGATGCAGGTCTCGGCGTATTCCTGCGAGGTGACCGCCACCTCAGGGAAGGGTTGGGGTGGTGTCGGGTGAGGCGACTGGCTCCACCACCAGAGCAAGGCGACCAGCACGCCCAACACAGGTGCGAGCGCCCAACGCCAGCCCAGCGGGACCATCCAACGCCTACCGCTGGGGACGGCAGTCCGCTTCGCTGGCTGGCGCGCTATCTCGGCATGCACCCGCGCCAAAAGCGATTCAGGGGCACGGTGGCGCGGCATGGCGCGCAACGCCTGCAGAGTCTGCTGCACCGATTGCAGCGTGTGGCGGCAGTGGGCGCAGCATGTGAGGTGCTGCTCCACGGCAGCCCGCTCCGCCGCGCGCAATTCATCCGACGCATAGCTCCAGAGGAGCCTCCGATACCGCTTGCAACTCATTCCGATTCACCTCGCAAATAGGGTTCCACCTGTTTGCGCACCTGCTCGCGTGCGGCAAACAGGCGCGACTTCACGGTTCCCATCGGGATGCCAAGCGTCTCCGCAATCTGTTCATAGCTTAAACCTTCCACATCATAGAGCAGCAGCACCGTTTTCAGCTTGGGCGAGAGGGAGTGGACGGCTTGCTCCACGACCGCCTCCAGCTCCTTGGAGAGGAGCTGGTCTAAGGCGCTGGGCTGGGTGGTGTCGGGAAATTCCCAGTCGCCCTCCTCATCGTCCTCCTCGTCCCGATGATAAGGCACGGTCTGCACCCGTCGGTTCTGGCGTCGCTTATGATCGATGCACAAATTGGTGGCGATTCGAAACAGCCATGTGCTGAAGCTGGCACGCCCGTCGAACTGGCTCAGCCCCTGATAGGCGCGCAGGAACACCTCCTGCGTGATATCTTCCGCATCCTGCGGGTTGCCGACCATACGGCGCACATAGTTATAGATGCGGTCGGCATAGAGGCGCACAATCTGGTCGAAAGCGGTGTCATCTTGCGCCTGTGCCCGCGCGATCAGGGTCGCCTCCACATGCGTGGGCGTATCCAACTCCATGTGCCTCCCGTTCCGTTCTGCCTGCTCGCCCGATGGGACAAGCCCAGAGCCTAATCCAAGGATACCCGTACCGATGGCAGCTCACCATCTGTATAGACGCTTCCCGTGCGGTGATGTTCGAAGCGGATGGGTTGGATTCATGGGGCATCGCCGTGCAACCATAAATCAATTGTTTGTTCGCATGTGGTTGTTATCTACCGAAGGGCACACATCGGACATGGGGGGGACACCAATAGAGGGGCGCACATCGGACATGGGGGGGACACCAATGGAGGGGCGCACATCGGACATGGGGGGACACCAATGGAGGGGCGCACATCGGGCATGGGGGAACACCAATAGAGGGGCACACATCGGGCATGGGGGAACACCAATGGAGGGAACACCAATGTAGGGGCGCACGGCCGTGCGCCCCTACATTTATATTGCCCCTACATTTATATTTTTTCTACATATTTTACATATTTTTTGGTTCCCATTCTCCTTCTCGTGGGTCGGTGCCGATAGCATGCATATTCTCGCGATCCAAATGCCACCGCAACGGGTTAGTCAGAATGTATTCGCGAATTGCCGCAAGGTCGTCCTCGTTGCGGATAATGTGTTCGTAATAATTGCGTTGCCAGACAGGTGCGCCGGGTGTGCCGCGCAGTTCGTTGATGCGTTTCGTGACCGCGGATTTGAACCCCGCAACGAATGAGGACAACGAATGTGGTGAACGTTGTAGGGGCGCACAGCCGTGCGCCCCTACAACAGGGGCATCCGATTGTAGGGGCACCGGGTTGTGCGCCCCAACAGGGGTTTCAACAATCCAAACGATGCCATGCACATGATTGGGCATCACCACGAATTCATCAGGATACAATCGGATTTCCCTGCGGATGTCTGCTGAACGAAACCACTCTTCCTGAACAATAATGCCATATTCATTCACCCGCATTTCCCCGTCTATCACCTCGCCGAATAGACACGCCCGATCCTGCGCCACGAGGGTGATAAAATATGCCCCCGCTTGGCGATAGTCATATCCAGGCAGGCGGATGGAACGACGGTGATGCCGTTCAGGGTCATAGCGCATGGCGACTTGCTCCCTAATTTTTAGACAATGGTCGCACGGCGGCGTCCTGACATTATTTTACCGATTGGGCGTCCTTTGTTTGTCGATTGGGCAACCGTTTTTTCGGTTGGGATGCAACACGGTAGTGGAGCGCAGCATGGAATGGGCGGCATGTAGGGACGCACGGTTGGGGATGGGGGCGCGTGGCGGGGGATATGCGGCAGGGGATGCATGGTATGTAGGGGCGCACGGCCGTGCGCCCCTACACCGTGCGACCATGCGTGGGGTGTATCGCCGTACCACCATGCGTGGGGTGTATCGCCGTGCCACCATGCGTGGGGTGTATCGCCGTGCCACCATGCGCGGGGTGTATCGCCGTGCGCCCCCAACAATCGTCATCAACCCATCCACCACCCCGACCATCGTTGCCCCCACGCATTCACCGAACCGATGACGCCCATCCGTAGGGGCGCACGGCCGTGCGCCCCTACACCGTGCGACCATGCGTGGGGTGTACCGCCGTGCCACCATGCGCGGGGTGTACCGCCGTGCCACCATGCGCGGGGTGTACCGCCGTGCGCCCCCAACAATCGTCATCAACCCATCCACCGCCCCGACCATCGTTGCCCCAACGCATTCACCGAACCGATGACGCCCATTCGTAGGGGCGCACGGCCGTGCGCCCCTACAATCGCGGGCGTGGGGTATTGGGTTGCGGAATGCATGGGCGCACCGCCGTGCCACCATGCATGGGGCGCACCGCCGTGCCACCATGCATGGGGCGCACCGCCGTGCGCCCCTACATGCCTTCCACCAACCGAATCTCGTCGGGGGTGAGGTCGTACAGGCGGTAGACCAGCTGGTCAATGTCGCGTTCCAGATCGCGCGTGTCGGCGTGCGGATTGCCCCGCTTCCGCGCCAGAATCTGATCCACCAACGACTCTATCTGCGCCACAAGGGACTGGTTTTCAGGGGTGATGGGCGGGATGGGCATAACCTCAACATATTGGTTCGCCAGTCGAAAGCCTGTGAATCCATACTGGTGTACGACCTTATTGGTGTAATAGAGTATTGTTGACGAATTTAGTACAGCCATTTCGTACTTTAGGTATTGGTCGGAAACAAAGAATGCCATGCTGTCCAAAATGTATATCCCCGAATCGACCAAACAAAATGTTGGTTCACGAGTAATACGCTGCCACACCACCTTCTCCTTCTCAAATTCGGCGTAGTACGCAATCTGATCCTGCGTTTCGAACCATTTGTTGTTGGTCTTCTTTCGCGCGTCAAAGCCCAGATTCGGATACTTTTTGCCCGACTGTTCCAGTTGGCGAATATCGAAGTTGTCCAAAAAGTATTTTTTGAGAGCGGGAAAATCATCTATGTCTAAACGCAACGCGGGAAAAGTTCCTATTATCCACAATCCCTTCCACTCGTAGGTGTAGCGTTTGATGTCGCGTCCGCGCAGGATGGGCTTGATAATCGCTTCCGTGCGTTGGCGTTCGGCGTCGTCTTTGCAGGCGTCCAAGATGCGCTGGCGCGTCGCAGTGTCGATAATAAACGCCTCGTTCAAGCCTGTCAAGATACCGCGATAGATTTTCACGCCCCACTCGCGCAGGGGCTTGCCGATGGCTTCGATTTTCTGTTTGAGGCGGTGTTCGGCGTCGCCGCCGATGAACCAGGCGTCTTTGGTGAGTGGGGGCATGGGCGCGGCGTGAGTTTGCAGGGCGTCGCGCAGGCTCTGCGTGCGGTCGGTGTAGGTGAAGGCGCGCAGGCGATTCTGATTGGGCGCGCGTTGCAGCAGCAGGATGTTGGTGTCCACCGTCGCGCTTTCGAACACGCCAGGTCCCAGGTCAATCAGCAGCAGGGGGTTGGTGTGTGTGGTGAAGTAGTCGCGCAGTTTCTCGCCGTAGCCCGCGCGCATCCACTTGTTGGAGGTGATGTACGCCAGGATGCCGTTCGGACGCAGCAGTTCCACCCCGCGCTCGTAAAACAGGCAGTAGATGTCGCCCCTGCGGTCGAAGGTCGTGTAGCCTTCGCCGATGTAGAGGTCGGCGTACTTGCGTTTGGCGTCGTAGGCTTTCTGGAGTTGGATGTAGGGCGGGTTGCCAATCACGATGTCGAAGCCGTCGCGGATGCCGAACATCCATTCGGGGTCGAAGAAGGGTGCGGAGGCGTTCTGGTCGTAGGGGTCCCAGTGCGCCAGCATGCGGGCGACGGCGTCGTCCCAGCCGCTTTTGCGCAGTTCCTCGGCGAGTTGCTGGCGCAGGTCGGCGTCTTTCTGGCGCAGTTTGGCTTTCGTTGTGGGCGTGCGCGCCGTGAAGTATTGCACGCGCACCTGGCGTATCTGCTCCTGAAGGTCTTCGAGGCGCGGGTCGGGAATGGCTTGCTGCGGTTTCTGGCGGATGCGCTTGAGGGTATCGGCGGCGACGAATCGGATTTCGAGGTTCGGCAAGGGTCGGATGCCGCAATTGGGTTGGCTTGGGTCGGGCTTCTGGTCGACGACCAGCGCGATAAAAAAGCGCATCTTGGCTATCTGGGTGGCGATGGGCTGGATGTCTACCCCGTAGATGCTGTTTTCGATGAGGTAGAGTTTGCGTCCGTAGTCCAGTTCGTTGCGCTGGAAGGCGTTTTGGATGTCTTCGATGACCTTCTCGCGCACGGTGGGGTCGGGGATGGCGCGGGCGCGTTCGATCTGTTTGTGCATCCAGCGTTCGTTGCGCGGGTCGAGTTTGCCCAGCAGGAACACGAGCGTGTGCAGCGCGCCCATCGGGAACGCGCCGGAGCCGCAGGCGGGGTCGATAATCTTGAGGCGGTCGATGGCATCGATGAGCGTGTCGGTCTCTTCGGGGCTGAAGGGGTTCGATTCGTCGGCGGGGTCGAGCAGTTGGCGCAGGCGGTTGTCGATATCGGGCGCGTTGGGGTGTGCCTGGCGCAGCGCGTCGCCCAGCACATGGATGAGCGACTCTTCGACCATGAACTCCACGATTTCGCGCGGGGTGTAGTAGGAGCCTGTGGCTTTGCGGGCGGTGAGCGCGGTTTCGGGGTTGTAGGCTGCGAGCAGGTTCTCGAACACCTTGCCCGCCAGTTCGGGGTCGAGCGCGACCTCTTGGTCTAACGGCGTGCTTTCGGTGACGGTGAAGTTGTAGCGGCGCAGGATGTGGATGAGTCCGCGCACGCGTGCATAACGCCGCTCGCCGTAGGCGTCCGAGAGGTCGACGGTGCGCTCCTCCCCGAAAAAGAGGTAGTCGGGCACGCGCAGCGGGTTCTTGGGATGGTCGGAGAAGCCGTCGATGCGGTGGTCGGGACGCCCCTCCGCCTTGCGGTAGACCTCGTCGAGGCACTCGAACAGCCCGCCGTTGAGGAACGGGATGGGACGCACCAGCGTAAGAAACCGCTCTGGGTCGGTGAACAGGTCTTCGTAGCGGTAGAGGTTCGTGATGCCGCGATGGGGGTCAAGCCCCGCGGGGTTGCGTTTGCGGAAGCCGCGCTTGTCTTGCTCTTGGTTCAGCGTGGCGAAGAAGAGGTTCTGCAGGATGGCTTTGTAGAAGCGGGTCTGCTGGCTGGTTGCGAGCGGTTCGTCGCCTTTGAGCAGGGTTGCCAGTTCCCGCTCGTCAAAGAGCGCGTCGGGGATGAGCCGCTTGGCTTTGAGGAACCAGCAGAAGAGCAGGCGCGTGATGAGGCGAATCAGGCTCTGCTGGATGTAGGCGTTGCGGTCGGGCACCTCGGGGGGCATGGGGAACTCCACCTGGGTCGCTGCCCAGAAGAACCAGTCGGCAATCTCTTGGTAGAACTGGCGTGAGAGGCTTTCGACATCGAAGGCGTGGTTGAGGCGGTCGGTGACTTCGGTAATCGTGGGTTGCCTGTGCAGGAGTTCCTGCAGGCTGAAGTGGAGTTCGGCGAGCCGTTCGAGGGTGGTGCGTGCGGGTGCGCCGATGGTGTAGGGCAGGGTGCGCAGTTCGGTTTTGCCGTCGGCTCGCTTCCGCGCCCATGTGAACGCCACCGCAGTAGGGGGTTGGGGTTGCCCTTCCTCGCAGACCACATAGCAGAGCAGGTGTTCGGCGTAAGTGGGGGCGAGGGCGCGTTGCACAGCGCGTCGGGCGGTGAGGGTGGGCAGGCGCGTCTCGTGCCAGTCGATGCGGAACACGGGCAGTCCCCCCATCTGCGCGATGGGGTAGAGGGTGAGCGTTCGGCTCACCGGCGCGCCGACTTGGAGCGGGACGGAGTCCATAGAGGGTGGCGCGCCCCAATTCAACACCTCGCAGAACAGCCTGCTTAATTCCGTCGCCACGGTTGGGCTATTCAGCATGCGCTCTATTTGCCTGTACAGCTCCTGCATGGCAGCCCTCCTTACGGTCTTACCAGTCCCATCGAGCAGACGATTTGGGGTTCGCGGAGAGGCTCGGTGGGCGTATCGGATACCTCGCACAGTCGGTTGTTCTCGGCGAGTCGTGCCAGCATATCGATGAGGCTTTCGTCGTTGATGCCGAGTTTGAGTTGGCGTCGGATGGCGTCTTCGGCGGCGCGTTTGAGCGGGTAGCGGTAGAGGAGGTCAATCAGGTGAGTGAGCATGGTGCGTTGCTCCTCGGCGAACAGGTTGGGCTGTTTTTCGAGTTGTTCGCGGTAGCGTTGGAGTCGGTCGTAGAGTTTGCGTCGGAGGCTGCGGAGGGTGCCGAGTTGCCCGCCGAGCAGGGCTTGTTCCTGCTGGACGATTTTAGCGCATCGGGCGACGAGTTCGTGGTGGTTCTCGGCGCGGGGCAGCGGGGGCGTGTCGGGTGCGCACGCTGCGTTGCGGAAGATGGCGGACAGCGACTGCGAGACGAGGTTGCCCTGCTCGTCCACTTGGACGAGGGCGTCGGTGCCGTCGGGGAAGCGCAGGTAGGTGATGACGCCGGGTGGGATGAGGTGTGGGGCGGCGGTTTCAGGCAGGGCGCGTGTAGCAGAAATCACATTCGGCAGGTTCCGCGCCGCTTTCTGGTCTGCCTCCGACGCGCTGTTCCACACCTGCAGCGCGAGGCTGGAGAGGTCGATGTCCTCATCGCGGGAGTCGTCGTCCAGCACACCCACCTTTTCAGCGTACAGGTCGCGTAGATGGGCAGCGCCCTCCTCGTCGAAGAAGATTTCGTCAGTGCCTATCACCTCCTGGTTGACTTGCAATCGCTCGACGAGGCGTTCGCGCAAGCGGATGATGCGTTCCACTCCGTCGGCGGGGAGGAACGAATAGACCACGATGGTGTCGCTGGTCTGCCCGATGCGGTCGACGCGTCCCGCGCGCTGGATAAGGCGGATGATTGCCCATGGCAGGTCGTAGTTCACCACGATATGGGCGTCTTGGAGGTTCTGCCCCTCTGCCAGCACATCGGTGGCGATGAGCACGCGCAGCTCCGTTTGGTTAGGTGGCAAGCCGTGATTGGAGCGGGGGCTGAATCGGCGGGCAAGCGTGTAGGGGTCTTCCGTGTCGCTGGTGACGACGGCGAACTCTTTGAGACCGCGCTGCTGGAGCTGTGCCCCGAGATAGAGCGCGGTGTCGGCGAACTGGGTGAAAACAATCACTTTATGGTGCGGATGTTGCTGGGTGAGCAGGTCATAAAGGGTTTGCAGTTTGGCGTCGGCATCGGGCTTCCAATCGCCCGCAAGGTTCAGAATCTGCAGCATCGCCTCCGCATCTTCACGCAGATGTGTTCGCAGTTCAGGCACAAAGAAGCGGGGCGAGAGCCAACGGAAGCGTTTCTCGTTGGCACGGTACTGCTGGTAGGTGCGCTGGGCACACTCCCTGTAATCGTCCAGTGTACGCAAGCGCGGCTCAGGCAAGGGTTCCTCAAAGTTTTCACCCGTGTCTTCGTCGGTATCGGGCAGGAACTCGGTGTCGGTATCGCTGATGGCGGTATCGAGCAGGGCAGCATCCTGCGTGCCGATGGGGATGGGGAGATTGTTTTCGAGGGCGTAGAGGGTGACCAAGTTGCGCACGATGTGGCGTTCGACCGAGACCAGAAAGCTGTAGCCGCTCGATTCGAGCCGTTTGAAGAGGTTGGTGCGGCAGAAGCCGATGAGTCGCCGTCCCGCGCGGGTCAGGTTGTCGAGGAGACGCTTTTCGTTCTCATCGGCATCGGCGTCGGCATTCGCCCGGAGGTAGTTCCCCAGTCCGTAGCGAGGGAGTTGCAACTTCTCTATGATTTGCACCACCTGTTCGCTAAAGAGGCGGGCATACTGGTCGTTGGGGTCGTTCTCATCGATGCGGAACTCGGCTCGCTTTGGCAGGCGCACAGGGAAATATTTTCGCTGATTGTTGATGAGGACATAGTAGCGTTGTTTTTGTTCATCATAGTGGGCGTAGTGGCGGATGATGAAGTGGCGCGTGCGTCGCACCAGGAAGAGGCGCATCAGGTCGCGCCAGTCGTCTGGGAACGGGCTCAGTTCGAAGGCGCGCAGGCTGGTGGGCAGAGTGTGGTAGGTGGCGATAAAGTCGGCGTCGTTTTTGCCCATTGCTGCCCACACTTGGAAAAATCGCTCGGGGCGAATCTTGAGGTCGGTGTCCTCGTCTACAATCAGGCGGAGTTGGTTGGCGAGGTCGGCGTACTCTTTGTTGTAGGGTGTTGCGGTGAGCAGCAACACGCGCGGCTCGTTCTGTTCGATGTAGTCGCGGATGACACGGTAGCGTTTGCCGTCGCGGTTGCGCAGGTTGTGGCTCTCGTCGATAATCAGCAGGCGGTAGCGAGGCATCTGGGGCAGCTCACTGATGACCTTGCCGAGCGATAGCACGCGCCCTGTGATTTGGTACTGTTCGAGGTGCCGTTGCCACATCGGGACGAGGTTGGGTGGGCAGATGACGAGCGTGTTCACATCGGCGTCCTCTTGCAGGATGCGAGCGATAGCGGTTGCCATCAGCGTTTTGCCCAGCCCCACCACATCGCCCAGCAGCACGCCCCCGCGTCGATAGAGCGTATGCACTGCCAGCGAGACCGCCGCCGCCTGAAAGTCGAGCAGCACATTTTCGAACAGCCTGGGCATTTTGAAGGCGCGTTCCCCCTGACGCGCCTCCTCGCACAGGTGGTACGCCATCTTGAGGTACACCAGATACGGGCGTACCAGCTCCTCTCGCGCCCAGCTGGTCTCGATAATCTCCGCTAACAGGTCGGTGAGGTCTATCGCACTGGGGTCGTTCCAACGGTCGTTGAACCATCGGAGCAGTTTCTGGGCAGCGTCTTGTTCGACCACATCCACATTCAGTTCACCTTGCTCGGAAAGCCCTGCCAAGGTGAGGTTGCTGCTACCGACGAAGCCGATGAGAGGCGTGACAGGGTCGCTCCGCTGAATAAGGTAGAGTTTGGCATGCAGGGGATATTTGAGGAACGCTTTGACATACACCTTGCGTTGGCGCAGTTGGCGTGCCAATTGGCGCAGGGTGCGTTCCGCTGCATTGGTGGGCACGCCGAACTCGATCTGTTCCTTGAAGCTTTCGGTGAATCGGCGCATAAGCGCCACGCGCATCGGACCATCCAGTTGGGGCGCACGGCGGTGCGCCCCAACACCGTGCGTCCCTACAGCGTGGTGGATACTTTGCAGCAGCTTCATCTCCTCTTCAGGGGGGCGATGCATGCCCACCAGCAATCGGCATGCGCGCTCTTCGCGCCCTCCCTCGAGGCGATCCACATAATCGACTAACTGGTCCCAGCCCCTTAGGTTCAGGTAGCCCACGCAGAAGGAGCAGGCGACCGCGTCTCCCATCACCTGCTGCAGCCCTTGAGAGAGGTGCTGCTCAATATTGTCGAAGATTCTGGGCATGAAGGCACCTCATGTGGCTCAGAGTATACCCCGTAAAGTTTGCAGGATGTACCCATAGAGAGGGCGCGCAGCTATGCGCCCCTACAGGGTCAAGGTGATGGTGCGGGTGTTGTCGGGGTGGGGGGTGAGGGTGAGGTGCCAGCAGTGGCGGGGGGTGTAGTCGAAGCCGAGGGTGGGCAGTCGCTCGCCCCACTCGATGACCGTGATACCGCCACGCTCCAGCAGCTCCTCCAGCCCCAGCGTGCGAAGCTGCGCCTCCGTCTCGATGCGATAGAGGTCGAGGTGAAACAGCGGCAGCCCTGCCAACGACGGCGGCTGGCGAATGGTGTATTCGTTCACCAGCGTGAAGGTGGGGCTGCGTATCGGCTCCGCGATGCCCAGCGCCCGACATAAGCCCCGAATGAGCGTGGTCTTGCCCGCACCCAAGACGCCCGTGACCCATATCAGGGTATCGGGTTCCAACATGGGGACCAGCTGCGCGCCGACCGCTTCGGTCTCTTCCGCCGAGCGCGTGTGCCACTCACAACCCCCTCCTGTAGGTTCTCCCTGCAAGCAGGGGGAACCGCTATCGGAATTATGCTGAGACCCCCCTCCTTTATCGCGCTTATTCGGTTTCCGACTCATAGCGTTCGAAGCGGATGAGGAACTGCTCTGGGTTCACGGGCAGTTGATAGTCGCGGATGAGCTGCAGGATGCGCATATTCATCTGTTCGACCAGTTGCTCCATCTCTTGGTTCATTTGTTCCATGCGTTCCAGCAGTCGGAGGATGACCTCGACGCCGGCGAGGTTGACGCCGAGGTGCTGGGTGAGGTGCTGGATGCGGCGCAAGCGGGCGATGTCCGCCTCGGAGTAGAGCCGTTTGCTGTTGCCCACGCGATGGGGCTGGATGAGTCCCAGTCGCTCATAGAGGCGCAGCGTCTGGGGATGTAGCCCGCACAGGCGCGCCGCCACGCTAATCAGATAGACAGGCTCGTCCGAGGGTCGCTTCTTGCTCATGGGGATTTCACCTCCGAGCGCAGTTGCCGAATTTGTTCGAGCAGCTCACGCTCGCGCGCGCTGAGCCGTTTAGGGACGGTGATTCGCACACGGGCATAGAGGTCGCCGCGCTGACCGCCTGCGAGCGGGACGCCCTTGCCTGCCAGCCGGAATCGGGTGCCGCTCTGGGTGCCGGGCGGGATTTTCATCTTCACGGTGCCCGATGGGGTGGGCACATCGACCTCGCCGCCGAGGATGGCGGTGAGGTAGTCCACCTCGACTTCGGTGTAGAGGTCGTTGCCCTGCCGTTCGAAGCGTGGGTCGGGTGCGATTTTGATGCGGAGGTAGAGGTCGCCGCGTCGTCCATCGCTGCCCGGTGCGCCCTCGCCGGCGAGGCGCAGTCGCTGCCCTTCCGCCACGCCGGGCGGCACCGTGACGGTGAGCGTGCGGGTGCGATGTACGACCCCCGTGCCTCCACATTGGGAGCAGGGCGCGCCGATTCGGCCGGTGCCGCCACACTCGTCGCATGGCATCTCCACGCCGAGCAGGCTAAAGCGTCTGCGTCCGCGCCCGCCACATGCGGGGCAGCTTTGACGCCGTTCGCTGCTTTCGCCTGTCCCATGGCAGCGGGGGCATGGCTCCTCCATATTGAGGCGAATGGTGCGGGTGGTGCCGCGAATGGCTTCGTCCAGGCTGATTTCCAGCGTATGCTCGATATCGTGCGGCACGGCACGGAAGCCCATGTGGGTTGCCCTGCCGCCATGCAGGAGCTGCTCGATGAAGTCGGCGAAGCTTTCGAAGCCGAAGGGCATCTCGGTGCCCCAGTGCGCGCTGTCGAAGCCCTCGCCATACTGCTCGCGCATCCGCTGATAGGCTTGCCACTGCTCGCCGTAGCGGTCGTAGGCGGCGCGCTTCTCGGGGTCCGAGAGCACCTGATACGCCTCGTTAATCTCTTTGAACTTCTCCTCGGCTTGCTTATCGCCGGGGTTCACATCGGGGTGATACTGGCGTGCCAGCTTGCGATACGCCGCCTTGATTTCTTTCTCGGTGGCGTTGCGTGGCACGCCCAGTATCGCATAGTAGTCCTTGAAGCCCCGCATGAGGTCTCACCTCAGGTCTGACCTGTCGGACAGGTCGGACAGAGTAGCGTATCATGACTCTCTGTACTCGGCGTCGATCACATCGTCGCCGCTGGCGCGGGTGCTGCCGTCGGTGCTGCCCGACGGCTCGGAGGCGACGCGCTGATACATCTGCTCGGTGATGCGGTAGCTGAGCTGCTCCAGCTCGCTCATCAGCGACTGCACGCGCTCGTGTTCTTGATTCTGGATGGCGCTGCGCAGGTCGCGGATGAGGCTTTCGGCGCGTTCGCGGTCGCCTGCCGACACCTTGTCGCCATGCTCGCGCAGCAACCGCTCCACCTCGTAGGTCAATCGGTCGGCGCGGTTGAGCATTTCGGCGCGTTCGCGCGCTTGACGGTCGCGCTCGGCGTTCGCCTCCGCCTCCTTAATCATGCGCTCCACCTCTTCACGGGTGAGGTTGGTGGAACCGGTGATGCGGATGCTCTGCTGGCGCCCGGTGCCGAGGTCCTTGGCGGTGACATTCAGGATGCCGTTGGCGTCGATGTCGAAGGTGACCTCGATTTGGGGCACGCCAGCGGGTGCAGGTGGGATGCCGTCGAGGTGGAACACACCCAGTAGGCGGTTATCGCGCGCCATCGGTCGCTCGCCCTGATAGACGCGCACCTCCACGCTGGTCTGCCCATCCGCTGCGGTGGTGAAGATTTCGGACTTGCGGGTGGGGATGGTGGTGTTGCGCGGCACCAGCACGGTGAAGATGCCGCCTTTGGTCTCGATGCCCAGCGAGAGCGGGGTGACATCGAGCAGCACGATATCCTTCACTTCGCCTGCCAGCACGCCCGCTTGGATGGCGGCGCCGACGGCGACCACCTCGTCGGGGTTCACACCCTTGTGCGGCTCCTTGCCCGTAATCTGGCGCACCATCTCCTGCACCTTCGGGATGCGCGTGGAGCCACCGACGAGGATCACTTCGTCCACATCGGTCGGCTTCAGACCCGCATCCTCCAGCGCGCGGAACATCGGTCCCTTGAGCCGCTCGAACAGGTCGGCGCACAGCTCCTCGAACTTGGCGCGCGTGAGCGTCATGTCGAGGTGCTTGGGACCGCTGGCGTCCGCTGTGATGAAGGGCAGGTTAATCGTGGTGGTGGTGACGCTGGAGAGTTCGATTTTGGCGCGTTCAGCCGCCTCTTTCAGCCGCTGCAGGGCTTGCCGATCCTGCCGCAGGTCGATGCCGTGTTCGCGCTTGAACTCATCGGCGAGGTAGTCGACGATGCGCTGGTCGAAGTCATCGCCGCCGAGGTGGGTGTCGCCGGCGGTCGCCTTGACCTCGAACACGCCATCGCCCACCTCCAAGATGGAGACATCGAAGGTGCCGCCGCCGAGGTCGAACACGAGGATGGTCTCGTTGCTCTTTTTATCGAGTCCGTAGGCGAGTGCGGCTGCGGTCGGCTCGTTGATGATGCGCAGCACCTTCAGCCCCGCGATTTCGCCTGCGTTCTTGGTAGCGGTGCGCTGCGCGTCGTTGAAGTAAGCGGGCACGGTGATGACCGCGGCGGTGACCGGCTCACCCAGATAGGCTTCGGCGTCCGCCTTGAGCTTCTGCAAAATCATTGCCGAGATTTCCTCTGGGCGATAGGTCTTGTCCACAGCGGGGATATAGACCGCTGCGTCGCCTTTGGAGTCGGCGACGACCTTATAGGGCACGCGCTTGCGCTCCTCTTCCACCTCGTCGTAGCGTCGCCCCATAAAGCGCTTGATGGAGAAGATGGTGTTTTCGGGGTTGACGATGGCTTGGCGCTTGGCGGGTGCGCCGATGAGCCGCTCACCTGTCTTGGTGAAGCCAACCACCGAGGGGCACAGCCGCCCACCTTCCGCGGTGGGAATCACCACCGGCTCGCCACCTTCCAATACCGCTACAACCGAGTTCGTCGTCCCTAAGTCGATACCCACAACTTTTGCCATCGCTTGTTCCCTCCTGAACCTGGGTTCTATTATAGGCTATACGGAAACCGCACTGGAGCAGGTTCCCATTTTTTGAGTGGCTCCATTATACCTGACTTGAGGGAAGCATTGTCAAGAGGTGGAGGCGAATAAATCGTTGGCTTGCTGGCGAACGGCGTCGAGCAGCGCGTGTGCCCGTTGGCGCAATTGCTCAATCTGTTCGGAAGCGGGCGGCGAGAGCGGGGCATGCAGCTTCTGCCAAGGCTGGTCCAGCATAGCGGTTGCTTGAGCATCCAGCGGCAACAGGGCTGCTCCGACCTGTTGGGCGAGGGCGTGAACTTTGGGGTCATAGGGCAGGCAGAGGAGGGGTACACCTTGCGCGGCGGCGAAGATGGCGCCATGCAGACGCATGCTGACCATCGCCTGCAGTTGCCCCATCAGCCCCAGCAGCTGGGCAGGATGTTCAGGCGGTGGTGCAACAGGTGGCAGCACGCCTTGCCGCTCCTGCACGGCTTGCGCAATCGCTTCGCAAAGCGGTCGGTCTTGGCTCTCCTGCATCGGGATGAGCAGGGGCAACCAGCCCGCCTCAAGCTGACGGCAGCACAGCGCGACGAACATCGCCTGCACGGGTAGATGGCGCCACGGGCGGGGCGCCACCCCCACACAGGGGCGATGGGACGGCACTTCGAAATGGGCAGGGCGTGCCTGCAACGCCCAAGTGAGGTCGGCGTCGATGCGAACGGGCGCGCACACGCCGATATGCTTCAGCAGCGTTGCCGAACCCTCGTCCCGCACGCTAATAAAGGGCACGCGGCACAGCACTTGCCGCACCAGCAGCCGACTCATGCGCCGCCGAAACGGACCCATCCCCTGCCCCACAAGCCACACACGCCCATGGGCACGCAAACCCCAGTGGATGAGCAGCAGGTAATAGAGCAGCGAGCGCAGACTGGTTGCGTCCTGCAAAAGGCTGCCCCCGCCCAGAATCAGCGCGTCCGACTGCTGGATGGCACGGCGTACTCGGCGCCAATCGGTGCGCGGCACCGCCTCAATCCCGGTCAGCCGCTGGGTAAACGGTGGATCACCAGAGAGGGCAACGAGATGCGCCCCTTGCATCTGCCGCAACCTCTCCACCAGCACCACCAGTGCCGCCTCATCCCCCCAATTCCGATAGCCGTAATAGCCCACTATTACCAATCGTGGCTCAATCATTTCTAATCTCAGCTGATTGTTGCGCAGCAGCTCGCAGTTCAAGAAACTTTTGCTTCAGCTCGTGGCTCACTGCACTCTCTGGTTCTTGTAGAAGCAGCTGTTCATACCTATCCAGAAAAGCCATTCTTAGCTCATAGAATAAATGGATAAAATGTTTTAAAAAATGAATACAATCAAAAACCATAAACTCGATTCCAATTTGTTTTGAAAGATAAGCAGCATGCCCATGTATCGAGGCATCAATAGGAGCTGTTGTTATAAACACATATTGGTCGATCTGAATGGTGGATCCTGCCACTTTTTGGGCAGCTCTTTCTAAATCGTTAATTGTTATACGGCGGGTTTTCATCTCGTATACAACAGCTAACCGTTGATGAGTGGAAAACTCTATTTCTAAGTCTCCGAGCGTTCCTGCCCGAATATCCGCAGCAGTATGGGGCTGCAGAGGCTTTGGATGTTTGTGGAGATAATCGCGTGCGACATCATATGCAGCAGTTACCAAAAGCACAGGCAGGCGGCTTGAACGCTTCGATTGTAAATGTTGGTTAAGAATTTGTATAATAGAATCAGCTGAAAGGTTAACTTTTTGATCTTTGATTCTTTGAATTAGTGAGCCTATTTGTTGTTGCCGCTCATTTTTGACTAAAAGAAGCTGTCGGATCACCTCAGTAAGAAGTTCCTGTGCGTTTAGCGAGCCATCCTGAACCAATTCCAACAGGCTGATAAAGGCGTCGTAGGGTTCGCGGGGTTTACCGTGTAGGGGAACATTCGCTTCCAGCGGTTGATTCTTCGCGCGGAAAGCCGGGGTAAGAAATGCTGTTGTCGGATTACAAGGAAGTTGATATCGCTGAATAAATGAGCTGATATACTCCTCATCGTAGGAGCGCCCTGAATAAGAATCTTCGGTTCCTATCTCTGTATAAGGTTTGCGGATGTCCAGCTCAGGGCGATGTGCCTTGGCTAACAAGCAAGCTAAGAGTGCGCGTAGTGGGGCACCAACGCGGCTTCGACAAACCTGCTCTATCAGTCCCAAAGCGGTAGGATCTAGGATGACGGGTTGATTAAGTCGAGTTGATGCCTCTTGGTAGCACTTTTCGAGGATTTGACCTGGTTCCATTTAATAGCCTCCTGCGGATCATAATTAGTCCAAAGCACCTCCTGTCGGACCTTCTTAATGGAGTGGCAGATTCGTGGCGGCGCTTCCACGCAGAACCAATCGCGGTATAGACGCTCCATCAATTCACAGCGGTAGCCAGAGAGCGCGACTTTACCTTTGACCATGTGTAAAACTTCCGCCAGCTCGATATGTTCCTGATCACTCATTTCGTAGGCATACGCATTTCGGTCGCCTCTCGCCTGATGAACATAGGGAGGATCACAGTAGAAGAGCGTGTCTTCACTGTCATATTTTTGAATGACCTCGATGGCGGGCAGATTTTCAATTTGGACACGAAGCAGACGGTCAGCAATATAGAACAGCTCCTCAATCCCACCGAACCAACGCGAGATAGCACCAGCCATGCCAGCGCGACTGGTTGCGATGCAATAAGCCCAGCGTCCTGGGGAAGCTGTTTGAGCTAACCCAGTGCGGGTCTGACGGGCGCGCACATAGAATCGCCGCGCGCGCTCGAGATCAGATAAATTCTCTGTGGTAGGTTCACAGGCAACCTCCAACTCCTTGCGTGAAAAGGGAGTCAGAGCAATCAAGCGAATCAGCTCTTCAGGTTGGTCTCGCAGCACACGGAAAAAGTTGACCACCTCCCCATCGATATCGTTGTAGGTCTCCACAGGAGAAGGGGCGCGATTGAGCAAAACGGCAGCGGAACCACCGAAAGGCTCGCAATAATGATGAGTTGGTGGCAATAACGGGAGCAACCAATCGAGATGGCTAAATTTACCACCGTACCATCCAAAAGCGAGTAGTTTACCGTTTTGCTTTTCGGTTCTTGGGTAGCCGCTCCTCATATCACCCTACCTCCACAAGCTATATTACCCCATTTTCTGGAAGATGCGGATGGCATACTCGATACCCGCATCGTCCACATCGTGGTGGGTCACGAGGCGCAGGCGGTGGGGGTCGAGAGCGATGGTCAGCACGCCATGCGCCGTTAGTTGTTGCTCCACCTGTCGAGCGGGGTGCGCCGTGCGCACAT